>OASX01001265.1_pt1 | contig 13285 bp, 10 predicted proteins | sample 1516531 | NCBI WGS metagenome assembly OASX01 (sample SAMEA2579911, study PRJEB22360) | human gut metagenome | biome: human gut; feature: human-associated habitat; material: faeces | place: Denmark | collected 2008/2010
GGGATACAGTTCCATGAGCCGGATAAGGCAGCTGCTCTGCATTCTGCCTGCCACAGCTGCTTTTATGTAGGATTTCCTGGATATGCCGGGGGAGGCGGACAGGACCGAGTACATTTTTTTAAATGGGTCCCCGCTGTCTTCCCAGAAAATGGGGGCTGCCTGGCAGTCCACCTCTTTTAAATAGTTTTTTTCCACGGCAGGACACAGGAAATAGGAGTCGTGTTCGGTTAGGAGCAGGGCGGTCAGACGGTCCGTGGCTGGTTTTGAGTAGCCTGTAAGGTACATAAGATCAGATGAAGGCGTGATGACCAGCAGTGAAATGCCGGCGTCCTCCATGCGGTTTCTTGCTTTTGCAATGCGCTGGTCATAAATATTCATAAAAATTTCCTTTCTCACATTCAAAAATCATCCCGTACTGATAATATTATAAAACATATTAGATATAGAATAAATGTACAAATTTAATGAATTATTTTATTAATAATAGCCAAATAACACAAAAAATGCTTGACATACCCCTTGACTGATAATATTATTAATAATATCAGAAGAGAGAATAATATACATATACATGCATCAAAAAGGGAAAGGAAGTAACAAAATGGAAACCATGACAAAGAGGGAACGTATCAGAAATGTATTAGAAGGAAAACCGGTGGACAGGACGCCTGTGGGATTCTGGCTTCATTTTCCGGAAGAAATGCATCATGGTGAGAAAGCCATTGAGGCCCATCTGGACTTCATGAAGGCCACGGATACAGATATCCTGAAAATCATGAATGAAAATATCCTGTATGACGGGAATACAAAAATTGAGCGGCTGGGCGACATCAGCAAGTTCAGGGGATTTTCCAGGAAGGATGCCATCTTCCAGGACCAGATGGAAATTATCAAGAGGATAGCCGACAAGGCAAAGGGGGAGTATCCCATCATGTCCACCATCCACGGCCTTATTGCCTCCGCCTTCCATGAGACAGGTTTTGCAGGCAACTACACCAGTATGGGATACCAGCTTACCTTATTCTGCCGGGAACGTCCGGCTGAGATGAAAAAGGTGTTCCGGACCGTGGCTGAGACTCTTATGGAATTTTCAGATTGTTCCCTGGAGGCCGGCGCGGAGGGAATCTTCTATGCGGCCCTGGGAGGAGAGCGGAATTTCTTTACAGATGAAGAGTTTGAGGAATTTGTGGCCCCCTACGAGAAAATGGTGTATGACCACATCAAAAAGACCACGGATTTCAATGTGCTGCACATATGCAAGAGCAATATTGACTTTAACCGCTATAAGGATTTGCACCCGGCCATTGTGAACTGGGGGATTTACGGAAATGATTTCAGCCTGACAAAGGGCGCCGGGCTTTTCAGTGACAGTATTATTCTGGGAGGATTCCCGGACAGGCACGGAGTCCTGGTCACCGGGACAGAGGAAGAAATCTTTAAACATACCAGCGAGGTATTGGAGGAGATGAAGGGAAGGCCCTTTATCGTGGGCTCAGACTGCACCCTTCCCACGGAAATCGCCTATGACCGCATCCGGTGCGTGGTGGACTCAGTGGAAAAGCTGGAGCAGAGGTAAAACCGGAACCGGCATCCATCAGGTGGTGATGCCGGTCCCCAGCAGCTCATCCTCCATAAACAGGATATCTTTTTTCAGATACTCATGAGCCGAGAATACGTCGTGTCTTTCCAGGCTGGATACGAAGAAGTCGTGGTAACTGGCTTTATTGGCAGCAATTACATCCTTTTTCAGGGTGTACAGCTGGGCATAGGCCCGGCGGTAGGTGGTCATGGCCTGCTCCATGGCATTGTTCACCTGCTCGTTGCCTGCCAGACGCACCACTGTCATGTGAAACTGGTAGTTGTTGCGCCAGGCTATCCACAAATCTTTTTTTTCCGGATTTACCAGGCGCACCTGGTTCTGGCGCTTCAGCTCTTCGATGTCAGCCGTGGTGATGTTCTCCATGACCTTGGGGAGGCTGGACAGTTCCAGGTAGAGACGCAGCTCCGTCACATCGCGGACATTCTTACTGCTGATGGCAGTCACCTGATAACCGCATCTGGGAATGCTTTTCAGTACATTTTCATGGCATAGCTGGATTAAGGCTTCCCTGACAGGGGATTTGCTGACCCCGAAGTAGGATATCATATGGTTTTCCGTGAACAGGGTGTCAGGCAGCAGCTTTCCCTGGCAGATTAGCTCGATTAACTGCTGGTATACGGTGTCCTTTAAGGATAGTTTCGGTGACTGGTTGTCCATGTATAACTCCTTTTTGCATTGAGATAAGCGAAGGGAGAGAGAATCGCTTTTAATATTATAATAGGCCAATATAAAAAATTTGGCAACGGAATTTTTAAAATATGAAATGAGGAGGATATGCAGATGGAACGTTATAGGTACATTGCGAAACGGCTGTTGACAGCAATCCCTACCTTCTTGGGTATCACCATTCTGGTGTATGTGGTGGCCTCCCTGGCGCCCAGCTCGCCGTTGGAAATCCTGTTTAACGACCCTTATGCCACTGCCGAGGAGATGGCAAGGAAGAGTAAGGAACTGGGACTGGACCAGCCGGTTATCATCCAGTATATCAGATGGCTGGTGCAGCTGGTGCAGGGAAACATGGGAATGTCCATCCGCACCAACGGCCAGGTGCTGGATATGATTCTGGAGCGGATAGGGCCCACTTTGATTCTTACGGGAAGCGCCATGGCCCTGACCATTATCATTGCCCTGCCTCTGGGAATCATGTCGGCTTATAAGCCCTACTCAGGCTGGGATTATATTTCCTCCGGACTGTCATTTATCGGGTCCGCCATGCCGAATTTTTTCGCGGGACTGGTGCTGATATATTTCTTCTGCATCAAGGTGAAGCTGTTCCCTACCTCCGGCATGTACGACTCCTCCGGAGTCAGGACCTGGCCCATGTTCTTCCACCACCTGGTGCTTCCGGCCGTGGTTCTGGCCATTCAGCAGATAGGAAGCCTCATACGCCAGTGCAGGGGCTCTATGCTGGAGGTGCTCCAGGACGATTATGTCCGCACGGCCAGGGCAAAGGGGCTTCATGAGCCGTCGGTGCTGGTGCGCCACGCTTTGAGAAACGCATGGATTCCGCTGGTATCCTGGTTCGGCATGCAGATTCCCTTCCTGATAGGAGGGGCGGTTGTGACGGAGCAGATATTTGGATGGCCCGGGCTGGGAAGTCTGATGGTACAGTCCATCAATGCCAGGGATTATCCTGTTATCATGGGCATCACGGTGGTGATTGCCATTGTGGTGTTATTGGGCAACCTGCTGGTAGACCTGGTGTACGGACTGTTGGATCCAAGGATACGTTATGATTAAGAAGAAGGAAGGTGAGAACATGAAACAGGATGAAAGATTAAAGGATATTCCGGCAAATTCTTATTTTCATGACGTGCTCCAGCGTTTTTGCGCCCACAAACCGGCCATGGTAAGCGCTTTTGTACTGACCCTGGAAATCATACTGGTCATTGCCCTGCCCTACATACTGCATCTGGACCCGTATACATCGGATTACGAGGTGATGTTCGGTTCGGCGCCCAGCGCCATTCATTGGCTGGGAACAGACGATATCGGGCGGGATATCTTCGCCAGGTTCATTTACGGAGGGCGGGTATCCTTAAGTGTGGGTATCATATCCGCAGTCATCAGTATGGCGGTGGGTGTGCCCCTGGGACTTCTGGCAGGGTACTACAGGGGAATTGCCGAGACGCTGATTATGCGCTGCGCGGATGTGTTCATGTCGTTTCCGGCCATGGTTCTGATTCTGGTGCTGGTATCTGTACTGGGGCCCTCTGTGGCCACGGTTACCATTGTTATCGGAGTCCTGGGCTGGCCCAAGTTTGCAAGGCTTATCTACGGAAATGTGCTGTCGGCCAGGGAACAGGATTACGTGGAGGCGGCCAGGGCCATCGGCACAAAGGACGGCACTATCCTGACAAAATACATACTGCCCAACACCTTTGCCCCGGTGCTCATTTCATTTACATTCCGTGCGGCCCAGGCCATTATTACGGAATCAGCCCTTAGCTTTTTGGGAATGGGGGTCCAGGCGCCCCAGGCATCCTGGGGAAACATCCTCTATGATGCCCAGTCCATCAGCGTGCTTTCCCAGAGACCGTGGCTCTGTATCAATTTCCTGGGAGACGGAGCCAGGGACGCCCTGGACACCAAAATGGTGATCAAATAGATACATGAAAATAAGTTCAAAATCAATGCCGAAAAGGCTTGAATAAAAAGGAGGATATAGTAATGAGAAAACGTTTAACAAAAATGACAGCTCTTGCCCTGTGTCTTATGATGGGACTGTCCGGCTGTTCAGCGCCTTCAGCTCCCAGCGATACCAAGGCCCCTGCCGCAACAGGAACAGCAGCCGGAGGCGGGGGCGCCAAGGCGGAAGGTAGCACAGACGGCAATGCCCAGGAGAACACTGCTTCCCAGGGACAGAAAATCGTGACCATGGCCATGACGGCCCCGTGGGACACCCTGATTCCCTTTAACACCACCAATGCCAATACGGACGCCGTGCTGGAGCTGATTTTTGACAAGCTGATTGTGGTAAAGGCAGACGGCTCCTTTAAACCCCGTCTGGCAGATTCCTGGTCCATGGATGATGAGACCCATACCAAGATTACATTTAACCTGAACAAAAACGCCAAGTGGCATGACGGACAGCCTGTGACGGCTGACGACGTGGTATACACCGCAGAACTCATGTCCAACCCTGACATCAGCGTGGCCCGCCGTTCCAAGGTGGCTCCCTTTGCCGGTACAGAAGACGGAATCCGTGTGGAAGGAGAGGAATTCGGCGTGAAGGCCATTGACGCCAACACAGTAGAGTTTACACTGAAGGACCCCACCAACCTGGATTATATGCTGGACATCATGTTCCGCGATTTTTACATCCTGCCAAAGCACTGTCTGGAGGACATTCCTGTGAAGGACATGCTGGCAGCTGATTTCTGGAAAGCCCCCATTGGTTCCGGTCCATGCATCTACGAGTCTGAGATATCCGGCGAGCGCGTGGAATTCACGGCTAATAAGGATTACCACATCAACGCGCCTGAATTCGACCGCTTTGTTGTTAAAATCGTGCCGGCATCCAACCTTCTGTCAGGTCTGATGAACGGAGAGATTGATATTGTGGCCGGCGCAGGCATCGGCAATATCCCGTTAAATGACTGGGATATGGCGGGACAGCAGGAAAACCTGACCACAGAGGCAGTGGAATCCCTGGGTTACCAGTATCTTTCCTGCAATACCAAGAACATTCCCCAGGAAGTGCGCCAGGCAGTAAACATGGCCATTAACCGCGACGCCCTGGTCAATAACCTGATGAAGGGCGAAGGCGTACCGGCTCCGGGCCCTCTGGCTCCAAGCCACAGATATTTTAATGAAGAACTTCTTCCCATCCCATATGATGTGGACAAGGCAAAACAGATGGTAGAGGAATCCGGATTTGATACCAGCAAGACCTACCGCCTTAATGTGTCAAAGGGCAATGAGGTGCGCGAGAAATCGGCGCCCATGATTCAGCAGGACCTTGCAAAAATCGGCATTAACGTGGAAATCATCACCACAGACCACCCGACCCTGCTGTCCACCGCAAGAAAGGGCGAGTATGATTTTGCGCTGATTGGATCCGGCGGTTCACCCGACCCGGGCGAGAGCGTGATGAATGTGACTCCGGGCCATCTGAATAACTTCTCCCAGAACGAGGATCCGTCCCTGGGCGAGGTGGGAAGAAAGGGCCTGAACCAGTTCAGTTTTGAGGACAGGAAGCCATTCTATGATGAGTACCAGATGATGCTCAGGGAACAGTGTCCGTTTGTGTGGCTGTATTTCCAGAAGGACCTGGTTGCCTACAACAAGAAAATCTCCAATGTATGCTTTGAGGATTACAGTCTTTTGAACCGTTCCGTTTGGGAATGGCATGTAGAATAGTCATGACGCAGCAAAGGCACCGGGATATTCCCGGTGCCGGCCCTGCAAAGGAGGTAGAATATGGCACAGCCATTATTAGAGGTTAAACATTTAAAGACACAGTTCAGGACCAAGAGGGGGACCGTGACTGCTGTGGACGATGTGAGCTTTTCCGTAAACCAGGGCGATACCCTGGGTATTGTAGGGGAGTCCGGCTGCGGCAAGAGCGTCACCTCCCTGTCCATCCTGCAGCTGCTTCCCCATGCAGTGGGTTCTGTGGCAGGCGGTGAAATCCTTTATAAGGGCGAGGATATTGCCAAAAAAGGGAATAAGGAGATGTGCCGGATAAGAGGCAGGGAGATATCCATGATATTCCAGGACTCCATGACATCCTTAAATCCTGTGCTCACCATAGGAAGGCAGCTGGAGGAGACCATTTCCGTACACAGCAGTCTTTCAAAGGACGAGATAAAAAAGCAGGCTCTGGATATCCTTACAAAGGTTGGTGTCTCTTCTCCTGAGCAGAGGCTGAAGGAATTCCCCCATCAGCTGTCAGGGGGAATGAGGCAGAGGGTTATGATTGCCATGGCATTGTCCTGCAGTCCATCCCTACTGATAGCGGATGAGCCCACCACGGCGCTGGACGTAACCATCCAGGCCCAGATTATCGACCTGATGGTGGAGCTGAAGAAGAACATCAATGCTTCCATTATCCTTATCACCCATGATATGGGAGTGGTGGCTGAGATGGCTGACTACATCATGGTCATGTACGCGGGCAAGGTCATGGAGTACGGAAGCGCCAGACAGATATTCAAGGAGGCCATGCATCCTTATACACAAGGTCTTCTGGCCTCCATCCCCCGCCTTGACAAGGATTTGGACCGCCTGTTTTCCATTGACGGTACGGTGCCGTCCCTGGACAGGATGCCAAAGGGATGCAGGTTTTGCGCCAGGTGCCTCCAGGCCATGGACAAATGCAGGGAGCACCAGCCGCCGGTGTATATCACGGATGACGGCCACAAGGTGAGCTGCTGGAAGTATGAGAATCTTAAGGAGGAAAAGGTATGAGCGGCAACGAGACAATTCTGGAAGTCAGAAATTTAAAAAAATACTTTTTCTCCGGCAAGAAGCGCAGGGGCAGGGAGCCGCGGGCGGTAAAGGCCCTGGACGGAGTCAGCTTTTCCATGGAGTACGGGGAAACCCTGGGCGTGGTGGGGGAGTCGGGCTGCGGCAAGTCCACCCTGGGCAGGACCATACTGCGCCTTCATGAACCCACGGAGGGACAGGTGGTTTACAGGGGAAAGAATCTGGCGGAATACGGCAGAGAAGAGATGCGCCAGATGCGCAGGGAGCTCCAGATTATATTTCAGGACCCCTATTCCTCGCTGAATCCGCGTATGACGGTCAGGGAGCTGATTTGCGCCCCGCTGGATGTATTTGCCATGGGTTCAAAGGAGGAAAAGGAAGCCAGGGTGATTGAAATTATGGATAAGGTGGGGCTTCCGCTGGAATTCATGAACCGCTATCCCCATGAGTTCTCCGGCGGCCAGCGGCAGAGAATCGTTATTGCCAGGGCCCTGGTGCTCAACCCAAGATTCGTGGTGTGCGATGAGCCTGTATCAGCCCTGGACGTATCGGTCCGGGCCCAGGTGTTAAACCTGATGATGGATCTTCAGAAGGAGCTGGACCTGACCTACCTGTTCATTTCCCATGACCTGAGCGTGGTGCGGTATATCTGTGACCGGATCATGGTCATGTATCTGGGAAATGTGATGGAAATAGCAGACAAGAAGGCGCTGTATGAAGACGCAAAACATCCCTACACCCAGGCCCTTCTCTCGGCTATCCCGATTCCGGATATGGATATTGAGTACAACAAAATCCATCTGGAGGGGGATGTGCCAAGCCCCTTTAACCCGCCCCAGGGCTGCAGGTTCCATACCAGATGCCGGTATGCAACGGAAAAATGCCGTGTCCAGGTGCCGGAATTAAAGGATGTGGGGGACAGGCATTTTGTGGCCTGTCATCTGTATGATGAATAAAAGCAGAAATTCAGACGGCAGGATGATGTGCCGTCTGAACTGCTATGAATAGAGGAAAATAAAGATATGGATGTAAAAGAATGGGTATTGTCCCAGAGAGAAAATATGCTGGATACCGCCATGGAGCTCATGAAAATACGCAGTGTCAGCGAACCGGGAACAAGGGAGCATCCCTACGGGGAGGGCTGCGCCATGGTATTGGACAAAGCTTTGGAGATAGGGAAGCAAATGGGCTTTGAGACGGAAAACCATGATTACCGATGCGGAAGTATTCTCATGCCGGGCCGGACAGGACAGGAAATAGGCATTTTTGTCCATCTGGATGTGGTGCATGAGGGAAACGGATGGACGACAGAGCCCTACAAACCTGTGATAAAGGACGGTTGGCTGTACGGTCGGGGAAGCGCGGACAACAAGGGGCCTGCCGCTGCCGCGCTCTACAGCATGAAATATCTGAAAGAACAGGAAGTCCCGCTGGAACACACCATACGGCTGTATCTGGGATGCAGTGAAGAGCGGGGGATGGAGGACATTGAGTACTATACCTCCCATTATCCTGCGCCGGAATTTTCCTTTACTCCGGATGCCTCATTTCCAGTGTGTTACGGGGAAAAGGGAATCCTGGAAGGGGAATTTTCATGTGCCATACCGGAGGGCCATGTGACCGGTTTTTCGGCCGGAGTGGCGTCCAATGCGGTTCCGGCAGAGGCACGGGTATGGCTGAACCGGACAAACTGCGATGCGGTCCGGGATTATGTGGACAGCCTTGATAACCCCCAGGATTTTACCGTAGAGGGCGGCAGCCAGATCGTTATAAAGGCTGCCGGGAAAACAGCACATGCCGCCTTTCCCGAGGGTTCTGACAGCGCGGCGATGAAGCTGGCCCATATGCTGGCCAAAGCCCCCTTCCTGACAGAGGAGGAACAGGCCTGCTTCCGGTTCCTGGACCAGGGATTTGCTGATTATTACGGGGAAGGTATGGGCATTACCTTTGAGGATGGGCTGTCCGGCAGGCTTACCCTGGTGGGAGGCATGGCCAGGACAGAGAGAGGACGGTTCATCCAGAATTTTAATATCCGTTATCCGGTGACTGCCGGCGCGGAAGCACTGGTAAAGCAGATGAGCGCACAAGCCGGAAAATACGGATGGATTCTGGACTGGAGCCGGGATAACCCGCCCTGTGTCATTGATCCGGAAAGCCCGGTGGTAAAAGAGCTGACCGCCCTGTGCCGCCAGGTGCTGGGGACAGAGACAAAGGCTTATTCCATGGGCGGAGGCACCTACGCCAGAAAACTGCCTAACGCGGTCGCCTTTGGGCCAGGCATCAGAGGACAGAAAAAGCCCTGCCCTCCGGGCCGCGGCGGCGGTCACCAGCCGGATGAGTGTGTGAAGATTGAAAACCTTACCAATGCCATGGTGATATACATAGAGGCCCTGAAACGGCTGGATGTCCTGATAGGGGAGTGATACAGCGCCTGTTTTCTGCTTCCTGCTATTTTGACCGTAAATATTAAGAAAGCCGTCAGGTCTCTTCCGCCTTTTACATGCTATACTAAAACCACCACATCCTGCGCCGGGCGTGCAGGTTTGCAGGAACATGTATATAAAAGGAGGTTTGTGAGAGATTGGAAGAGAACAAGGAGAAAAAAGAAAAGACAGGCTTCATGGCTCAGGGCAGGTCTGTGATTATCGCCATCATCGCGGCACTCAGCGCCATTATCTGCGTCAGCATCTTTACAGGCGGACTGGTGGATTATAAGAAGAGCGGCGGGGGAAGCGGAATCACGGCAACCGGTTCTGCCAGCTGTGATTTTGAGTCGGATTTGATTGTGTGGAGAGGCAGCTTTTCTGTCCACGGCGATACGCCCAGGGATGCCTACGCCATCATCAAGAAGGATGCGGAACTGGTGAGACAGTATCTGGAGGAAAACCAGGTGGCGGAGGATGAGATGATATTCAGTTCCGTGAATATTTCCCAGACCTATACATCCAGATACGATGAGGAGGGCAAGTACCTGGGAGATGAGACGGACGGATATGACCTGACCCAGAGTCTGACGGTTTCATCCTATGATATTGACAAGGTGGAGAATATCTCCAGGGATATCACTAAGCTGATCGAATCAGGGGTGGAGTTCGAGTCTGAGCTGCCGGAGTATTATTATACCAAGCTGGATGAGGTGAAGCTGGACCTGATTGAGAAGGCCACTGCCAATGCAAAGGAGCGCATTGACATTATGTCTGCCGGTTCAGGGGCAAAGGCGGGAAAGCTGTTAAGCGCCACTCTGGGCGTGTTCCAGATTACGGCAAAGAATTCCGGGTCGGAATCCTACAGCTACGACGGGTACCTGGACACCAGCTCCCGTTATAAGACTGCCAATATTACGGTGAGATTGAATTATGCGGCAGAGTAGGCAGTAAGATCAGGACGGCAAACGGGCTGTTCGGGAATATAATCTGTTCCCGGACAGCCCGTTTCGTATATGGGTGAGTCAAACATAAATCAGCAGCCGGCATCCGTCAGGCAGCCGCCTGTCCCAGAGGCTTTATCTTATCCAGATAAATCTTGCGGAACAGGATGGAGCTGAGCACCACAGAGGTGATTTCAGCCAGAGGCAGGGAGAGCCACACTGCATGCAGTCCAAAGGTCCGGGCAAAAAACCAGGCCAGGGGGAGGATACATACAAGCTGTCTGGCCACGGATATAATCAGGCTGTATACGCCGTTGCCCAGGGCCTGGAACACGGATCCCACGATGATGCAGTATCCTGCGAACAGGAAGCTGAGGCTGATAATCCGCAGGGCGGGAACGCCGATGGCCAGCATCTCCTCGTCTGCCTGGAAGAGCATGAGCAGCTGGGGCGTCATAAGGTGGAACACCATCAGTCCGATGAGCATGATGCCCACTGCAATGCCGATGCTCAGCCAGACCGTTTCCATGATGCGCTTTTTACTGCGGGCCCCGTAGTTGTAGGCCACAATGGGTATCATGCCGTTGTTCAGTCCGAATATAGGCATGAAGATAAAGCTTTGAAGCTTGAAATATACTCCGAATACGGCTACGGCTGTCTCGGAAAATCCAATCAGGATTTTATTCATCCCAAAGGTCATGACAGAGCTGATGGACTGCATGATAATCGAGGGAACGCCTACCTGGTAGATAATGGAAATAGTTCTCCAGTTAGGGGTGAACGAACGGAAATTAATCCGCACCTCCTTGTTTTTGGTGTGGTTCAGGATGAGGGCCAGGAACATGGCCACAATCTGGCCGAATACAGTGGCTGCGGGCGGGCCCCCGGGTTCCCATTCAGGCTGTTTCGGCACTCCAAACAGGCCGAAGATAAGAATGGGGTCCAGTATAATATTGATGATGGCCCCGGTGCCCTGTGTAATCATACAGTAAAAGGTCTGGCCCGTGGACTGGAGAATCCGCTCGAACATCATTTCCCCAAAAAGCCCGAAGCAGAAAATGCAGACAATCTGGAGATATTGTACGCCGTATTCAATGATGACCGGGTTGTTTGTCTGGCTTTCAAAAAACAGCCTGGATCCGAACAGGCCGAATACTGCAAAGGCCAGAAAGCTTAAGAAGGCCAAAAACAGGCCGTTGGCAGCAGCCAGATTGGCCGCCTTTGAATTTTTCTCTCCCAGGGAACGGGACAGCAGGGCGTTGACGCCCACACAGGTTCCGGCGGATACTGCAATCAGCAGGTTCTGGATGGGAAATGCCATGGACACCGCAGTCAGGGCAGCCTGGTTTATCATGGATACAAACACGCTGTCCACGATGTTGTACAGGGCCTGCACCAGCATGGAGATAATCATGGGCAGGGACATGGATATAAGCAGCTTATTAATGGGCATAACGCCCATTTTGTTTTCTTGTGACATGTAGTGCGACTTCCTTTCTCGTTTGTGCATAAAAGATATTGTAACATTACTTATTATGGTAAGTCAATGACATATAGGGGCATAAAACGCTGGACATTGTGGGTTGTTTGTGCTATATTTAAAACAGTAATAATTACTATTATTGAAAATAATCAAGAGAAGGGGGAAACATAATGGCAGTATACCGTTGCAGATTCTGTGGTTCAATTTATGATGAGGAGAAGGAGGGAGTTCCTGTATCTGATTTAAAAGTCTGTCCCGTGTGCATGGTCACAGCCGATAAGCTGGTGAAGGCAGAGGATGGAGGGGCCGGTGCCAAGGCTCCGGACAGAGAAAAGGAGAAGCCCGTTAAAAAAGACGGAACCCGGGAAACATGCCAGGACTGCGGCGGCAGTACAGGGGAGGCTGCTGCCTATGATCCTGAGTATGCCAGGACACAGACCGATGCCCGCTATATGGACGAAATTCATGAGATGGCTGTAAAGGGACAGTCCATCATTGCAGCCATGGGAACCCAGATGCCCATGCCAAGCTGGGATGACATCCTGTTTCTGGGGGCCCAGCTGAATCCCATGCCGCTTGATGAACATGCTCCGGTAAAAACAGAAACCATTATAGGAAAACACGCGGCCAAGCCCATGGTGCTGGACCATCCGGTATATATTTCCCACATGTCCTTTGGAGCACTTTCCAGGGAAACAAAGACAGCGCTGTCCAGGGGAAGCGCCATGGCCCGCACAGCCATGTGCTCCGGCGAGGGCGGCATACTGCCGGAGGAGAAGGCGGCGGCCTACAAGTATATATTTGAATATGTTCCAAACCAGTACAGTGTCACAGACGAGAACCTGAGGGAAGCAGACGCCATTGAAATAAAAATCGGGCAGGGCACAAAGCCGGGCATGGGAGGCCATCTGCCCGGAGGCAAGGTGACGCCGGAGATCGCGGCCATAAGGAATAAACCCTTGGGACAGGATGTTATCAGTCCGTCGCGCTTTCCGGGCATTGACACCAAAGAGGATTTGAAGGCCCTGGTGGACAGGCTGCGCCTCGTATCCGGCGGACGGCCCATCGGCATAAAGATTGCAGCGGGAAGAATTGAGAAGGATTTGGAATTCTGCGTCTATGCCGGACCTGACTTTATTACCATAGACGGCAGGGGAGGGGCAACCGGAGCCAGCCCCAAGATTATCAGGGATTCCACCAGCGTACCCACGATTTACGCCCTTTACAGGGCCAGGAAATACCTGGACCAGGCAGGCTGCGGGGCCCAGCTGGTGATAACGGGCGGCCTGCGGGGATCCTCTGATTTTGCAAAGGCACTGGCTATGGGAGCGGACGCGGTGGCCATTGCTTCCGCAGCTTTGATGGCAGGCCGCCGCCAGCAGGACCGCATAATCGCGCCCTTAAG
>OASX01001266.1_pt1 | contig 13275 bp, 17 predicted proteins | sample 1516531 | NCBI WGS metagenome assembly OASX01 (sample SAMEA2579911, study PRJEB22360) | human gut metagenome | biome: human gut; feature: human-associated habitat; material: faeces | place: Denmark | collected 2008/2010
AGAAAGAGTTTATGAAAGCCTTTATCGAGCGAATTGAGATGTTCCCGGAAAAGAGAAAAGACGGAAGCTGGATAAAGAAGATTGTATTCAATTTCCCTGTGCCTATTGATGGCGAGGAAGTGAAAGAACTTCCCTTGGAAACTGAAACAACAGTCGAGACGGTATGCCTTCTGTCAAGAAAAGCCCAATAAATCAAAGGATTTCGCTATTTTGGAAATAAAATAGATGTGTGTTTCTGTTTCCGTAGAATGGGTATGAGGGAATTGATTTACCCCAGGGATAAGATTTTCGGAATTATCAGTATACATTTTGGCAGAAGGAATACTTTTTCGCAAAAGAGAAGGAAGATGACGATATGAGAAGAAGAAAAGAAGAGTATAAGCAAAATAATTTCAATGGAAATGTGAATTTTACAGGAAAAACTCAAATTGCAGCAGGAGATATTATCAATAATATCTCGGAAGAGAAGCAAAAGACGGTAAATTATGATCCAGAACCAAAATGGCGTAGTCCATTTACTTTAGCTGTTTTAACATGGATTAGCACTATTATTGCAATTGTAGGAATATTTCCGTTTGCCAAAATAGTAAAAAGTATAGTTTGCTTTTTTAGAGGGATGAATGGAAACACAATAAGTTTAGATATGCAGAAATATTCTGTTATTTTTATAATATTTGTATTTTTGTTTTTAATCTTTTTTACACTTAGAAGAATTGCTAAAAAGCAAACGAGACATCCTTTGTTTTTCAATTTTGCAATTAGTGGTTATGGGAATAGATTGACCATAGAGAAAATACATATTGAAGGATGCCCTCAATGTGGGGGCAAAATGAAATATTATAATAAACCAGTGGAATGGAGAGAAATTCTTCGTAGTGATGGAAGCACGAAACGTGAAGTGACAAAAAGAATACCTGTGTTAGAATGTAGGCGAAATGCAGAACATTGGTATGCAGTTGATCCTGCTGAGGACAGGGTAAAGTAGTAACATTAAAAGGAATTTTCAAATGGTTAAGGTATTTACCCCACCCCTTAAGTTAATAGTGTCACTTTCGCTATGCAGTATAAAATCAAAGTTCAGGGAAATATTGAAACGGTTTGTCTGCTTTCAAAGAAACCTTGATTTTCTGCGGTTTGTGGGATATTAAGGAGCCGTAAGGAATATCCAACTGTAAAACTGTCAATGAAAAAAACTGGTGGTATATTTCATGATCGTTTTATCGTGTTGGATTATGGGACGGCTGATGAGAGAGTTTTTCTGTGTGGTGCTTCTTCCAAGGATGCCGGGGCTAGAATAACAAGCATCGTTGAGGATTATGGAACAGCTAAATACAACTCTGTTATTGCAGGATTATTGAAAAATTCGCCATTAGTATTACCGAAATAGGAGTGTGAGATTATTGAAGAAGAAAACAAGATGTTACATATATACTCGTGTATCTACGGCTATTCAGGTTGACGGCTATAGTCTTGATGCACAGAAGGACAAGCTAAGAAAATATTCAGAATTTTAAGATATGTAGATTGTAGGAGGCATCTTTATGGATCAGCTTGTTACCCAAGTCCGTACGCAGTAATGGATCACTATGGTCCTCGAACAGAGAAACAGTGGCCAGACCGTTAAGTCCTGGTGTAAGGAAAACCACATCAGTGAAAACTGCTTTTATTATCGGCAGCATCGAATCAGAGAACTCATTGAAAACGAGGTTCCCAGGTTTGTTGAAATCCATCAGCCAGATGTTCCGACCGTAGGAAACATCGAAACTTTAAAGAGTGTAGCGATCATCCGCTCTGGAAAGCTGCAGATCGATCTCGACAATTCTGCATCTGAGGAGCTGCTTGACCGGATCGTGAGGGTTCTGAATGCTCAATAATGCCAGCGGGATCGATGTTCAATTAGATAAACCTCATATAGACATCGAATTGTATGGAACGGATACTAGTATAGCACCTATTGATAAATAGGAGAAACAAGGGGGAGGACAAACAATGGCAGTGCCAAAATACGATGAATTGATGAAGCCTCTGCTGACAGCAGTAAAAGACGGTGAGGTCTATAAAATTAGTGATGTTACGGCTATCTTAGCGAAAAAGCTGAATCTGTCAGAGGAAGACCTTGCAGAAATGCTTCCAAGTGGCCGGCAGACTGTGTTTAAAAACAGAGTTGCATGGGCGAAGACATATCTGAAAAAGGCAGGACTTCTTGACAGTCCTGCCCGCGCAGCGATTGTTATTACGGAGGCCGGAAAGAAGGTTGCTGCAGAAAATCCGGAAAAAATAGATTCCAAATATCTGGAACAGTTTCCGTCATTTGTAGATTTCGCATCGGTTTCGAAACCTTCAAATGGTAATGATCCGGAACCTGGAATTTCCAGACCAACGGATCTCACACCGGATGATCAGCTCGAGGATGCATACAAGCAGATCAATGCGGGTCTTGCTTCGGATTTACTGAGTGAGATTTTGAAGATTTCGCCATACACATTTGAAAAGCTTGTGATCGATCTTCTCTCGAAGATGGGGTATGGGACTGTGGCCTACGGAAGTCATGCTACGGCAGCTTCCGGAGATGATGGAATTGATGGCATTATCATGGAAGACAAGCTGGGGTTCTCTCTGATCTATATGCAGGCTAAGAAATGGGCACCGGACAGAGCTGTCGGGCAGCCGGAGATTCAGAGCTTTGTCGGTGCAATCGCCGGGAAACATGGCGATGGACTTTTCGTTACGACAGCCAGATTCTCACAGAAGGCGAAGGATTATGCAAATATCCATCATATTATTCTGATCGATGGAGAGAAACTTGCGAATCTGATGATCGAACATAATTTTTGCGTTGCAACACGGAAAACATTCGAAATTAAGGCGATCGATACAGATGCTCTGGCGGAATATCAGGACGAATAGAGCGGATAACGAAACAGCACATAAATACGAAAGATCGGGGATAAACAGAATGGCAGTCCTCCTCATAATTATTAAAAAATAAAGTTTGTGCACTGAAATGCAAAAACTATTTAAATACGACAGTTTTTGCATTTTACAAAAAGAAAACACAACAAATCCTGCGTCCTGCCATCTTTGTGAACACCGGAAGATCCGCTGTGGATACAATACAGGTGCTTCTGCCTACGATGACAGATACCCATCCAGTGGAGGTGTTTTCCGTTAAAATGAAAAGTGCCACTTCTAGTGACACTTTTTCAACACTCTCTCACACAGATATCCTTCCCGCACCCCGTATTTGCTGACGATCAGCTGCTGGGCCTGGAAGAGGTGGAAAACATGCTGCAGGACGAGGAGACCGGGGATCAGGGTGTGGACGCGGTCGCTTCCAGCTGGAGGATCAGGTCGCTGGCGGCCTTTTTTCTGCTGGTGAGCAGGTGGCGGAATAAAGGAATGCCATATCGGCAAGACCCTGCGGCAGAATAAGAGAAAATAAGTTATGAGGAGAACATGGAAACGGTGGGACACGCGTAATCAGAAATGAGGAGAAGGTCTTCGTTGATATGATCAACTGCGGAAATGTTGTAGTGTGATTAGCTAAAAGGCAGCATCATGCGGTAACAGCTGCGTTAGTTTATGGATGAAATTTTATATGAAATCATGTATAATGGATTTAAAGAATGGGCGGGCACAGTTATTTACGGGCATCAATTTTTTGGAATGAAAAACTCCGTATGATATAGCAGCGGATATGAAAAATAAAACAGATGAGGAATTGAAGAATGGAAGGAAATTTAACAAAAGGCCCCATCATGAAGACACTGGTGAAGTTAGCAGTTCCGATCATGGCATCATCGTTTCTTGGAACTCTTTACAACATCACGGACATGGCGTGGATCGGACTTCTTGGCTCCAAGGCAGTGGCGGGAGTCGGCGTCGGGGGAATGTTTACCTGGCTTTCCCAGGGGCTGGCGTCCATGGCGCGTATGGGAGGACAGGTTCAGGTCGCACAGTGCATCGGGCGCGGTGACCGGAAAAAAGCGCATGGGTTCGCACAGGCAGCTGTGCAGCTGGCGGCAGTGATGGGGATCATGTATGCGGTGATCTGCCTGGTCTTTGCAGAGCAGATGGTAGGATTTTTCCAGCTTGAGGATGCTGAGGCGCATGCGGCTGCTCTGGCGTATACAAAGATCGCCTGCGGGCTGATCGTATTTTCCTTTTTGACATTGACGCTTACCGGACTCTATACGGCGCAGGGGGACTCAAAAACGCCGTTTATCGCAAATCTCATCGGACTTGTGATGAACATGATCCTGGATCCCGTCCTGATCCTGGGGCCGGGACCGTTTCCGAAATTTGGCGTAGCCGGGGCGGCGGTGGCAACCGTGACAGCGCAGGCGATCGTCATGAGTGTCATGGTCGTCGGGATTGCCGTTCAGAAGAAGGAAAATGTGCTGAAAGGAATCCGGCTTTTTGCGAAGATCCCGTCAGAACTTCTGCGGGGGATCTGCAGGATCGGGATCCCGACCGCGCTTCAGGGAATGGCGTACTGCGGGATTTCCATGATCTTAACACGGATGGTGTCCGGGTACGGCGCGGAGGCGGTCGCCACGCAGAGAGTCGGCGGACAGATCGAGTCGATCTCCTGGAACACCGCGGATGGTTTTGCGGCGGCGTTAAACGCGTTTGTGGCGCAGAACTACGGGGCAGGGGAGAAGGAACGTGTCAGAAAGGGATATCATGTGTCGCTCTGGACGGTCGGGCTCTGGGGCATTCTGGTCTCCGCAATATTTATCTGCTTCCCGGGCGCGATCGCGGATGTCTTTTTCCATGAGCCGAAGGCGGTGGAGATTGCGATCGGATATCTTGTGATCATAGGCTTCGGTGAGGCGTTCATGTGCGTGGAGCTGACGACGATCGGTGCGCTTTCCGGACTTGGAAGGACGCGCCTCTGCAGTGTGATCAGCGTCGCGTTTACGAGTGCCAGGATCCCGCTCGCGGTCATTCTTTCCGAATCTATGGGACTTCACGGGATCTGGTGGGCGCTGACGTCTACGTCGGTCGTGAAGGGGATCATCTTTACTTGTACCTTTTTCTGGATCATGAGGAAGAAAACATCATAAAAAATTTCTGACCATGAAAACCATAAAGAGGAACGGGTTCCTGTTACGGTATGCGGACCGAAAGAACCGGTGCACCGGAATGCAGAAATAGAGGTTCTGCATGGATCAATAGGGTGTTCTGTTGACGTTTGGCACATGCGAATCATCCGTCAAAGTTACCGGGATAAAGCGGAAAATAAGAAATTGAGAAAAAACAAGGCAGTATGACAGTTTTTGAGGAAAACAGTATGGAAGAACGATTGATATTTCACGTGGATGTGAACAGTGCCTTTTTATCGTGGGAGGCGGCAAGACGCGTGAAAGAGGGACTTCCGGATCTTCGCGAGATCCCGTCCTGCATCGGCGGAGATCCGAAGTCTCGGCGCGGGATCGTCGTGGCAAAATCGATCCCGGCGAAAAAGTACGGGGTCACGACCGGGGAGCCGGTGGCGCTGGCGCTGCGAAAATGTCCGGATCTTGTCTGTGTTCCGGGAGATTTTGCGCTGTTTGACCGGTGCTCGAGAGCGTTTAAGAAGATCTGCGCCTCCTACGCGCCGGTCATGGAGTCGTTTTCGATCGATGAGGTCTTCCTTGACATGAGCGGAACGCACCTGATCTATCCGGATCCTGTGGCGGTGGCTCATGAGATCAAGGATAAGATCCGGGATGAGCTAGGCTTTACGGTCAATGTCGGCATCGGTACGAATAAGCTCCTGGCGAAGATGGCCTCGGATTTTGAAAAGCCGGATAAGGTACACACGCTGTTTCCGTCGGAGATCCCGGAGAAGATGTGGCCGCTTCCCGTGCGGGACCTTTTATTCCTCGGAAAAGCCTCGGAGCAGAAACTTCTGCGGGCCGGGATCAAAACGATCGGAGATATGGCAAAAAGCGATGAGGCGGAGATCCGGCAGCTTCTGGGAGATAAGAATGGACGTCAGCTGTACCGGTACGCCAACGGGATCGATGATTCCCCAGTGCGCAGCGAGAGGGAGGAGGCCAAAGGCTACAGCGCAGAGACTACGGTGGAAGAGGATATCGTGACGTATGAACAGGCACTTTCCCTGCTTCTTGCGCAGTGTGATGTGGTGGCAGCCAGGATGCGCAGAGACGGGAAGAAATGCAGCTGTGTCGCGGTGACTTACCGGACGCTGGATTTTAAGACGAGATCACACCAGAAAAATTTTGAGGATCCGACGGATGTGACGGAGGAGATCTTCGCACAGGTGAAGAAACTGTTATATGAGTGCTGGAAATGTGAACCGCTGCGCCTGATCGGGGTGGCGCTCACTGATCTGACTTCGGATGAGTTTCGCCAGATGTCCCTCTTTGAAAACACGGAGGACCGTGAAAAGCAGAAGAAAGTGGATGAGACGATCGATGACATCCGCAGGCGCTTCGGAAACGGAATGATCGTCCGGGGCAGTACGATCAGTACGGCAGGAAAAGTCGCGAGAAAGGCGAGAGCGCAGCTTGACAGGGACCTGGAAGGAAAACAGGAAAGATAGGTGGATCGGCCCTTTAGGTGTAGAAATTTTTCGAATTGAAAATTCTGCATGATGCTGGCAGCGTATGATGCCGGCAGTTAATGTCCACATGTGGAAATTTTCTGAACTGAAAATTCCATACAATGCAGTTGTGGCAGCCGATCTTGCCGATTTGGGATTTTGGATACAGATCATTTTTTCCTTGCATATTTTTAGGGATGCGTTATAATAACACTAACAAAAACAGGGGAGCTCGTTGGCGGGCTGAGAGGAAGTGATCGAACTTCGACCCTTTACCTGATGCGGATAATGCCGTCGTAGGAAGTCATGAGATGAATTTTTACAGGGGATATCCGCGGAGGTGTCTCCTGTTTTTTGTTTAAGTACACTTCGAGAAAGGAGAAACGGGATCCGCCGGATGGCGGCGGGCCGAGGGGGAGCGCCCTGGGCCTTGTATGAATTCAGCGATGGGAAGCCGTGTTCCGGCGTGAGAGGATGCCAGTAAGCATCGACCGACTTCCATACAGGGATCCTGAGAGGAAACCTGGACGTTTTTTGCGAAAGTGCGTGGATTATTTTTCATGAGTGGGAATTTTCCAAACGGAATATTCCGCATGATACAGGAATGCCCACGTGATCATTCGCCTTTGGAAGCGCTGCGGTCATACAGTCGTTTCCTTAATAATTGTAATGGTTCAGTACCTTCAAGTCTGTGATTGATTAAGGCTTACGACTTACTGAACCGTTACAAAAAACTTTCAAAGGAGGAATGTGCGGCCAATTTCAGGATCAATGGTCACACAACAAAGATCATGAAACAGACAAATACGAAAAAATTAGCGGTGGCAGCCGTTTTCTGTGCTGTCGCAGTGGCAGGAAGTTTATTTTCATTTCCGGTATTCGGAAGCAAGTGTTCCCCGGTACAGCATATGGTGAATATTCTCTGTGCAGTCCTCTTAGGACCGGGATACGGACTGGGCGCGGCATTCGCGGCGGCGCTGATCCGGAATCTTCTGGGACTTGGAAGCCTGATGGCATTCCCGGGCAGTATGTTCGGCGCGCTGATCTGCGGGCTTGTGTATCAGAAGACACAGAATATTCCGGCGACACTGATCGGTGAGGTATTTGGAACCTCTGTTCTTGGCGGACTCACGGCCTATCCGGTAGCGGTCTTCTTTATGGGAAAGAGCGCGGCAGGTCTGGCATTTTACGCATATGTGATCCCGTTCCTTGTTTCAACTGCCGGAGGTGCAGTGATCAGCGGTGTGCTGATCTACAGCTTAAAGAAAGCCAATATCCTTGCAGGGATGCAGGAAGCAATGGGACAGTAGAGGAGAGAGAAGCATGTTAAAACAGATGTTTGATCAGGTGCGGGAGAAGAGCCCGCTGATCCATAATATTACGAACTATGTGACGGTCAATGACTGCGCAAATATGGTTCTGGCCTGCGGGGCTTCCCCGATCATGGCGGACGACAAGGAGGAGGTCGCGGAGATCCAGACGATCTGCGCAGGTCTCAATATCAATATCGGTACGCTGAACAGCCGTACCATCGAGTCCATGAAGATCGCGGGAATGCGGGCCAATGAGCTGGGACACCCGGCAGTGCTGGATCCGGTGGGCGTCGGGGCATCGACATTCCGGACATCGACGGCAAACGAACTCTTAAAAACGGTAAAATTCACCGTGATACGCGGAAATATCTCTGAGATCAAGACGCTTGCAGTGGGAACAGGGACCACAAAGGGCGTGGATGCGGATATCGCAGACCGTGTAACCGAAGAGAACCTTGATGAGGCGGTGGCATTCGTGAAAAGATTTGCGGGGAGGACAGGGGCTGTGATCGCGGTCACAGGCGCTATTGATCTCGTGGCGGACGCAAAAAAAGCGTACTGCATCTACAATGGTTGTCCGATGATGTCCTCCATCACGGGAACCGGCTGCCAGCTTTCTGCTCTTACAGCAGCATTTGTGACCGCAAACAAGGATCGTCCGCTTGAGGCGGCAGCAGCGGCAGTCTGCGCTATGGGACTCGCAGGAGAGATCGCCCATAAACGGCTGACGCCGCAGGATGGGAACGCAACGTACCGGAATTATATTATCGACGCGATCTATCATATGGACGGGGATGAGCTGGAGCACGGGGCGAAGTTTGAAGTAAAATAGGACTTGAAATTATGCCGATGCCCACATATACTGTGTATAGTATTTCAGACAGAAGGAAATGAACAGCATGGTCATTGATGAAGAACTTTACAGGCAGTATCTGCGCGGCGATGAAGCAGGACTTGAGGCTTTAATGAGAAAATACGGTAACCCGCTGACCCTATACATCAATGGCTATCTGCATGATGTCCACGAAGCGGAGGACCTGATGATCGAAGTCTTTTCCTATCTGTTCACAAAAAAGCCACGCATCCGGGACGGCGGTCTTAAGGCTTACCTGTATAAAGCAGCGCGGCACATGGCTCTGCGCCATAAAAGCAGACATCGGCTTTTCTTCAGCCTCGATGACCTGACGGAAGAGCCGGATGGAAAGACGTTGGTGGAAGAGGTCATTCGGACAAAGGAACGGGATCAGATCCTGCATATCTGTATGGATGAGCTGAAGGCGGATTACCGGGAAGCTCTTTATCTGACCTATTTTGAGGGAATGAGCTATCGGCAGGCCGCTGAGGTCATGGGAAAAAGTGAGAAGCAGATCACCAATATGGTATACCGGGGAAAAGCGCGTCTGCGTGGATTACTGGAGCGGGAGGGAATTACCAATGCGAAGTAATGAGGAACGGATCGCGGAAGTAAAACGTCGTATTGCGGAAAAAGAATACAAAAAAAGACTGCGGAGAGAATGGTCTGCCGCAGTTTGCTGCGTGGCCGCATGTCTTGCAGTGATCGCAGGTGTTTCCCTTTCCATGCCTGATACTGTCAGCCGGATCGAGATGGGAACTTCCTCTGGATTTGAAACAGCGGCAACGATGTTAGGCGGCAGCACCGCACTTGGATATATCGTGGTCGGACTGCTCGCTTTTGTTCTCGGCGTGTGCGTGACGGTTTTATGTTTCCGCATCCGCAGACTGAACGAAGAGGAACAGACAGGGGAGCAAAAGGGGGAAAATGCAGATGGAAGTCGTCAGTAACCTCTTGCAGGCCGCGGTTACCCTGTTAGGCTTTTTTCTGGGCGGTATCCGGTATCTGAAAAGCCGGAAACAGGAGTATTTCCTGCTGACCTGCTTTTATGGCTGTTTCTTCCTTGGGTCTCTCTACTGGACGATGTATCTGCTCTTATTTTCCAAAACGCCGCAGGTCTTTTATGTGTCAGAGTTCGGCTGGGTAGCAAGTGTCATTTTCCTTTCCATACTGCAATACACGCTTTCTTCGGCAGAAGAACGGAGATTTCCGTGCAGGAAGGCCTTAAGTGCTGTCCTGATCGGTGTTCCGCTGTGTATATTTTACTGCACCTTTGGAGATATCCTCTCCAATCTGCTCTGGTGCGGTATGATGATCGTTGTTTCCTATTCTTCTATCCGGGGGCTTGTCTATGCCAGAAGGCAGAGGGGAGCTGCGCATAATATGAAATATTTTCATATCTGGGTACTGTGCTATGTGACATTAGAGTATGCTCTCTGGACTTCCGGCTGCTTCTGGCCGGGAGATTCCATTTTCAGCCCATACTGCTGGTTTGATCTTCTGCTGGCAGGCTGCTTGCTCGCTTTGCTGCCGGCAATGGGAAAGGCGGTGCAGGAATGACGTATATTGAAAATGTTTTTATCTGTATGGCATCGCCGTTACTGATCGCCGCCCTGTGCATGGGAAAACGGCAGACAAAATTCTTTCTGTTCTGCCTTGTAGGAATGGGGGCGTGTCTTCTTTCCGCTTATATCAATACCTTTTTCGCTGCACTTTATGGTGCGGATACCTTTGCCGCCACTGCGGAGATCGCCCCGGTGGTGGAGGAAGTCATGAAGCTTCTGCCTCTGCTCTTTTATCTTCTGATATTTGAGCCAAAGACGGAACAGATCAAAATCTCCGCTGTGATCACAGCTCTTTCCTTTGCCACCTTTGAAAATATCTGCTACCTGATCCAAAATGGAGCCGGACATTTTTCCTTTATTTTTTTCCGGGGGATCGGAACAGGAGCGATGCATGTGATCTGCGGAGCCATTGTAGGCGGAGGCCTCGCGTATGTGTGGCAGCGGACCCGGCTGAAGATTGCCGGAACCTGCGGTCTGCTGGGAGCAGCCATCACGTTTCACGCGCTCTATAATCTGCTGATCGCTTATGGCGGCGCAGTGCAGTATGCTGCCTATGTTCTGCCTGTAGTGATTTTGGCAGCGGGAAAGCTGATCGCCCGCCGTCTGACACCGTAATATAACTTTATTTTGTGATTTTTGGGAGCTGTTTTTACGCAGCTCTCATTTTTTTTTGAAAAATCTGCTTCCCGGGTGAGAGTTTTTCCGGATTTTTGTACCTATATAAGTGAAAGACCCTTAAGCTGAGTGTTCAGAAAGGAGGTTTTGTGTGCATGTACGATACACAAAAGCGTGTTGCGCTGGCAAAAGAGCGGATAGTGGAATCTCGCCGCCGACAGGCGCGGCGGAGCATTCGCAGTCTGTCGGCACCGGGCTTTCTCATGAGAGCTGCCTTCGGGGAAGGGTGGGGACGGTGCAGAGCCAGCCGATGGATGCCGCGGGAATGTACGGGGCGATCCTGCTGCATGAGGGTGTGGGCGGATATGTGCTGGAAGCGGTCATTTCCTTTACCGCGGCAGTTGTGCTCACTGCTTTCTATATCAAGTTCAGAAAAAGGAAACAGATACCATAGAAATGGGGGAAAATCAATGAGAAAGCCAGAAAAACAAAAGAAACAAAGAGAACGGATCTATGCGGCACTGCTCTGCATCTGTACGATGCTTTCTTTAGTTTCTGTGCCTGTATTGGCAGCAGAAATGAGAAAAGGAGCGGGCAGCCATGAACATACCCGGGAGTGTTATACGTGGATGGAAAAATGTGTCCATGAGCATACGCCGGAATGTTATCCGCAGAAGGAGATAACGGGATCTGCAGCCACCTCATCTGACCCGGTGGAGGCCACCGAGTGCCGCCATGTATGCAGTGAGGAAAGCGGCTGCATCACGAAAGAATTAAATTGTCAATATGACAGCGAAAGAAATCCAATCACAGCGAAAGCGCTTATGAAAAATAAAGCAATCGCAACCCGGTCCAATGCGCGGAAAGTCTCTTCTATCTATCGCGCACAGGAAATGATCGATGCTTTGCCGGACGTAACGGATATCAATAACGATAACATCGAGGAGATAAGGCTTCAGTTTAAGGCTGTTGAGGACGCAATGATACAGCTTTCCGTTGAGGACTCGGTCGTACTTGATATCGCTCGCTATCTGAAGGTTGCCGCGGTGCTGTATGGACCGTTTCCTGACATCCAGAATCCTATCCTCGGCACAGACATTAAATGGACGATCAGCAGAGACAATAAGACCATTACGATATCCGGTAAAGGGGAAATGCCTGATTTCGACAATACTAGTTCCGGTAAAAGGTGTCCCTGGGAGGACAAAAAGTCTGAGATTGACAAGGTGGTCATAGAGGAAGGAGTGACAACGATTGGACAACATGCATTTAGTAAATGCATAAGACTCAGTGAGGTGCAAATTCCAAAAACAGTCACAACAATAGGGAGTTCCGCTTTTTATGACTGTAACACCCTCAGGCAGATTGATATTCCAAATAGTGTCAAAAAGGTGATGCCCTTCGCGTTTCATAAATGCCCGCAACTTGGGCAAGTTCACACCCATTGGAAAGATCCGGATGAAGCAGAGTTGTCATTGGCATTTTATCTGCCTTATCTGCCCGATGAATCATGGCCTGAGAATCTGACGATATATGTTCCTGACGCGTATAAAGACAAATTTGCAGCTGCATGGAAAAAATGGAAGGTAAAGGGCGAAACTTACACGGTCTCTTTTGATGGAGACGGAGCACCGGGATATATGGAGTCAGTTGAAGGCATATCCGGGAATTATGTTCTTCCGGAGTCTGGTTTTACATATCAATCAGCGATCCTTGATCACTGGGCGCTGGACAATCCTGATGGAAAGAAAGCGGGATGCCCGGGAGAGACCTTTCCTGTTACGGAGAATGTGGTGCTTTATGCCAGCTGGAGACTTGCGGTGTGTATTCACGCATGGGGCGAATGGCAGAGCGATGCCGGCAAACATTGGAAGAAATGCTCAAACTGTAATGTCATCGGTGAAGAATCAACACATAAGTGGGATAGCGGCGAAGTGACAATACAGCCTACCTGTACAACCGCAGGTCAGAAAACCTATACCTGCACAGTCTGCTCCACAACAAAATCAGAAACGATGGATGCGCTGAGTCATGATTTCAATGTGCAGCAGCATAATGAAATCCAGCACTGGAAGAAATGTTCCCACTGTGAGGCAGAGGATGTCAGGGAAGATCACTCCGGCGGAACAGCCACCTGCAAAGACCAGGCGGTGTGTTCTGTCTGCGGCGCGGCTTATGGGGAGCTGAATCCAGATCACCACACGGGCGGCACCGAGGTGCGCGGCAGAGTTGAGGCCACTGCCAGCGCGGATGGCTATACGGGGGACACCTATTGTAAGGGCTGTGGTATCAGAATTGCGGCAGGACAGGTGGTACCGAAGGATCCGGCGTCCCCGACGACCCCGACAACCCCGACGACACCGACGACCCCGACGA
>OASX01001273.1_pt1 | contig 13204 bp, 13 predicted proteins | sample 1516531 | NCBI WGS metagenome assembly OASX01 (sample SAMEA2579911, study PRJEB22360) | human gut metagenome | biome: human gut; feature: human-associated habitat; material: faeces | place: Denmark | collected 2008/2010
CTTACACTGTAACCGATATACTACTTACATATCCACTACATATACGTCATTATATCCACACCTCCCTCAAGAAAGAAATGCGGGGTCCCGCCATCTCTTTCTTTATCCTATTGTTATCTGGTTTATAAAATAAAATGCCGATAAATGATGTTGACCAATATCTTTTATCATTTTTTATTATTATGATCATCTATGCCTTAACATTAAGATAAAAGAAAATACGAAAGGGGATTTAACGATGTATCATGAAGAAAATGAATTGCTTACGTTAGATGAGCTTTGCCAGCAGTTAATGATCTCAGAAACCACTGCCTATAAGTTATTACGGTCTGGGGAAATAAATGCCTTCCAGATTGGAAAACGCTGGAGAATACCAGTTGAGAATGTCACAAAGTATATCAAAAATAAATGCTCATAATAAATATATTTACACCTGGAAGGTATATAGGAATATATGCTCCCATATACCTTCTCATAAATATTTAAAATTATTTCTACTAGAAAAATATTATGCCCCTGTTCATTTATTTTCTTGCAGTCAATTATTCTCAGTTAAATAGCACTTGACTTTTTTCTGGCTTGTTCTTTGTTATATCGCACAGACTTACGGAATTATCTTTTATCAACAGGGTCATATTATTTAAATCCATATTAGAAGAATCCGGTAAATTAAATCCTATATCTGTAGTAAAGGTTGTATTTGGGGCCACTTCAGTAAAATCATAATCGTTAAACGTAGGAGTTATTATTATACCCGAATTATTAAGTGTAAAATACTCTCCTACAAAAAAAGTCATGTTAGTTTCACCTATGTTACTTATATCACAATGTATATAAACGGTGGGACTAAAAGTTTCTTCTATGTATGCATAAGAAATATTTATATTCCAATTATCACACTCCAATGAATTACTTAAATAATATCCTCCATTTTCTTCTACACCTTTATTATCTAATATAGTTGTTTTTTCTAAATCTTCTGTGTAGTATTCATATCCACTTTCAATAATACCTTGAATTAATAGTCCAAAGAAAAAAAATGCAATCGCACTATATAAAACAATCTGCACTTTGTCCTTCGCAATTATTATATTGCCATTAAAACCTGATTCTTCTTTTAGTGTTCTTATAAACAATTCCAAATTCCTTTGTTCACTTTTTTTTACAACTATATCAGTATGTATATTACCTTGTTCTGTTATACGAATCCTTTCATTTCTCATTGTAATTATGGTAAATAACATGATCGAAAATAATATTACACATCCTGAAAACAAGGATTTATCAGATAAACCGATAAATACACCAATTGTACCTATAAGAAGTATAACAAGTGTCGGGATTGGGAAATAAAAAGATAACACTACTTCGTTTATTTTATTAATAGGTATTAATTTTTTAGGTTTATCATCTACCTTAATATCAATGATATCCTCTCTTACTATAATTCTCTGTTTCAAGGGAATAAGATACTCATATACCCAATAATGCATACCAATACTTGATAAAAAATCAAATACCTTTTCCTCTCCAGGCCCCTCCTCGTTTCCTATATCTCCCTCATAGTGTTCTTCTGTTATATCACATATTTTCTCTCTTTTAACAAGTTTTCCATCTGAATTATAAATTATGGAATTTCCGCATTTCCAACAAAATTTGTCTTCATGCCCAATCTCTGCTCCACACTTTTCACAAAACATAATTACATAATCTCCTCAAACATCCTTCATTCACTAAATATTTTCTCAATTAGTGCAGCCGTAAAAAACTGACTTTGCGGTACGCCGTTCATATCAAAATATCCTGTCTCAAATGTCCCTGCATCTTCATCTATAGTAAACTGCAATGTAACAGTCACATCTGATTCATAGTAGACACATCCACCCTGAAATTCTACTACGTCTTCACCTTCTGTTGATTTGAAATACTCCCACTTCGGATTGGAGAAAAATCCCTCAAAAGCTTCACCATATGTACTGTTTGGATAATCGAAAGGATAACCATTCTTAACCATTTCGATGTACTTACTTGAATTTCTAGATGGAAGCAATGACAGAATAATAATACCAATCACAACTACCGCTATAATAATCAGCATGTTATACCACCATTTTTTATTTACTGATGATCGAACCACCTTTGATTGCTGTTTATTGGTATTTAAATCATCTACTATCTTTGTCCCGCATTTATTGCAATACGTTGCTCCAATCGGAATCTGGTTTCCACACTTTGGACAAAACATACCCATACCTCCTCCTCAAAAATCCTTAGCTCACTTGCAGATACGAATTATTGATAAACGTCATATTTTCAGTTTGTGGAAATCCTGTTATTGTTAGTTCCGCTTCTCCATTCCAAGTAAAGTTTAGTGTATATTGTGTTCCGTTAAAGACTGCCGTATTGTCTCCTGTTATTTCAGCCATATTATGTGCAAAGATTGGGTCATCACCATTAAAAATCACAAACCAAAAAGTATCTTCAGTCATATCCGATATATAAATATATATCTCACTTGAATATGCACTTCCATGTGTAAAATCGTTATAAACGCCTTCAACGCCTATGAAAGTGTAAGACATTTCTAAACTTTGATTATTGTTTCGAGCAATATTGCCTAATAAAACAATTTTATCTGCCTGGATATATGGATTCTCACCCGTAACATATGTACCTTCAACATAACCATTATCTCCTGTCTTTACTCTTCCAATATCTTTTCCCGTTTCATCATAAGCCGGTTTATCATACTTCACTTCTATTGTATTATTTTCATCCTGTATATATATTTCGTGTCGGCTTGTAAAGTCACCATAAACTCTCACCTTTTCATCATCTAACATTCCCGGATGTTCAAGAAGGTACCTAATACTGGCATCATAATATTTCTCTCCTGAGGGACCTTCCTCTTCTACTTTATTATCTTCCTTTATTTCATTTTCTTCGGTGCTACTTTCATTTTCCTTATTTGCTTCTAAATCTGTTTTTATATCTTCATCTTTGCTATCATTATTAGTAATATCCTCCACTCCTTCTTTTATGTTTAATTCCTTAAAATTTTGAATATCCTTATGCTTAAGATTTGCGACTTGTTCAACTGAAAGGTTATTGTCCTTTAATGTATTTTTAAATTCTTCAACATCTTTCTTCATGATATCAATAATTCCATATTTTTCTATAAAATCTATTAGTTCATCTGATGCCTCATACTTATCTCCATCTGCCATAACCATATATTCATTATTGTCCATATCATAATTGATGATAGATATATTACCTTCATCTGTTTTGTAATCAAGATACATCCTTACTGCATTTTCATCAAAATCATAAGTAAAATGTCCTGCATTGCCAAAAAAGTCATTTCCGGTATAGCTCTGAAGAAAATCATAAACAGAACTTTCAATTATATCCACCGTTTCTTTCTCTTCAGCATACTTAATCGCCCAACTATCATTATAGCAAAACAAATATATGTCATCTCTCTGTACCAGAGAAGTGAATTTTTGTAGTGTTTTAATTATATCTTTTTTATCCTCTCCTTTATGAGATTTTCCTCCAAACACAACAATTGTCACTAAGATGATGATAATAGCAATTACCCCTATCCCGATCCAAGATTTTTTTAATATTGAACTTTTTATCTTATTATTTAATTTCTTTATATCTTTCTTTTCTACATTTTTCTGCAGCTTCACCCCACAAAACGGACAAAATTCATCTTTCTCTTTTACTTTATTTCCACAATTTTTGCAAAACATTGTTTTTCTCCCTCAAAAACTTTTCATAATTTCTGTTATACTGTTATTTTTGCCACCTATGGATACAACTACCATTTTTCAAAGTCACTTTTTATTACTTTGAATTTCAATCAAAGCACATATTCCTGTCAATAAAAATCCTGCTCCTGAAATAAATGATATATATCCCCAGTCAACTCCTCCACATATCAGGGCAAATAAGACTAATATCCCTCCAATGACAGTCTGTCCGATAGGCACAAGTAATTTTGGCACAACACCTTCCTTAATCCGGTATTGCAAATTGTTTTTTAACTCGGATTTTTTCTGCATATCAGTTTCGTCCTCACGTACATTACTTTTTTGTGTGCAATCGCATACTTCACCTTCATTCAAAGGCCTTCCACAATTTGGACAAAAATTTCCCATAATATAATCCTCCTGCTATTTTCATATTTTATGTAACTACTAATTATCATTATAGTACACCATATAGGTGTATTTTTCAACACCTGCTGGCTGGTTATTTAATAAATCTTTGCAAGATATAATAACTATAATCGACGAAATCAAGGAGGATTCTTATGAAAAACATCAACCTGGAAATAGGACAGCGTATATCTACCCTAAGGAAAGAACACTCAATGACCCAAGAGGATTTAGCAGAAAAATTAAATATCTCTATAAAACACTGTTCTGCAGTAGAACGTGGTACATCATCTCTTTCTCTTGAGAAATTGATAATAGTATGTGAGTTATTTCATACAACTATGGATTATTTAACTCGCGGTACACAGGAACCCTTAGAATCTATCCTTGAAATTGTGAAACCCAATAGTGAAGTCGAGAAAAAAATCCTCAAAGAATATCTTTTGATATTTAATAAAATCAAAACCTTAGAGTAACTATATAGATTTATATTTTATATAATTATCGGCCATTGTATTTTCGTGGGTAACTACAGAGTAGAGATTTATGATGATAAGACGCCAGCAGATGGATAGCAGCAAACCTAGTGTATTGGCAACTTAAAGTCATTTATAGACAATAAGACTGTAAGCTAAAAAAAATAAAGCAATCATAGGAAACCTTTTTTACCACCGCAGACTTCCAGTTGGATATGAGGTATCAAGAGATGAAACTGCAGGACATTTCAGAAATGTTGTAGAACTCCTCCTTATGCAGAAGAAATATAAAGCATTGTCAATAAGCATACAACTGCGGCTTTAGCAATAATCAAAAATATAATACGCGATTATCAGAAATTGAAATTCTTCATTCCAATGTGTTTCCTCTGTTTACCAAATCATTGAGATACATCCATAGAAGAGAACAAACTGCCGATTATATGGTAATCAGGGGTATGGTGATACCATAATATTCAGCCATAGCATCCACCAAGTCATCTCTTATCTTCTTATGATTATTGCCGTCCAATGCCATCACACACAATACAATTTGACATTTTGAATCAATCAGGCAGACTTGTCCATAGTTGCCTAAAAGAATAACTGCTCCGGGAATCGGTGCCATATAAATATAATATCCATATCCATAAATCTGATATTCAGGACGTTCTCCTACTGGATTGTACGCTGTGCTCTCAAGGACATTGTATGGCGGCTAATGGATTATATACTACAAGATTCTTTCCCCGCCGGAACCTGCAGCCCTCTTTCTTTCAGTCGTTCCTGTCCCGTCTTCAGATAGTGCTCTGTGATCTCCTGTCCCAGGTGCCGGAGTGGATGGCAATATAGAGACTGCCCTCTTCGTCCCTGTCAAGTTCTATGAAATGGTTTCCGCCGCCCAGGGTTCCCAGACTATGGACCGCTTTCTTTTCATTTACATGATGCCTGCATCTCAATTCCCCGAGTGTGAGCATCTCGTGAAATCTATGAGGCTTTTTCCTGATATGGAATCCTACAGGGACATTCTCCCGGATGACCTTATCCAGTCTTTGGAATTCCACCTTTTTTTGTTTCAGCCTGGCAATGGTGATACCGCATCCCATATCAATCCCTACAACACCGGGGAGCACCCTTTTTGCTATGGTAGATGTAAAGCCAATGGTCCCTGCTTTTCCCGGATGTACATCCGGCATAACCCTGACCCGGCATTCTTTGAACGCTTCATTGTCACAAAGCATCTGTATCTGCGCCAGAGCATAGTCTTCTATTGTATCTGTGAATATTTTTGCAGAAGTATAGACTCCGCTTACTGTTTTCATAAAGATCCTTTCTCTTATGCTCCTTGTATTTAGGCATACAAAAAGCACCTCAAAACAGAGATGCCGGATGATCTTCTTTATGAAACAAAATTACAAATATCAAACAATAGTACAAGCCCCAGCATGTGCCGGGGCTTAAACATACAAATATCTCAGATAAAGATAGCTTCGTCATACCGCCTGAATTTTAAATTATTTACTCCACACGAGTATTGTATTTACTCCAAATCCACTCCATTCTATACGATAATCGGCGATATTTTACAAATCCCTGTGAACAGGGGAATCTCAGGAAAAATATCGGCATAGTTTTTATAGTCTGTAAAGCTGTTTTAATACCAATGTCAATAAGTTAAGCCTACAGATATTGATTCAAGCCTCACTGATTAAATGGTCAAAAGTAGTTTTTAAGCTTTTGACCATTTTTTTGCACGACAAATAAAACAGATATAAACTCTGTTTTTCCACAGTCAAAAGTTCCACTGTCTGGTATTGGCAAATGTGTAAGAATTCCACGACTCCCCAGATCCTTTGCGCGAATTAAGAATTTCCACCCCTTTTCCTGTGCATGAGCCAAAATATTATAACTTTCATAGCCACGGTCTGCAATCAAAAGTACCGGATCTTGTATCTTAGAGCGCTTCATCATATCAATAAGCGCTTTTGTCTCATTAGGAGAACGTCCGGGCTGAATGACAGCATCCGTATAGATTCGATTCTTCAAATCATACAGAGCATTTAAATGAAGTTGGTTATATCCTTTCTCATGCCGTTCCAAAGAATTATGCCGCTTATAAGTATCCTTGCCATCAGGATTGTAAGCAATAGCCAGATCAGAACCATCGCAGGCAAGCAGACGAAATCCACGATAAGTTTCCAGCGATGAAAAAGAATCATTGAAAGAATGAAATAAGAAATCCATCGACTCAGGCAACAATTTCTGACGTTGCTGGCAAAAGGCGGGAACCGAAGCCATATCCGGAGAAAAATCCCAGAAATCTAACCATTCTTTCCGAATGGTATTCCCACCCATAGATAAGAGAAACTGAATGGTATCTGAGAAAGAAATTTTTCGTTTTCTGGAAAAATCTTTTCCGGGCTGTTTTACAAATAGGTGAGATACAGATTGCATCTGTGAGATAATAGAAAGCAACTGATTCTTTAGGTCAATAGGTGAATTATTTTTCATCGGAAAGCCTCCTTAAATAAACGTATATTTAAGTGGCTTCGCCGCAAAATTTGAGTGATTTGTTAAGCTTTTTTTGAATTATTACAAAAAAAGAGCAGGTCATACATTGTATAATCTGCTCTTGGAGATGTTACTTTAACTTATTGACATTGGTCGGTTAATACTGATTTTTAAAGCCCCTACACCAAAACAAGCATATCCCGCAGATTTCCTTGCTTTTCAGCAAAGGACGTTCTGTGGGATATGCTTGTTTTTCTTTACTTCTCCTATTTTAGGGCGCAAAATCCCCTTTTTCCATGTTTCCAGCTCCGCTCTGGCAGCTAAGCTGTCTTTTAATCAGATCTTCCTGCGTATTTCTCAATCTCATGGTAAAGAAACCGATGATATTTATTTATATTCCGGCCGATTGCATACAGCATGAATTCTTTATACACTTTTTCCGAACTGCGGTAATTGAACCGACGGAAGTTTTCGTTTTCCATGATGTCACCGAAGTGCCCTTCGGTCTGGATGGAACGGATCTGGCGCTTCAGGATCCCCTTCTCACTCTGGATGTTGGCATTGGATGCTTCTTTCAGTTCCTCCCACTGCTCATTGATCTTCATGACTTTATTTTGGTCACTGTTTTTTTCCGCATTGTACTTATACAGACAACGGGATCTATGTTCACAGCCGCTGCAGTCTGCACATCCATAGACTTCCCATGTCTGGCTATACCCGTCCTGCACCTTACTTTCTGTCCGGATATGACGAAGCTCTCTTCCGTCATGACAAGTAGTACGCATCTTCAAAGATATGGGTTGTCATGTTGTAATATTTGCTGATATCTTCTTTAAAGGCACGGGTTTTCCGTTTTTCGTGATCCTGGAGTTTGATATAACTGGCAATCCCATTGTGTTTCAGATACAAGAGGTCTTTCTCGCTGCAGTATCCACTGTCTGCTGTCACTTCCTCCAATACTTTACCAAAGGCTTTCTGATATTTCTCCAAAACCGGGATCAGGGTGTTATAATCCGTACGGTCATTGCTCACGTATCCGTGAACGATGAAATAGTTCTCCACCGCGATCTTAACGTTGTAAGCTGGTTTTAACTGACCGTTGAGCATGTGGTCTTCCTTTATCCGCATAAACCCAGATCCGTTTTGGAATAACTGCTGCGGTCTTTCCCCATGATCTCAAAGTATTCTTTATATCCCATCAGGCGGTTTCCGCATTCCTCCAGTTCCTCATACAGTTTTTGAAGCTCAGACTTCGTTCTTCCCTTACTGTGGACGAATGAGATTCCCTCACCTTCTGCGATCTGCATCAGATCCTTCTGAAGCTTCAAAATCTCAAGAGGAGAGCAGTTATCTATTTCTATGATCGTATTGTTTGAGAGCTTCTTATGCTTTGTCAGTTTTCGTTTCCTGTTTTCATCGATCACACGTCTGACTTTTTCCATGCCTTTGATGATGAACATCTCTGCGTCCCCAAGGTCGTATTTCGCTGCATACTCATTTTCATGCAGAAGTGTATTGTACTTTTCATAAAGTGCATCTATCTTATCCAAAAGACCTGCAGGATGGTAATTGATGCTCCCTCTCCAGACAAAAGTATAGCGGTTTGCATTGGCCTTCAGCTTCGTACCATCGATAAAGAGTTCTTTGAGCGTGATCAGGCCCTCTTTTTTCAATCGGCACATGAATTGGTGATTCAGCTCATCCAGAAGATCACCCGTCAGTTTTTTATTCTTGAATTCATAGAAAGCAGCCCGCTTCGGTTTCTGCCCTTTGGTCAGCCAGATAAAAGCAAGGTCCCTTTCGCATAATTCAACAATACGGTCAACAGCACGCACTCCGCGCATGTTTGCGTAGGTAACGACAGCATACATCATAATTGGATTGTACCTGGTTCTTCCCTTATCTGAACAACAGGCGGGCAGGCCTGAAAAATCTAATTCCTCCATCACTTTTTAGGCTATCTATTTCCCTCCCCCCTGTATGATGGCTTCTTAATTTATGGTAAGGCGGACAGGAGCCTGCCTTTCTTCCATTTAATTTAATCTGTTCCCCTTATGAGAGACAAGATAACAGGTATGTCGGCTTTTCCCTCGCATATTATATGAATAGGTGGGGTATACTGGATGAATTTTAGATATTTCTTTGTGTTTTCTGTGTTTCTGCCGAGTTCCGTCGCAAGTTTAGACAAACAAAGCTCACAAAAAGTCGCATGAAATCAGGCTTTGTTAGCGTTATGAGAATATGCTCGAAACCGTTGCCTTCTTTCGCCTTATGAATTAACAAGGGTCGAACAATAATCGTAAGACAGACTATCGTTCGACCCATTTTCTATATGGATTTTTATATTTGAATGAGTTTCCCTCATTATTATAATTTATATTTTTCTGAGACTTCAAAACAGTATCCAACTTCACGGACACAGCGAATAGTAAAAGGCGCATTGGGAAGCACCTCATGCAGTTTACCGCGCAATCTGCTGATATGGTATCCTATTGTACCATTCTCTCCGCCAAACGATTCCTCTCCCCACACCCTTTGATAGATCTGTTCGTAAGTCAGCACACGGTCCTTGTTTGCAACCAAAAGGCTGAGAAGGTCATACTCTTTTGCCGTTAATTGTACTTCACACTGGTTGCAGTATATTTTGCGCTGCCCAAGATGGATCTCTATTCCAGGATGGGACAGAACTGTTTCCAGTTCGATCTCCAATTTCTTCAAATTGGGATGACGATGCAAAACCTCCACAATTTCATCAAAGACGGCAGAATCCTGATCCTGTAATTCAACAATAATGATACGTCCGATAAAGATCACATCCTTTCTGGGACGCCCAGACATCTCCCACGGGTGAAATCCAATCAGTCATTTAACAGGCAATTACTACAAGCCATGATATCTGCAAATTGATATGGCCAACAGCTGATCGCCGTATTTCACAGTTACTGCCGTATCACAACAAGGAGCGCCGTGAATCTACTTATGAAAAAACGTACTTTACAACACCTTTTAAATGACATGTGAGCTGCGAGTCGAAAGAGGCCGGCTTTGCCAAAGTTATGACTTCTCCGCCGCCCGAATGGTTCTGTGCAGTTCACGGAACAGGACGTCGATATCTACCGGCTTTGAAACAAAGCCAGACATACCTGCCGCCAGGGCCGCATCTACATCTTCCTGAAAAGAGTTGGCGGTCATTGCAATGATTGGTATCGTTTGGGCGTCAGGCCGGTCCAGGCTTCGGATGGCTTTTGTTGCATTCAGCCCGTTCATCTCCGGCATCTGGATGTCCATGAGAATTGCCTGAAATTCTCCGGGAGTGCTTGCTTCAAAGCGTTCCAGCGCCAGTTTCCCGTTTTCCACCCGCTGTATATCGGCTCCCTGGGCTCCCAAAAGTTCCATGGCGATCTCCGCATTCAGATCATTGTCCTCTGCAAAAAGAATCCGGATACCGTGCAGAGTCATGTCCGTTTTTTGGCAAAGCTCAGGCTGCTGAATACGTTCCCCAAAAGGAAGGGTAATTGTAAAATAAAAGGTACTGCCCCGGCCCAGTTCGCTGCGCAAAAGCAAATCGCCGCCCATGAGCCGCACAATGCTTCGGCTGATGGGAAGTCCCAAGCCGGTTCCCATGCTCTTGGAGGTGCTGGTTCCCACCTGCTCAAAGCTCTGGAACACACGCTCCTGGCTTTCGGGTGCGATTCCCACGCCGGTATCTATCACCTGAACCGTCAGCTCCTGACCAGTCTGGCTGGCGGGTGCGCCGTGTACACGAAGCGTAACGCTGCCGTCTTCATTTGTAAACTTGAACGCATTGGACAGCAGATTCAAAATCACCTGCCTCAAACGGACATTGTCGCCCAGATACGTTTCCGCACGCACATTGCTCTCTATCTGAAACACTAAACCACGGCGTTCGGCGTCCGTAGCCAGCATACTTTCAATATTATCCAACAGTTCGTCCATGGAGAAGGACGCGCAGTTGAGTGTCATTTTCCCACTTTCAATACGGCTCATATCCAAAATATCGTTGATAAGGCTTAGAAGGTAATGTGAGGAAGCCTTGACTTTTCCCAGGTTGCGCTGTGCCTTTTCCGGCAGATCCGGAATCCTTTCTGTCAAATCGGCCAATCCCACAATGGCGTTCATAGGCGTGCGGATCTCATGGCTCATGCGGGAGAGGAAATCGGTCTTGGCCCGGCTGTCCGCCTCCGCTTTTTCCAATCCCAACCGCATTTTAGCGGACCGCAGACGGAAGTAAAAATAAAGGCTCACCAAAAGTATGGTCAGTACCAAAAACAGAAGTACTACCGTGATTGCCAACTGGGGATTGGAAGCGACGATGCCGGACAGCGTGATATGCGTGTCCCCAATGGAGATCATATTCAAGCTGCTGATGGCTTCTTTTTCGGATTCCGTCATATTGTTGACGGCCTTATTCAAAATGGAAAACAGCGGCGAGTCCACCGGCTTGGAAACCGCAAAGGAGATCTCCGTGTTGCTATTTGGGAGGCTCACCTGAACCACGTTGGTGAGATTTCCCGTTCGAATAATGTTTTCTATATGGGCGCCTATCCCATAAAAGAAATCGATCTTTCCCCGGTTGACGTCGCTTAGCCCCTCTTCTACGCTGTCGTAATATATTATTTCGTCCGCAACAATAGACTCTGATTTGATTCGGCCGTTCATCACGCCGCATACCCGGCCCTCCGAGGGATAGGTGACATTTTTATTTCGGACCAAAATCGGAGCAAGACCGGCATAAGCTGTCGTTCTGGCTAACCCATGATCGGACGCGCGCGCTTCAGGGCCCAGGAAAAAGCCCAGCATATCGGCTTTTCCCTCTTGTACCATAGTGATTGCGTCCATATAGGAGTCGCAGGTAAGATATGTGAATTGCAGGCCCGAATATTCCGTCACTTTCTTCAATACGTCGGGCACAAAACCCTCATGATAATCGTCGATGTCCACGCAATACAGGGGGTGCCAATTATCCGGGACCGCAACGGTAACAGTGCCTTTCTCTGCGATGTACGATAATTCTTGCTCCGTTAAAACCGCATATCCGGTCATATGGTCCACAAAGTTCTTTTCTTGCTCTTTTTCCGCGAAATCCGGGTCTGCGGCATAGATCTGCTCCAACGCCATATTTAACCCATCCAATATCTCCTGGTTATCTGGCTGGGTGACGATGTAATGGGCCTGGCCGCCGAAGGACGCCGCCGCGTATAGGGTATCCGGCATATCCGTGCCATAGCCCAGCAGCAGGTCCACCTCTCCACTCTCTAATCGATTGTATAGATTACCATTTTCAAGATCATCCCGGCTGTAATAGCGAATCTCGCAGTCCAGAGCCTGAATGGTCAGCCAGTCTTTGAGACGTTGGATATTCTCGGTGGATCGGTCATATACGCCGATGGTTTTGCCGTTCAGAGTTCCCATATCATAACTGCGGATGGAGGCGTCCTCCTTCCTGGCCATCAGCTTTGCCTGCGTGTAGCCGCAGTTATAGTCCGGGTAGGCAAACATGTCTTCCAGGCTTTCGCTGTAAAAGGTCCCGCCCATCAGATCAAATTTTCCATCCTGGAAGTCTCCCACCGCATTGCTCGTGGAGACATATTCATATTTCCAGCCGGTGTACTTGGAAATCTCGTTGAGATAATCCACTACCACACCGGCAGGCGAACCATCCTCTGAAAGAGAAGTGTAACCCTCCGCATTGGGGAAGGCCACCCGCAGGACAGTTTCCTCTGGCTCCGCCGCGGCCGCACAGGGAGAGAAAAGAGATACCACAAGAAACGCCGATAGAAAAACTGCGGCAAGGCGGCGGATACCTCTCTGTAATTGATGTTTTATCATATAGTCACCTCAGTTGGCGCTCCTCAAGCCTCAGCTTTTATAACAGCGCGTTTTTTAGAGTCGTTTTCAGCACATCCAGATCGATGGGCTTGGCCACATGGGCGGTCATACCCGCTTTCAGCGCGGCTTGCACATCCTCGGCAAAAGCATTGGCTGTCATGGCGATGATGGGGATCGGGCCGGCGCCTAGATATCCTT
>OASX01001278.1_pt1 | contig 13150 bp, 13 predicted proteins | sample 1516531 | NCBI WGS metagenome assembly OASX01 (sample SAMEA2579911, study PRJEB22360) | human gut metagenome | biome: human gut; feature: human-associated habitat; material: faeces | place: Denmark | collected 2008/2010
AAGTCGCTGATTTCAAAAAACTGTAGTATCCTCTGCGAAACGATCCCTGTTTGAGAATTGAGGAGGCGAGATGTCGCAGACAGAAAATGCAGTGACTTCCTCATCAGGTACAAAGCGAGCATACCGAAAAGGTAATCCTCTGACGCTTGCAGAACGTCAGCAGGCATCTCTGGCAAGAAAACGTGCCACACATAAAGAACTCAGAGTGTTCATTCCTGCTGCGTTAAAAGAGCAATTACAGGAGATGTGTGACGCTGAAGGTGTTACTCAGGCTGAGATGATTGCTGAACTGATAAAGCAGAAGAGTGCTTTCAGCTAACTAAAATGTAGCGACATCACATTCTTGCCTGTTTCTGGTGTGCGTGATAGATTGCTGATCGTTTAAGGAATTTTGTGGCTGGCCACGCCATAAGGTGGCAGGGAACTGGTTCTGATGTGGATGTACAGGAGCCAGAAAAGCGAAAACCCCGATAATCTTCTTCAACTTTGGCGAGTACGAAAAGATTACCGGGGCCCCATAAAACCGCATAGCCAACAATTCAGCTATGCGGGGAGTATAGTTATATGCCCGGAAAAGTTCAAGACTTCTTTCTGTGCTCACTCCTTCTGCGCATTGTAAGTGCAGGATGGTGTGACTGATCTTCAACAAACGTATTACCGCCAGGTAAAGAACCCGAATCCGGTGTTTACACCCCGTAAAGGTGCCGGAACGCTGAAGTTCTGCGAAAAACTGATGGAAAAGGCGGTGGGCTTCACCTCCCGTTTTGATTTCGCCATTCATGTGGCGCATGCCCGTTCGCGTGGTCTGCGTCGACGCATGCCACCGGTGCTGCGTCGACGGGCTATTGATGCGCTGCTGCAGGGGCTGTGTTTCCACTATGACCCGCTGGCCAACCGCGTCCAGTGCTCCATCACCACACTGGCCATTGAGTGCGGACTGGCGACGGAGTCTGCTGCCGGAAAACTCTCCATCACCCGTGCCACCCGTGCCCTGACGTTCCTGTCAGAGCTGGGGGTGATTACCTACCAGACGGAATATGACCCGCTTATCGGGTGCTACATTCCGACCGATATCACGTTCACATCTGCTCTGTTTGCTGCCCTCGATGTATCAGAGGAGGCAGTGGCCGCCGCGCGCCGCAGCCGTGTGGAATGGGAAAACAGACAGCGCAAAAAGCAGGGGCTGGATACCCTGGGCATGGATGAACTGATAGCGAAAGCCTGGCGTTTTGTTCGTGAGCGTTTCCGCAGTTACCAGACAGAGCTTAAGTCCCGGGGAATAAAGCGTGCCCGTGCGCGTCGTGATGCGGACAGGGAACGTCAGGATATTGTCACCCTGGTGAAACGGCAGCTGACGCGCGAAATCGCGGAAGGGCGCTTCACTGCCAATCGTGAGGCGGTAAAACGTGAAGTGGAGCGTCGTGTGAAGGAGCGCATGATTCTGTCACGTAACCGCAATTACAGCCGGCTGGCCACAGCTTCCCCCTGAAAGTGACCTCTTCTGAATAATCCGGCCCGCACCGGAGGCATTCGCACGCCTGAAGCCTGCCAGCGAACAAAAAAGCAGCACCTCATACAAAAACAACCTCGCCATTCACCTTCTGGTGCATCCGGTTCCACTTGTTTTTAATACAAAACACGCCTCACCGACGGGTAATTTTGCTTATCTACATTAAACTGCAAGGGATTTTGCCATAAGGTTACAACCGTTCATGTCATAAAGCGCCAGCCGTCAGCATCACAGGGTGCAATGTATCTTTTAAACACCTGTTTATATCTCCTTTAAACTACTTAATTACATTCATTTAAAAAGAAGGCTTATTCACTGCCTGTCCTGTGGACAGACAGATATGCACCTCCCACCGCAAGCGGCGGGCCCCGACCGGAGCCATATTAGTTACAACATTCATAGTTGGCCACAAAAGAACCAGTCTCGCGCAGAACTGAAACCACAAAGCCCCTCATAACTGAAAAGCGAGGCCGCCCCCGCCCAAAGGGCGGGAACAACATCGCTTTTAATTATGAATGTTGTAACTACATTGTCATCGCTGTCAGTCTTCTGGCTGGATGTTCTCAGTACACGCTCGTAAGCGGCCCTAACGGCCCGCTAACGCGGAGATACGCCCCGACTTCGGGTAAACCCTCGTCGGGACCACTCCGACCGCGCACAGAAACTCTCTCATGGCTGAAAGCGGGTATAGTCTGGCAGGGCTGGGAATGGGTAAGGTGAAATCTATCAATCAGTACCGGCTTACGCCGGGCTTCGGCGGTTTTACTTCGGTGTCATATGAAACAACTGAGTGCCGCCTTACATGCCGCTGGCGCGCATAAACAACAAGTTGCTGCATTAGCTTACAGGTTAATTCACCTTGCATGATATTAGCATATAGGTTAATGTCTATCGGAATGGGAGGCCATATGTTTAGCGTTGTTTATCACCCGGAAGCCAGGGAAGAAGCCACAGCATTACCCGTAAAAATCAGGGTGAAGTTTGACCGCCTCATCAGCAAACTGGAGTATGACGCCCGATTACTGCGGGAGCCGGACACAAAACCCCTAGGTGATGGACTTTTTGAGATCCGCACGATGGGGACGGACATAGCCCGAGGCATCTGGGTATACCACAAAGGTAATACTATCATCATGCTCCGGGTTTTCATCAAGAAGTCACAGAAAACGCCAGCAAAAGAAATAGATCTCGCCAAAAAGCGGTTAGCGGAGGTACTTAATGAAACTGGTAAGCCATAAAGAACTGCATAACGAGTGGATGCAAGATGATGAATATCGCGCTGCATGGCAGGAAGAAGAACGCAAGGAGAAGCTCAGGGAGTTGCTTGCAGAATGGCGTAAGCATGACAACCTGACAAAAGCACAGGTTGCTGAACGAATGGGGGTTACACCTCCGGTTATTTCTCGTCTGGAAAACAACATCACTAAAGCCAGCATCGATACACTGACTCGCTATGCTCATGCGTGCGGTATCAAAAAACCTGTAATTGCCCTTTATTGAATGAAGGAGGGTGTCAACTATGAATAGCACCACACATTACGAAAACGCCAATCACTACCGGACGCACTGAACCTCCCGGTTGCTTCTCCAGTCAGTTACGCCAGCGATACATACTGAGCCTTTATCACAGTGATGGATGGTGCCAGACGGACGGCGAGAGCCGCCATCCCACGATGTATCCGGCGAACATATCATCGCTCCGTCGTCCGGAACGCCTTAAACAGCAAACCCGCCAAAAACGGCATTAACGTTGGACTGAGGTTATGGTTCTGCATAACAAGGGATGTAGTTTCAGGGAAATATCCCGTATTACAGGCCTGTCTCGTGTGACAGCTGGGGGCGTTCAGGAACATTCTCTGAAATGTCAACCCGCTCTCCCAAGCGCCCATGGAGGGAATGGTTAAAAGAGCAACGAGAAAGTGGTAATTATAATGCCAGCCGGATATGGCGGGAAATGGTGACCCGAGAGTTTACAGATAGTGAAACTATCGTCAGGGATGCTGTTGCCAGATGGCGTAGCCGGTGACGACTGCCACCAGACTTCCTTCAGTGTCCCGGGTAAGCCGCTGGTTGATGTCCTAGAGAATAATCAGGGATAAGAAAATTATGCTTCCCGGTTTATTAGTCTGATGTGTGAAAAAGAGCCGGAGCTGAAAATAGCGCAGCAACCGGCACTTGAGTTCTGCCGTATTCTGCCCCACATAAAGCACCGTTAAGCAGCAGGTTAACTCAAGTTAACGAAATCGGCTCAGCAGAACTTCAGCGCGTAGCAGCGGGGATGGAAGCCAATGCTGCAGCTATATATGAGGCAATCAGCAGCCGCTGGAGTAATGGTGTTGTCGAAAGTCATGTAAATCAGCTGAAGATGCTGAAACGCCAGACGAATCTTCAAGAAGGTACCGCCATAGAAATTGTGGCGATGTCAGCTATTACAATAAATTTATGTAATACTTGTTACATATATACTTCAATAATATGAAAAATACATAATCCTCATTAACGCATTTTTAGGCATACATACATAAAGCTACGGGTTCGTTTTGGGCATGATGGTGATACAACTTTCTCCACGTCTCCCTTTCTTGCCAGTTGATTAAGCATGACAGCTATATCTCTTGGTGTCGTTAAGAGTCCTGGCCTGGCATTTTTAGTGACATAAAGTCGACAGGTGTCTGAGGCACCTTCAGTAAGTACTCTGCCAACAATATCCGCACAGTTTTTCCCAACCATACGATAATGAGGAGAGTTTTTTGTTTTTATTTGTGTCCATGCTTCCTGCATTTTTACCAGATCAAAGCAATCTGAATGCAGATGATAAGTAACATGAGGTTGCCCATTTTCAAGCTGAAGATCATATTCTTTAGGTATAAGAATGTAGGGAGCTTGCTTAAGCTCATTATTATGAATTAAATAACTATTCAAAACATTATTTCGTCCAAAAATTTTTGCCGTACCATCTGGCCACCAACTGACATAGTGTTCAGGGGAATATTTATCACCTATCTGTAACGAGCAATGCCCGACATTTTCATCCTTGGGATACCAAATATAAACACTTCCACTTATACTGTTCATAATAATAACACCTTTTGATACCTTATCTGGTAATACGTTAGATATATGTAAATTTAATTACTCTAAATTACAGAATGAATTTAATGTGGTAATCACTATATCCGGACAGACTTAAACCGTATTACTGATACATTTCGTTGATAATAATGGTTATGAATAAGTTCTACGACAGAGAGTATTATACTATTGTTCTGGAGATTCAGATAGTCCGACCAGCGTAAGCAGTTCAACAGAAACTCACAATTGGTTGCTTATTATACTGGCTCCCAGAATATACAGACAAACAATATATCTTAAATAAGTGATAGCTTTAATAGTCATTTTTAGAGCAATCACCGAAAACAGATGATTGATGCCTCAGGACTGGGAACGCGGGAAGCATACCATGCAGGAAAAGTGTGCTATTATTCACGAGTACTTTGAACCGGGAATGAGGGGCTCCCTTGTTGCCCTTAATCAGTCAGGCGTCCAACTTTTGGGGGCAGTCCATCAGTTATGCCTAATATTATTCTATAAATTATAAAGCGATGCTGATTTTTATTGCAGCATCACTTTATAGAGTATTATTTTATATGTTATTTAGTCTATAAATGTTTTCCAGAAACATTGGAATACATTACATTTCAGAGATGTTGATTTTTTATCACCTCATGTATATTAACTATCATGCCATTTTTAATGGTAATAACTTTATCTGCCATAAAAAATGATTTCTCCTTATGACTTACAATTATTTTTGTGCAATTGAGTGATAATATAGCCTGACTAATCTGATACTCAGAATCGATATCAAGATTACTTGTCGCTTCATCCAGTATTAACAACTGAGGCTTTCTATACATAGCTCTTGCTAATAATATCTTCTGTTTCTGACCTGCTGATAATATATGATCAGAATCACTTGTTTGGGTATGATATCCCATAGGGAGACTTTTTATCACATCATGAACACCAATCATTTTGGTTAAGTCTATTACATCTCTTGATGGACTGGAATCATTAAAAGTAATGTTGTATATTACTGTTCCATTTAATAATGAATCACCTTGCAGAACTGCTCCTGTCATTTTTCTGGCATCAATACAACTTTTTTTCATACCATTTTCGGTAATCGATATATGTCCACTTGATACATCAATCAGACCTAAAATAGCATTCAGTAGCGTCGTTTTGCCACATCCGGATATACCCTTCAGTATAACAGTCTCGCCGGGCATAATTTTAAAATTAATTCTGTTTAAGATATTTATTTGTTTATCAGGATGCTTAACAGAAACGTTATTGAATTCAACCTGTAGCGGGGATGATATTCTTTTGGGCATATCAGCAGAGATTGTTTCATAATCAGCATCTGAAATATCAGAAACCCGAGAAACATGAAGGCGAGTAATACCAATCTGGACAAAGAAGTCAATCAGGCTAGTCACTCTTCTGCTAAATTGTTCAGAATAAGTAATAAAAGCAACAAGCATTCCAATTGTAAATGATGTCTTAATTACAAAAACTCCTCCAAAGTATAGTATGCATATGTTTTTCAATGCGGTTAATATTCTATTAGATGCAGAAAAAATAATATTTAATATATCTATCTGTGTTTTTACATTGACACCTTCAATTAACTCTCCGACATATTTTCCAGCAGACATGTATTCGTCAAAATATAGTTTTATAGTTTGGTTATATTTTACTGCTTCTATCAGTGAGCTTTGTTGTTGTGCTTTTATTCTTATTGTTCCAAGATTGAAATGCTTAACAGAACCAAAGTATAAAATTTTTAATAAAAAATAAATACCTGTTGAAAAAATGACTATAAACGTCAGGTTTAAACTGTATGTTAACATTATAATAAGGGAGCCAATTGCCATAAAAAAGTCTAAAAGAGATGTTGTTGTTTTTGATATAATTACATTTCGAATATATTCAAGAGAACTGAATCTGGATAATATGTCTCCTGTGCTTCTGCTGGAAAAATAATTTCTTTTTAAAAGAACGAGTCTGTTATAAAAATTAATTCCCCATTGAGCATTTATGTTTGCATTAAGCCAGATGATTAACCAGTCGCGAGTAGCCAAAATACCTGTGTTAATTACATGTAAAAACAAATAGAATGTGACTGCAGTTAGTAACAGTTGATAGTCTGAATTAATAATAACATTATCCAATACCAGTTGAGTTATCTGTGGTAATGTTATACTTATTATTTCTGACAGGAGTATAAGAATAAACAAGTAAATGAAGTTCTTACGACCAAGAGAAATAGCCATAAAAAAATAATGCATGACCTTGTTGTCTTTGATGGATGTTTTTTTCTCTGATATTATTTTGTCATTGTATACTTCAACTGCAACACCAGTAAAAGAAGATCTTAGCTCTTTTAATGATAAATGTCTAATCCCTTTTTCAGGATCATGAATTATTAACTTATTTTTCTTCTTACCAACCAATAATACAAAGTGATTCATATTCCAATGCAATACTGATGGTATACTTAACGAATTTATCTCATCCAGTTCGAGGCGAACAGGTCTCGGATTCATACCAAGCGTGCGTAACGCAGATAAAATATCATTTACAGACCAGAATGTTTTTTTGTTATGCGCTTGCTGGCTCAAGCAATTTAATAAATGTTCCTTTTTATAATAACTGGCTAACATTTTTATGCATGCTAAGGCGCAGTCTTTATCCGCATTTTGATAGAAAAAAGGGAAGTTTTTTTTGATGCTAAAACTAAGTTTACTCATATACATTAAAAATTGATCCCGGTATCATTTTTAAACAACGAAGAATATAACCATTTAAATAGAGGCCTTGTCTCTAATGGTATGTCTGCTTTGAGGGTCATGTCAGGTATTAATCTTATATTATTATTGCATTCTATCTCCGCTATAGCTATATATGATGGAATATCAACCTTCACATTAAATTTATTATATATATTCTCAATGTTTAATGGTATGTTTGATATATGAACAATCTTCCCGGAGATTACACCGAAGCGTTGATAGGGATAAGAATCAATATGCAGTGTGATTTTACTGTTTAATTTTACTCTCCCAACTATTTCTGGCGATATAAAGATTATCGCATTATATTTCGAACCATCAGGAATTATTGAGAGGATATATTCACCCTCCTTTACTTGAGAGTTTTCTTGCTTGTTTATAGATGTTATAGTTCCCTGCACCGGAGAAAGTTGTGTGTATTCATTTTTTTCAGTATTATTATAAATATTTATCATGTTGTTAATTTCTTTTTCCTTACGGCTGGAGCTTGAATATTTCAGCTTTTCTTCTAAAGTGGATTTCTGTATTTTTAAGTCTATTATCTTTTCTTTTTTTTCATAAATAACTCTTTGTAAGGATGACTGTTGAAGTACACTCTCCATTAGTTGAGATTGCGCATTATTTTTATCAGTAATTGTAACAACCTTATTTTTATAGGCATTTTCAAGTTTATTATATAGTGTTTGATTTGCATTCAAAGACATATCAATTAGTTTCTTTTCTGTCAATAATGAAGATAAGTTATCGTTTTCGCTTTTTATTTCTTTGTCTATTAAACTCAATTGTTTTTTATAAGCTGATATTTCTTCTTCATTGTTTCTTCCTATATTATTATAATTCTCTCTCAACAGCTGGGCATAGCTTTCTTCGTTATTTATATACTTTCTACTGGAATGGCTTGAATTAACTATAAAAAGAATATCGCTTTTATTTATATGCGATCCATCTGTTACTTTAATGTTATTTATTATCCCATTTCTGTCGCTGCTGATAGTATATGCTCCTCTATCTGGATAGATAATACCCAACGCATCATATCTCTGAGTGTAATCAGAAATGGTCAGTAATCCTCCAACAGCCACTGCGATAAAAAAGAACAACAATATTAAATATTTTATTTTTTTGTTTTCTGGAATATATAAATCACCAAAGATGTCTTTCTTTATTTCTCTATAAATATCCATAAGTTTTTTTCATTTTCATAATCAATGTGTAAAAGATAGCATTATTCAAAACAGGAGGGGTATATAACACAATTGTGAATTTCCATTAAAATTACTTATTAAATCTCATTGTTTGATTTTATTATATTGTTGAGAGAAATCTTTAGCTATGTTTAATTTACGATATATCGCTCTGAACCTGCACACACAAGACAAAACCTCATTGTCATTCCTTGGTGTTTTTGGGGAGAGTAAGCTATGGCGATATAAGCAACATTATCTCCCTGGTTATAACTATAAGTTGACACAAAAATGAGTTTCCAGACAGTTCTTACGGAAAATATTCATTTTATCTGCCCCCGAACGGACTGTATTTAAAAGATAAATGAATTAATCTTAACCTTATAAAAAGGATGACTACGAAACCTGTGCTTCTGCCAGACCTGTCTATGTTTTATTCAGAAATCGCGTGGACGAACAGACATATCAGCCACTCAAAGCAAGGAAATAATCTTCTGTCTATTAGCTGGACTGTCTAAAATAGTACTGTGATGTTATATCATCATGATATATCACAGTACTTTTTATATAATTACTATATCTAAATTTTAATTAAACTTTCCATGAAAATGACCTATATTAGCCTAAAATATATTTCCCTTGTGTTACATCATAATGATAAGCTCCTTCACGAGTGCTATTTTTAATAGACTCCAGGGCATTATGCTTCGCATCCTCATCGGTTGAGTGTATGTTTTTTATATCCTGCTCCATTATATACTCATAGAATCGATGCGTTTCTGAATCCTTAAGATCCTCCTTACTGACAGTGCCGTGTTCAGGGGTTCCACCCAAAGCTTCAAATTTATTTTCCAATGGATTGAAATAAACGCGGCCATCATTCTGTAAGGCATCAATAGCTTTTTCCCGATCACTATCAGTTATTTTATCACTTCCACTATGAGTTTGTAATTCATGCATATAATTATTTGCTATATATACGTCCATATGTAATACGTCTTGATCTGTCGTATATTTTGACGCTATCGGAGTTTTTTCTTCAAAGGCTCCAAGAGCCTCTGCTAATGATACTGCCCCTTCAGATGCATGGGTGGCTTCAACAATACCATCAATAACAGTTTCCAGAGCCTCTCCAAAACCAACACCACCACCATAAATATGGTTACATTCTTCAATGGTTAATGCTCTCATGACAAAACACCTCAGTAATAAATAGAGAGAGTATATTTATCCATAATTTGATGTTTATATAAATTTTTTTTTGTAAAAAAAGATCTCTTGATTTACAAAAAGACAGTAACTTATATGACATGATGTTGTGCGTATCACAATTAATAAAAAATCGGGTAGGAGATGAATTATCATAACGAATGGCAGCAGTATTGTGCACTGGACTATGTGTAGACTGGCCCCCTGAATCTCCAGACAACCAGTATCACTTAAATAAGTGATTGTCTTAATACTAGTTCATTGGAGAACAGATGATTGATGTCTTAGGGCCAGAGAAACGCAGACGGCGTACCACACAGGAAAAAATCGCTATTGTTCAGCAGAGCTTTGAACCGGAATGAACTTGCTGCCGCCATGAAGCAGATTAAAGAACTTCAGCGCCTGCCCGGCAAGAAAACGATGGTATTAAAGAAGCCGTTGAATATGGGCGGCGAGCAAAAAAGTGGATAGCGCACGCCCCCTTATTACCCGGGGATGGGGAGTAAGCTTAGTCAGCTGTTGTCTCCGGGTGTCGCGTGCGCAGTTGCACGTCATTCTCAGACGAACACAATGAGTGGAAGGATGGCCGCCGAAGTCGTCACACTGATGATACGGATGTGCTTCTCCGGATACATCATATCATCGGAGAGCTGCCCACGTATGGTTATCGTCGGGTATGGGGCTTCTTCGCAGACAGGCAGAACTTGATGGAATGCCTGCGATCAACACCAAACGTGTTTACTGTATCATTCGCCAGAATGTGCTATTGCTTGAGCGTAAACCCGCTGTACCGTCCTCGAAACGGGCACATACCGGCAGAGTGGCCGTGAAAGAAAGCAATCAGCGATGGTGCACTGACGGGGGCGAGTTCCGCTGTGATAACGGAGAAAAACTGCGCGTCACGTTCGCGCTGGACTGCTGTGACCGTGAGGCACTGGGCGGTCACTACGGGCGGTTTCGACAGTGAAACAGTACAGGACGCCATGCTGGTAGCGGTGGAACGCCGCTTCGGCAGAGAGCTTCCGGCGTCTCCAGTGGAGTGGCTGATGAATAATGGTTCATACTACCGGGCTAATGAAACACGCAAGTTCGCCCGGATGTTGGGACTTGAACCGAATAACACTGCGGTGCGGAGCCCGGAGAGTAACGGAATAGCAGAAAACAAAAGTTTAAACAGCTGCGTTATAAAGCGATGAGCAGTATCGAAGATTCCCTTTCTTTGCGTAATCAGCTGTAGAATCTGGCAAAAATTTATCTCGAGTTTGGCGAATCGTCTACTTTTCCTTAAATCTCACTAATTGAGGATTACTTAGAATTTGGAAAATGAACCATACCAAGGCTATTTTTATCTGAATATGTGAAGAACGACACTGAGTGGTTACTGTTATGCAGGTTCAGTGTCTGAAATTGAGAATTAATGTATATCATGCAAGGTGATATATACGGAAGTAAGCGAGATAATTAATGAATGGCCAGATCATTTTGTACAGAGCTGTCGTTCAGGATGTTCAACTAGATTTTGTTCGGAGCAATTCCCTCAACATGGGATGCTTTCCGAATCCCACACAGACTCTTTGTATTATAACTAACAGAAAAGATGTAGACAGTGAAAATAACGGTAATGACAATTAGTCAAGGCAAAAAGTTGAAAGAGAAATCTTTGGGGGAAAAATGGAGGTATAGATGAACGCCATACGCAAAAAATCTGCCGATACTGTTGCCGGCAGATTTTTATATAAGATACAGGCCTTTTAGCAGGGGAAATGTTAATTACCCATGACTTCTTTTATGGCTTCTTGAGCACAGTGCTGATCATCTGCGGGCCCCCCCATTCCAGCCACGCCAATTGCACCAATCACCATATTACCGGACTTAACTGGCACTCCCCCACCCAACAAAAGAAGCTGAGGAACAGTATTCAGGTTTTGAGTTTCAGGGTTAGACGCTGCTTTTTTAGCAAGCTCACGAGTGTCGCTTTTAGTTGAAAGGGCCGTGTACGCTTTTTTTTGTGCTGCCTGTGTATTATGAGGCCCCACATTATCGTCTCGTTGTAAAGCAACAAGGTTACCACCTTTATCAACAACAGCTACAACCCCGGTTTTATTTTCGCTATGGCATATTTTGAGAGCAGAGGTAACCAGAGATTTTGCAATATCTGAGGACATATCTTGGTACTGAGGCTTCTGACTGCCCAGTGCGGATTGTCCGGACAACAAGGTGGAAAGAATAAATAACAGATGTACTTTTTTCATTTTTAACTCCGACAATTTTCTGAAACTTCAGTTTAACAATCTGTGACGAAGAAACTGTCTATCAAATCAATGCTGTCACACCTGATACCCCCGTTTTTCTGTTACATCTGTATGACAGAGCCCTGCTTAACGGAGCAGCATTGCGGGCCGTAGGGTATACAAAAGAGACACCGGAACCTCCCGGTGGGCAAATAATCAGGGATTCCAGAGGAAATCCCACTGGTATGTTACTGGCAAAACCAAACGCTTCAATTCTGTATGCAACGCTGGCCAGGGGACCTAAACTGCCTTTTGAATATCAGATTAACTCAACCCGCCATTTTATGAGAGAGCTTAATCGCCTGGGAATTACCGGAGTGATTGATGCCGGGGGAGGTTTCCAGAATTACCCTGATGACTATGCTGTTATACAGCAGCTTTCTGATGAAGGACTGATGACGGTACGTCTTGCTTATAACCTGTTTACCCAGAAACCAAAAGAGGAAAAAGAAGACTTTCTCAACTGGACCCGTTCTGTAACATACAAGCAGGGAAATGATTATTTCCGGCATAATGGCGCCGGAGAAATGCTGGTTTTTTCTGCTGCAGATTTTGAGGACTTTCGTCAGCCCAGGCCTGAAATGCCGGAGGAAATGGAGGGCGAGCTCGAAGAAGTTGTTCGCATACTGGCAGAAAATCGCTGGCCGTGGAGACTTCATGCTACCTATGATGAAACCATATCACGTGCACTCGATGTATTTGAAAAGGTGAATCAGGATATTCCACTGGAGGGTATAAACTGGTTTTTCGATCATGCGGAAACGATCTCAGAGCATTCAATTGATCGTATTGCAGCACTGGGTGGTGGTATAGCAGTACAACATCTTATGGCTTACCAGGGAGAATACTTTGTCGGGCGTTATGGGCCGGGGGCTGCAGAAGCAACACCGCCGGTAGCCCGTATGCTGGAAAAGGGCGTAAAAGTATCGGCTGGTACTGATGCAACCCGTGTTGCGTCGTATAATCCGTGGGTTTCTCTTGCCTGGATGATTACTGTCACGAACGGTGCAATAGTGATCCACACCCAACGCCTGAAATCAGAGCCAGGGGGTAATCTGCTCTCCTGATTCAGGAGAGCTTATGGTCACTTTTGAGACA
>OASX01001286.1_pt1 | contig 13027 bp, 7 predicted proteins | sample 1516531 | NCBI WGS metagenome assembly OASX01 (sample SAMEA2579911, study PRJEB22360) | human gut metagenome | biome: human gut; feature: human-associated habitat; material: faeces | place: Denmark | collected 2008/2010
GCAAAGGACTGAAAATCCTTGTGTCCCCGGTTCGATTCCTGGTGGCACCACCAAAGTAAGTTTTTCACTTTAAAGCAGTTACAGTAAAATGTAACTGCTTTTTTATGCTTTAAGCCCTCGTTTACAGGGCAGTAGACAAATAGTAGAGATGAAGACTTACCCGATAATTATGGGGAAAGGTTGTCCAAGGCTCCTTGTCCGGTTTCAAAAAGCTGTATTTTTCCCTACCATAGTACCTGGAATCTTGATACAAGTTCTGCCGGATCCTGCACCAAGTTCTGTGAAATCTTGTGCCAAGTTCTGCTTCACGCTCTCACTATTTCAGTCAAAAGATTCAATATTTACTTTCAGAAATAGTGAAGAAAAAATATAGAAAAAGACCTAACATCCAAAGTCTTTATGACTTTGAGCAACCTATAAAACACGACAAGGTATAAAAAGACACAATACAAACATTGCATATTGTACTATCAGAAACCTATTTGAGACATCGCCCAAAGTTCATTGACAGAAACACTCTTTTCATAACTAAAATGCGCATAATTCAGCATGATACGCGTTTTCGGCGTTATATAATAAGCGCCTCCCACTGTATAAATCATTTCTGAATCAGAAACTGCCGTATCAGCTTCATAGCGTTCCAATTTTGCCACAACCGCCAATCGGGAGGGAATGGCAAACCAATATCCTAAAGCATAAAAAACTCTGCGGTTGATACTACCATCTTTTCCCCACAAATATTCCCCCCCCTGCAAGTCAACCGATGGGTCTGATAACAGGTACTCAGCGCCATGCGGTTACGTTTCATATTTGTATTATAAATGGTTTCTTCCCCCGTTTCATCATTTACCACCGTATAATCATCATTCAATTTTCCGATATAGGCAGACGCACCCATCTTCAATCCTTTGACAGGCTGCACAGTGAACCATGCGGCAAAATCCTTTGCATCATTATGATCTTTCATGCTGAGTCCGGAACCATTGTATACACCTACCCGATATTCCAGAAAATAATCGTCGACAGAGGTCTTGAACAACTCACCACCCACCTGCAAACCCATATCACGGCCACCCTGGTTCCCACATACATCTCCACTGAAACCTGCCAGACGCTCAATGACACGACTGAAGTTTACCGTTTCATAAACCGAAGGTGACATCTGGTTCTCTAATGTAAAACAGGTCTTCATCCGACCTATCTTGACCTGAAAAAAAGAATACGGTTTGTAACAAGCATAGAGTTTCAGCAGCTGTGAAGTAAACAGTTCATACTGAACCATCCACGACAGTTTATCCGTGATATCTCCCGAAAGGATCAGCATCCCCAGCCTTCCAAAAAACTGATTGTCCGCCTGACTCACATCCAAGTCTTTCCTGTCCGTATAGCTATAACCGAACTGACCGTAGGCAGTCAGCTTCACATGTTTACTCAAAAAGCCGTTCACTTGCCCCAATACGGATGAATCTTCCTTTTTCTCTTGTGAATACCCCTGAGGTAAAACCAAGAACAACATCCAAATAACAAATAATAAGCGTGTGTTTTTCATGATCTATTTCTCATTACCAATGTATAACTACGTTCTAAAAGCTAACAAGCCGCCAAGCTATTCAAAAAGTTTAATTATCACTTATTATCCGTACACTTTATCCATATTTCCACTTATCTTTTATACAAGATGAATATTCACTCATTTTTATCCATCCGAAGAGTCATAAAAAGGCCGGTTGCCCCATTACATGAAGCAACCAGCCCTCCATTATCCTGTCACCAAGTTAATTATCAGAACTTATAAGCTGCTTTACGCAATTCTTTCACTGAACCGAATGGTTTATTGGGCTTCAGGTAACGCCCCATGAACTTATAAATGTCCAGACGAATCTTGCTTGACTCATAAGTATCTAACCGATCAAAACTATGCGCACCGGGAGCACGCTCAAATATCTTATATTCAAATTTTTTGCCTTCTGCTTTCAAGGCACGGATCATTGATTCCACCTCGACTACATTCACATCATCATCACTGGTATTAGTATAGATAAGTAACGGATCTTTCAACTTCTCCGCATGCCACACAGGAGAGCGCCGTTTGTATTCCGCAATATTGTCCTTGGCAGTCTGCCCGATATGATTCTTGGCCGAGAAGATTTTGCGATAACTGTCGCTGGCATATCCCATACGCATGATTACATCCGAAACCGGAACGCCTGCAAAACCACATTTATATTGTCCCGGATAATTGAAAAGGTTCATCAGTGTAATCATACCACCATGACTCCATCCCATGATACCCACACGACTACCATCCACAATATCGAAATTATCCACCATATAGTTACGGCTGATGTACACGTCTTCGTTTTCCAATCCACCATAATCTATATTATTGTATGTTCCCGCTCCGTATCCGGTGCTTCCCCGGTAGTCCGCTGCCACCACGATGTATTCCTGCGCTATCAGCTCACGGATGATATGGGCATAATAGGTGTCCATATCGGCATGTACCCCACTGTGAGGAAATACGATCAACGGATATTTCTTGTTTTCCTTCACACTTTTGGGAATAAAAATGTATGCTCTGAATTTAAGTTCGTTACCAGCACTCATCGAAGTGGGATTGGACTCCTTCCAACGCGGTGGTCCACATAATATCACCTTATCTACATGGGCAATATCACCCACTTTCTCGTACCACAGGACATCATCAATCTTTTTCATTAACTGGTCAAACTGATGAACAGACAACTGCGCCCGTACTATTCCCGGCATAGTCCATAAGCAACACACAAATACCACAAATATTACTATTCTGTTTTTCATACGTATATATTTAAATAATGATTAATAGCATGTCAATTCTTGGGATATCCCGGATTCTGTTCCATCTCAGGACTAAAGATAAACTGGTCTTCAGGTATCGGCAGCACACACTTGTAAAAATCCCAATCCACCTCTTCGTCCACACTGGGAAGATGATATCCTCCTTTACGGACAATAGTCTTGCCATTGCGCAGCAAATCAAAGAAACGATGTCCTTCACCTACCAGCTCCTTACTTCGCTCATCCAACACACGGTCCAAGGTATAGTCAGCCATTGTCACTTCGTTATCGGGATTGCCCCGCTTCACAATCTCATTCAAATAACCAAGTCCCTGAACCGCAGCATCACCGCCCAACTTACAACCAGCCTCAGCGGCAATCAGGTACACCTCGGACAGACGAAGTACCACATTGTTACATTCCAGCGGTGCAGTCTTCAGGTCCGTCCCTCTCAGTTTGTACAACCACCATACCGTTTTCCCCGCATATTTATTCTCCTCCAGCAACTGCCCGCGCACATCTCCGGGATCAGCCAGCATTTGCTCCGCATATTTCTGAGTGACAAACCCCTTCTGATAGCCATACCAATTCAATAAATATCCCCATGAATCCCGTCCTGGAGTATCATCCACACTATTGGCTATCTCAAAAAACGATTCTGAACCAAACTTGGCTTCTACCGACCAGGCAGCCACATACTTCTCATGCGGATAAAGTGCATAACTTCCCGATGTATCCGCATCCTTAATCAGTTGGTCCGCCAAATCAAATGCTTTCCGGTTATCGTCATGATACAAGTAGATACGAGCCAGCAATGCACGAGCCGCATACTTATTCATACGTCCGTTATTTTTCTCTTCGGACATCAATGTAACCGCCTCTTCCAACGTTTCTATAATAAAATCATAAGCCTGAGCAACAGTAGAACGGGGAGGATTCTCATAGGTTCCCACCAAATGGTCTATCAACGGAGCACCCAGTGACGCACCTTTATCTTTTGTATAAGGATAGCCAAAGCAACGAGTCAGATCAAACTGGCAAAGCGCAATCACCACCATCGTCTCGCCTTTCAAAGCATTCAACTTCTTTTCATCCCCGCTTTCAATTTTTCCTTCGGCAATAGCATTCAGAATATTCCATGCCTCACGAAGAATATAAAAAGGTCGTCCCCACAATGAACCGGCATTCAAACTATTAGGACGATGATTGAACATATAGCATGTATTGCATACCCCACTTTCCTCAGAACTCTGCATATCATCTCCTTTCATGTCTCCATAGGCAAACATAGCAGCCCCGTAATATCCGGAGCCCGACATCAGATCATACAATCCGTTCACCGCATTATCCACATCGGTTACTGTACGGAAAGCCATCGTAGTAGGGATTTTATTGCTGGGAGCTGTATCGAAGAAATCACTACAACCGGCAACGAGCAGTGAAACGAATCCTAAAATAAAAAGTATTTTCTTCATAATGGTTCTGTTTTTTAGTGTAATTGATGATTAAAATTTAAGTTCCAGTCCGAAAGCATAAGTTTTCAACGGAGGCGTGTAGAATCCTACCACCCCACTCATTTCAGGATCATATTGGTCGTATGCAGCCCATGTCAACAAATTCGTACCCGAGAAATAAATACGGGCATTCCCTATTCCTAATTTCTGCAACCATGCTTTAGGAGCATTCAATCCCAATATCAGACTTTTCAGACGAATATGATCCGTAGAATGGATGGCACGTGAAGAATTATAGTTACCCCCCTTTTTATTCCCATATACAAAACGGGGAACATCCGTTATATCACCCGGTTTCTGCCAACGGCGGCGTTGCTCGGTACTTTTATTGCTTATCACTGAATAACCATCATCTTGCAGAATGTAGGATGCATTATCATACGAATAACCACCGAAACTATAAGATAGATTGAATGACAGGTCAATGAATTTATAATTAAAGGTATTCATAAAACCTCCCGATATAGTAGGCGTAATATCTTTCAACGGAATAGGACTTGCCTGCCCCGGATCGGTCACTTTATTTTTTGTATAATTGCCATTCTCATCCTGTTGGTTATCATAATACAAGGCACTTCCGGTCTCAGGATCCACCCCCGCATACTCACGCAGATAAATAGTATTAAATGGATAACCTTCCTTACGTACATACCTGCCATCCACAAACCAAGGCAGATCTGCCAGTTTCAGAATCTTATTTTTATTATGGCTCAAATTGAAGGCGGTAATCCAGCTGAAATCTTTCGTCTTGATGTTATTGGAACGAACTTCAAGTTCCACACCGGTATTCCGCATCTGCCCCACATTGGTCAGCAGAGAAGAAAATCCGCTGATGGAATTCAATTGCTTGCTCATCAACAGGTCTTTCGTTGTACGCGTGTACCAATCCAAAGAAACATTCACACGACTGAACAAGCCGATATCCAGTCCCAAATTCAGTGCATAATTCTTCTCCCAGGTGAGTTCCTCATTCCCCAATGTACTTTCCCACAGAGAAGGTTTCCCACTATAAAACGCCCCCGTGGTATAAGTACTCTGATAACCATAATATGAAGAAGGGAGATTTCCATTCACCCCATAGGAAGCACGAAGTTTTAAATCACTTAATACTGATTTCAACGGCTGCATGAACCTTTCCTGAGAAAGTCTCCATGAAGCGGACAAAGACCAGAAATTACCCCAACGAGTATCGGGAGACAAGCGGGATGAGCCATCCCTGCGAAAACTGAAACTGGCATAATATTTATCATCATAAGAATAGTTCACACTGGCCACATAGGACATTAATGCATCTTCCTGCAATTTCTGGTCAGCATCTATCGGATCGGCCGCATTTCCTAAAGAAGTGTTTATATCCTGCCCGTAAGTTTTCTTTGCAGCATACAAATCCTCATAATCATACTTCATCACCTCGAAAGCCGTGACCGCACTGACAGAATGCTTGCCGAAAGTTTTGGAGTAAGTTAAATTGTTCTGTGAAGTATAACGTATACGGTCAGTCATCTGCATACGTCCCCGTCCTTGATAAGTTGCTCCATCACGTCCATCCGGAGACTGAAAGAAAAAGTCCTTTGTCAACGAATAATCTACCGTAAACACACTGGATACCTTCAAGTTATCCCAAACATTATAAGCTATTTTAGCCGTACCCATAGCACGTACCGTCCGAGCGTAATAATCATTCACCTCAGCCTCCAATATCGGATTATACCCATTGTTTTCACGATACCCGCTGGCATAGGTCCCATCCTCATTGTAAATGGGAGTAGAAGGCGTCAGATTCACTTTTGATGCATAAATGGCACTTCCATAAAATTTACCTTCGGGTAAATGAACGTTCTTTGTCCACGAAAAAGAAGCGTTCATTCCAAATTCCACCTTTTTATACTTGTTACTTGCATCCACACGCCCCGTAAAGCGCTCCATTTCTGAATTCAGGGAAACACCCGTCTGTTTAGTATATCCCAAAGAACCGATAAAACTGGAATTTTGGTTGCCAGCACTGGCAGACAGATTATAATCCTGTTGATAACCTGTCTTAAATAAAGCACTCTCCCAGTCCGAATATCCTTGAGGCAAGCGTTTGGCATACTGGTCTATATTCGCATCCGCATACTGCTGTGCCTCTTGTTCGCTTACTCCCTTATCCAGTTGAAAATTAACCAATCCTTCGTGAATCAATTCCCTTCTTTCCTCGCCTCCCATTAACGGACGATATGTATAAGCGAAATCTGTGATTCCGTATTTCGCCGCCATATTGACACGAAGCTTGCCTTCCTTTCCTTTTTTAGTAGTGATAAGCACGACTCCATTAGCACCTTTCGCACCATACAATGAAGCAGATGCCGCATCTTTCAAAACGGTGATACTCTCAATATCCGCCGGATTCAGCGTTTCAATGAATCCCATTCCTCCCGCTTCGGACATACTGGTAAAGTTACTCAAGTCATAAGATGGAATAGGTACTCCGTCCAATACATACAAAGGTTCGGTAGAAGCATTCATGGAAGCAACTCCCCGTACCCGTAAAGTTGTTTTCGCACCGGGCTGCGAAGAAGTACCGGCAACCACACTGATGCCCGGTATATTCGATTCAATCATCTGCCCCACGGAGACAACAGGTAAAGCCTCCAGCTTTTCTGTAGTCAGAACAAAAGCAGATCCAGTATAAGTTGCCTTCTTGAAATCTCCATATCCGGTAACGACCACTTCGTCCAACGTATTGGTATCCTCTTTCAATATAATATGAAAATCCCCTTTCCCTTTTGTCGGAATATCTTGTGCCAAATATCCTATATAGCTCACAACCAACGAAGCAGATTCGTCCACTTCCAACGTAAACTTCCCATTAAAGTCGGTGATAACCCCATTGGTACTTCTGCCTTTTTCCACAACATTAGCACCAATCAGAGGTTCTCCCATTACATCTTTCACCACTCCCGTCACTCTTTTCTTTCTAGAACCGGGTTGCGAGACAGCTTTCTTCTCAATAAAATAGATTTTGTTGTTCCTGATTTCAAAAGTAAGATTAATTCCTGAAAGAAGTCTTGTCAATGCCTCCTTCAGTGTGACATCTTTGAGTTGCATGGTTACCTTACGATTCACATCGACCAACTGGTCACTGAAAACCAAGCTCATACCGGTCTGGCTTTTAATAGATGCCAGAACTTTTTCCACCCTCTCATTCTTAAAATCTAAAGAGACTTTTTGCGACTGTGCTGAAACAGTAAAGCCAAATAAAAGGACTCCCAACAGCAGTAATGTCTTCATTTTGGTTCTTGCTTTCATTTTCATCAATAGTATTAGTTTGAAACAAAAGAATTTCTTATATAGGCTAACACATCATCCAGAAAAAGGTATGAGTCCTTTTTTTCGTTTTCTCAAAAAAAAATAGATGCAAGTGTATTCACTCACATCTATTCCACATTTACCTTTATAGTTTCCATTATTTGGTGCCTACTTCAAACAGACCGTCTTCCACCTCCGTAAAACAGATATTAGAAACAGTTTCCAAATCATAGAGTACATCCGACGCGTTTACTTTTCCTGTTGACAAAGTAAACCTGTTCTTCAGTACCGTAGAATCTTTCACAATAAAATGAACGTCATAATGCCTTTCCATCACCTTTATAATCTCATTAAGCGGAGTCAGATAAAAATTAAGGCTGTTGGAACGCCATGCCGAAATCTGCTCCATATTATCCGGGCGGGAAATCAGGCATTTCCCCGACTGACGATTATATTCCGCACTCTCCCCCGGAACAAGCCTGTACTCCTTCGCATTATGATCCCTGAAAAGAATTCCTCCTTCATCCAAAGTTACCCAAATATTGGGTTCGGCAGCATATGCTTTTACATTAAATCTGGTTCCGGTCACTCTCACTTCCACCCCTTGCAAATCCACCTTAAAGGGACGGTTTTCATCTCTGGCAACATTAAAATACCCTTCTCCCCAAAGCTCCACCGTACGATTGAACAATCCAAATTGCTTGGGATACCTCAAACGGGAATCCGAGTTCAAGTGTACAATACTGCCATCCTGCAAAATTACCCGCATCTGTTCACCATAAGGAACACTTATTTCAGCATATTCCGTTTCAGAGAAAATCCCCGTCCGGTTCACCAAAAACAACAAAGAAACGCTTAAGAAAACAAATGGTAACAATACAGCCGCCACCCACATCCACTTACGGCCGACCGATCTCCTTCCACGCTCACGTTTTATCTCACTCATAAACCGCTGTTTCATCTTCATGCCGGGAATAAAAGGAAGTCTAACATCTTCCGGCACCTCTTCTGCAAGCTCTTCCATCTCACGGTCCAATCGTCCAGACAAATACTTACGCCCTTCTTCCGTAACGAACCAACCGGCAACTTTCCGAGCTTCTCCAGGAGCAGCTTTGTTGTCAAGTACTTTATCTATCACCGATTCATCTATCTTCATAATCTATTTTTTTCATATATTTATAATAACACCCTACTCCGATAAAAGTATGAGTGCATTTCAGTCTATTAAATAAATCCATATTACAGGAAACCACATAATCAAAGATTCAATCGCATTACGAAGCGCCTTTATAGCCTGTGTGTAATGAGATTTCACTGTAGGAACAGTTATGCCCATCCTGTCGGCAATCTCTTGATTGGATAACCCATATTCTATTTTCAGCAAGCAGATTTTTTGTTTCTGAGGAGGAAGTTTGTCAATGGCAACCCGCAAGGATTTTCTGAGTTCACCATGTTCAAACCGGGTTAAAAAAGCATCTTCGTCCTCATCATTCACCTGTTGGGCCATTTCATACAATTTCTCAAATACCAGATTGCGATGCCTCAATTCATTCAGTATATAATTCTTCAAGATAGTAAATAACAAACTGCGAATACCCGACTCAAAACTAAAAGTTTCCCTCTGCTCCCACAATTTCATAAAAAGATACTGAACTGCGTCCTCCGCCTCTTCTTCCGATTTCAAAAAACGATAGGCTATGGTGTACAATAACCGATGGTAACGGTCAAAGACAGCAGCAAAGGCATACTCTTTACCACGGCGAAGATCGTCATATAACTTTTGGTCAAAATCCGGATATTGATTCATAATAAATGCTTTTCCCAAGTTTTCTTAAAAGGCCAACTTATTACAAAGATAGTACAAATGTGGGTATCTCTTGTTAGATTTCTCAAAAAAAACGGTTCGTTTTGTTTTTGATTTTTAAAATATCTTACACAAGAAGACAAATATCATACATAAAGAGATCAATTCAACATCTATAAACAAAGTATATACAAAGAATATCATTACCATGATGGAACGCAATCATGACCGGCCTTTGATTTCGTCGAAAGAAACAAACCCATCTCATATGCTTTGGTTTCCGTCCTATTTACGAGGAATTCCTTATCGGTACGGCTACATTCGTTAATCATCGTCCAATAACGGTAAAAAGCGGACTATCATGATCCAGAGTTAAAACTTCAGTATTTTCCTTTTTCATTTTATTTATGGACACGAAGATACAACAGACTGTTCAAGAAAAAGTTGATTATTGTAGATGTGCGCAGGTTAATGTAATTCAGAAGGTCAGATCTGTCTTCAGAGTAAAAAATATTCTGGTACGGAAGGGAAATTGGATGTGAAGGAGCCTATATATAAATATATACCTCCCCCAAGATATAAAACCCGCCCCCCTGCAACAGCCCTGCTTGAACAAACTTGTTAGTCCCCTGTTCCAACCTCCGGAGGCTATGAATGTTTTTTCTTAACAAGTAACAGTCTGCTCTGATATAGAACCTAAACCCGAAAGATTATATATCTTACAAGTGTAACATATATAACGATGACACCTGAAGATCTATCATGTGTCACGGCATCTTCTATGATTCATAATCAAACCGATCAAGTATCATTCATCTATAGAAAAGAAAATTGCCTTCATCATTCATAAAAACAAATAATGAAGGCAATACACTAAATTATATACAATCAATCCCTAATCATTCAGCTACTACTTCAATTACACGACTGTTGAGTTGCTGTGTAGTAAATAGATTCAATCCTACATTCATCAAGAATTCTCCAGAGAAAACCTCACCATTGCCTGATAAAGAAGAATTGGCTCCAGGCATCAAGTTGATTTCTTTCACACGATACATTTTGTCTGCATCAAGCCCCTGCAAACGCACCGGCAATGTTTTTTCCGCATAACGGGGATGAATATCGAAAGCAAATACAACTGCTTTATCCTTATCTTTGCCCACATACATAGTAGAGGTATGATTACTGCCATAAGGAGATACCAAACGGTACATATCGCCTTCCAGAACGACCGGTTTCAAACGATTATAATTCTGTACAGCAGTACGGCAATAAGTTTCATCATCCTTACTCATATCCGCTAATTTTATATCAAAACCGAGTTTGCACATCATAGCCACATCCGTACGGAATTTCACACTGCTATTCTTATTCCATGTGGTAACATGAGCGCACATTGTCTTGGCTGGGAACACCTGTGAAAATCCCCACTGAATAAATAAACGTTCAATAGGATCGGTATTATCACTAGGCCAGAATTCTGTAAAATAGCTCAAAGCCTCATAATCCGAACGCCCACCGCCACCGGAACAAAGCATCATCGGCAGATCAGGATATTTTGCTTTCACACGTTCCAATACATTATACAAGCCACGCACATAATCAATATATAAATGTGACTGCTTGTCTTTCAAATAAACAGAGTAAATATTTGTAATAGGGCTATTGCAATCCCATTTGAAGAAAGCGATATCAGGATATTTCGTCATCAAATTGTCCACAACTCCGAACACATAATCCTGTACTTTCGGATTACTCAAATCCAGAACCAACTGATTACGGAAATAATACTCGTCACGGTTCGGAAGATGAATCACCCAGTCTTTATGCTTTTCATACAACTCACTCTTAGGATTCACCATTTCCGGTTCAATCCAGATACCGAACTTTATACTTTTTTTCTTGGCGGCTTCCGTCAGATAACCAATGCCATGAGGAAGCTTGTCAGCCGTTTCATCCCAGTCACCTAACCCTTGATGATCACCACTGCGCGGATACTTGTTGGCAAACCAACCATCATCCAACAAAAACATATCCACACCCAGTTCTACTGCATCATCCATCAACTTCACCAATTTCGCTTCATCAAAATCAAAATAGGTGGCTTCCCAATTATTCAACAAAGTCATACGAGTCTGGTTCCCATCCTTTACCTGATACTTACGGGCCCAATCATGGAAATTACGGCTAGCCTGTCCTTTACCTTTAAAACTGTAAGTAAAATAAAAATCGGGAGTACGGAAGATTTCATTCGGTTTCAGACTATATTCCGAAGCATACGGATTAATACCCGAAATAACACGCAGTTCGTTCTTATTATCTACTTCGAATACAAAACTGAAATTACCTGTCCATCCTAATGTTCCGACCAACACTTCACCTTGGTTCTCTTCTGATTTTCCATCCAATGCAAGTTGGAAGAAAGGAGAGCAGAACATATTGGCACGTGCTCCCAATTTAGTATCAATCGTTTTCTTGCCAAATTCCAAAGGCTGTTCCTTCACATGCGCCTCACTGGCCCAGTCTCCCGAGAATTCAGTCAGGAAATAGTTGGCACGATTCAAGTGCAACATGGAAGACGCGTACTTATGAAGCTGCACAGGTTTCTTTTCCCGATGACTGATTTCAGTGAAAGTCTTTATTAGATTTTCTTTCTGGTAAGCCACATAATGAAGTTTTACAGTTACAGGATATTTATCATCCTGCATAGTAATCACTACTTCATCTACCCCCGGCGACACTTGATTCCGAGTATGAGATACATATTTTAACAAAGTAGAAGGATTGCCGTCATTATGCACTATATGAATAGCCGGTTCAAAATAATCTTCCATGCCATGAGTAAGATATGCTTCGCTGCCCTGCGGCAAGTGGGCAATATCTGTAGCATGATTCAACCTCTTTCCCAAATAACTTTGATATAGACGTCCATTATCACCAACCCGGTAAATAAGGTCTACATTTTCTGTACTAATTTTAATTACTGGCTTATCCGCCGCCTTTAACATAAATGATATGCATAAAAAACATATCAAGAAGAGCAATCTTTCTTTCATGGTATTATTCATCGATTAAAATTATAGTGCAAAAAGCCCAATTTTAAAATTCACTCTTCAAATATACCATAAAAACACTAATACTCAATTTCTTTTTTAAATGAATTTTTATCCTTATGATTATCCCGACATCTCCAATCCCTCTTAATGTAAAAAAATCATAAATTCAGGAATGTTACCCCAATTACCGTATTCTTTTCACCTATTTTCTTATATTTGTAAATTATTCCATCACACAAACGTAAAAACAAATGGACCAGACCTTACTAAAATACTGGAAAACTTGTCTTCAAGATGCAGAGCGCAAAGCTATTGCTCTCAAAGGACCACGAATCACCCTAAACATTGGTGACAAGATACTTAAATTCATTCCTCTCAAAAGTATTCCTGTTATTTTCCCTGATTGGAAAGCAGAAGACAGCAATGAAAAACAAAAAGTAATGATTGCTCCTTGTATTCTTTTGCCCGAATTTGAAAACGGCTGGACTTCGGCTCACCCGATAAATCAGGGGGAAAATTCTTTAATTCTATAGAAAATTTGCACC
>OASX01001291.1_pt1 | contig 13000 bp, 14 predicted proteins | sample 1516531 | NCBI WGS metagenome assembly OASX01 (sample SAMEA2579911, study PRJEB22360) | human gut metagenome | biome: human gut; feature: human-associated habitat; material: faeces | place: Denmark | collected 2008/2010
TCCCTGATCGCTGTCCAGTGTCTGTCCCCCTTAAAACAGGCCTGTATCTGCTGTGGAATGCTGAGCGTCTGTTCCCGCGCTCTGATCTGCGGCTCCAGCGGCTCACAGGCTTCAAGGATGACGGACGCTGCATCCAGGTTTTCCTGCTCCAGTTCCAGTGTTCCCGCATCCAGTCTGGACAGGGTGAGAAGGCTGGCAACCAGATACTCCATCCGAAAGATCTGATCCTCCAGCCGGTCCAGATACACCTTTGTCTCCTGTATCTCCCCCTCCTGCTGCAGAAGCTGTACCATCAGGGACATGGAGGTAATGGGTGTCTTTAACTGGTGGGCAATATCCGCCAGATTATCCGCCAGGTTCTGCCGCTCCTGACAAGCCTCCTCCTTGGTCCTGCGCAGTTCCCGGACAGTCTTATATATCTCATCCTCCAGTATGGAAAATTCATCTTCCCTGCGGGACAACACGGTCTCACGGCCCTGGTTCACATCCTCCAGATATGCGGTGAGCTCCTCAATACGCTGCCCTTTCCCCTTCTCCGACCTTTTATACCAGCATAACCAGACTGCGAAGATTCCCAGAAAACACAGACAGGAAATCCCCAGATACACCGGAAACAGACCTCTTCTGTAATAAGCAGCCGTGTATCCGTATCTGTCCAGCCACTCCCTGCCCTCCCGGGATACGGAGGCTGCACTGCTTTCCTTTAATATAGCCGTCACTTTGCCGGCAAGCTCCGGCTCCTCCTTCATAGTGCAGGACATGATCTGTTCCACAGTCTTTCTCTGCATGCCGGAGGAAACCGCTGCGAAGACAGTCCCAAAAAGCAGCCCCAGGCAGACTGCCGCGGCCAGCACTGCCGGTACGGTTCTCTTTTTTTCTCTCCTATCCATTCTCCCCTGTCTCCTCCATCCGATAGCCGATCCCCCGAAGGGTCTGAATCTGTTTTGGGTTATTCAGTTTCTCCCGAAGGCGTTTCATGGTGACCGTAAGGGTATTGTCATTGACAAAATTTCCATCCGCGTCCCACAGAAGCTCCAGCAGACGGTTCCTGGTGATCGCCTGGTTTTTATTTTCCATAAGCACACGCAGCAGGCGCAGCTCACCGGCTGTGAGAACTACTTCCTCTGCCCCCAGATAAGCTTTCATCTTCTCCGTATCCATGGAAATGTCACCACAGGTAAGTTTTCCCTTCTCCGCTGCCCTGGTGCTCCTTCTTAAGACAGCCCGAACTCTGGATAAGAGAACAGACAGCAGAAACGGCTTCACAATATAGTCATCCGCTCCCATATCCAGCCCTTTCACAATATCCTTCTCGTCATCGCGCACAGTCAGGAAGATCACAGGAAGGGTTTCATCAAAGGCCTTAACCTGACTGCAGAAAGCAAATCCGCTGCCATCCGGCAGGTTCAGGTCCAGAAGCACTAACTCCACTCTTCCGTCCAGACAGGCTTTTGCCTCCTTTTATGTCCTGCACCAGACCGTGGTGCTTCCCTCCTTCTCCATTGCGCACCGGATTCCGAAGGCAATGGTCTCATCATCCTCAAGCAGTAATATATGGGGCATGGTTTTTCTCCTTTATCAAAAATAAAACAAATCCTCGAATTTCTTATCAAGAGCAATACATAATATCAGCGCCAGCTTTGCTGTTGGGTTAAACTGTCCCGTCTCAATGGAGCTGATGGTGTTTCTGGATACCCCCACCATCTCTGCCAGTTGGTTCTGGGACAGCTTTTTCTCTGTCCTGGCTTCCTTTAAACGGTTTCTTAAAATCAGATTCTCTTCCATCCGCACACCTGTTTTCTATATAATTTCACTGATATAGCCGATAAACAGTGCCGCCCCGGTGAGCAGGGAAAGAATACCTAAAAACAACTCTCCTTTTTTATGCAGCTTCACCCCATTATACAGACGGGAGATCCCCATACCCGCAAAAAAGATGCAGTACACGTCACTCCATGGCTGTCCTGCCACAATCTTTGTGATCATCAGCGCCAGTGATACCAGAAGAATGACCATGAGTGCCAAAGTAAACCCTTTCTGGGAGACCTGCAGCTCCCACTCATCCATAGACCCTTTTCTGCTCTTCTGTACTCTCTCCAGAACTTCTTCTTTCTCCATTATGATACCTTCCTCTCTCTGCCAAGTTTTCTTGTCACTCTCAGTATATCATGCCAAGTTTTCTTGTCAATACCTTTTGCCAAGTTTTCTTTGCATCCTTTCAGGGATCGCGAGGCTGCCTGCCGAGAGTTCCTGATTCCCGCATAAAAGTGCAGTCATCTGCGGCCCTCTTCCAATGGAACAAAGAGTCCGGCTTGCCGGACTCTCGCGCCGAAGCGCGGCCGTTTGCGGCCCTTTTCCAGTGCAAAAAAATACAGACGGAAAAGAATACTCTCTCTTCCGTCTGCACTGTCTGTTAAATTGCTGCGATTCTTTTATTTGGCAAGCATCATCATGATCTCATTGCTGCGTGCCACAAATTTTGTCATCTCCTCCGGAGTGAGCTGTCTGTGGCTCAGCACAGCCAGGTCATAGAGCTGCTCGCAGATGACTTTTGTATTGTCTGTGTCCCCGTTCTCCAGAATATACTGTACCAGCTTGTTGTTGGCATTCAGTATCAGTGTCTCCTGTCCGCCGAACATGGACGGGTCCATACCGTACATATTATACATCTTCATCATTTCCTGCATACGGCGGCTTTCCTCTGAAACGGTCATCATGGAAGAAACGTTCTCATTTTTCAGTTTCTCCACCTTGACTGTCAGGTTCTCTTTATTCAGCACTTTCTTGAACAGCTCGGAGAGTGTCTTTGTCTCCTCCTCAAGTGCTGCCGCGTCCTCCTCTTTTACGGATTCATTTATATCCGCATCAATGCGCAGGAATCTTACATTCTCCTTAAGCTGCTCTACATGGGAGATAAATGGAGAGTCAATATTGTGCTTCATGATAACAGCATCCTGACCCTGTTCCCTGAACATATTAATGTACTGGCTCTGCTGTACCTCGTCGGTCACATAGTAAACATTGGTCTTCTCAGGCTCTTTTTCCTCTTCGTCTTTCTTGTCTCCCTCAGCGCCTTCTTCTTTTGTCTCCTCAACCGTGGTCTCTTCTTCCTCTTTTGCATCTTCCGGTTTTTCATTCTCTTTGATGCAGTCTTCCAGAGTCAGATATTTGCCGTCAATATTCTTGTACAGGATGTAGTCCATCATTCTCTCAGAGAACTTGGTGTCTTTTAAGCAGCCGAATTTGATGAACGGGCTGATATCATCCCAGTATTTCTCATAATTTTCTCTGTCTGTCTTGCACATGCCGGACAGTTTGTCAGCCACTTTTTTGCTGATATAATCAGAGATTTTCTTTACAAATCCGTCATTCTGCAGCGCACTTCTGGATACGTTCAGAGGCAGATCCGGGCAGTCGATGACACCCTTTAACAGCATCAGAAACTCAGGAATGACTTCTTTGATATTATCCGCAATGAATACCTGGTTGTTGTACAGTTTGATGGTTCCCTCAATGGATTCGTACTCCATATTGATCTTCGGGAAGTACAGGATACCTTTCAGATTGAAGGGGTAATCCATATTCAGGTGGATCCAGAACAGCGGCTCCTTGTAATCCATGAATACTTTCCTGTAGAAGTCCTTGTACTCCTCATCGGTGCACTCATTGGGATGTTTTGTCCAAAGCGGATGGGTATCACTGAGAGATACCGGGCGCTTATTGATCTTAACTTTATCCCGGGCAGGAGATACCTCAACGATCTCTTTCTCGCCGTTCTCGTTTTCCTTCTCCTCTGTCTTGGCTTCCTCGTGGATGTGCTCTACCACCACATCGTCATCTCTCAAATCAGCCTCGTCGATGGTCTCATATTCCTGCTCTGCGTTAGCTTTTGACAGGAAAATTTCAACAGGCATGAAGGAACAGTATTTTTCAATGATTTCCCTTGCACGGTATTCATTGGCAAACTCCAGAGCGTCCTCATTGAGGAACAGGGTGATCTCTGTACCGACTTTGGTACGATTTCCCTCACCGATCTCATATTCCGTGCCGCCGTCACATTCCCAGTGTACCGGTACGGCATCTTCCTTGTAGGAAAGTGTATCGATATGAACCTCGTCCGCTACCATGAAAGCGGAGTAGAATCCCAGACCGAAATGTCCGATGATCTGGTCTTCGTTTGTCTTGTCCTTATATTTCTCCAGGAACTCTGTTGCACCGGAAAATGCGATCTGAGTGATGTATTCTTCCACCTCGTCAGCAGTCATACCAAGACCGGTATCAATGAACTTCAGTGTCTTCTCTTCCGGATTCACGATCACTTCAATCTTGTTCTTATGTCCTTCCGGGAATGTATACTCACCCATAACCTCCAGTTTTTTCAGTTTGGTGATGGCATCACATCCGTTGGAAATCATCTCACGGAAAAAAATGTCATGGTCAGAATACAACCATTTCTTGATAATCGGAAAAATATTGTCGCTATTAATTGATAAGGTACCACGCTTGTTAGCCATGATATGCATCTCCTTTGCCTTTTCTGTGTGATTTTATTTTTTATTGCAAAAAACCTTACTCCGGTTTTCTGCTGCTAAAAATAATATTAATACCAGGGGGAAGAAAAGTCAAGAGAAAATTAGCACTCAATCTAATTGAGTGCTAACAAATTTTTATTAAGATTATAAACAAATTATAAATTCAGATTCTTTAATCCCTGTTATCTATTTTCTGTGCCACAATAAATATATTCGGCGGATTTCTGTGCAGGTTTACGATTTCCAGCACAAGGAATCCCTTTTTCTGTATTTTTCTCATAAGACCGATCGGTGTGTCAAAAGCCACATAGGGCATCAGATGCAGCTTGCTTTTCAAAAATTTTTTCACGGAATCCTTTGAAAAATTCCTGCCCAGGCAGTCTGTGGCAGAGATAAACACACCGCCCGGTTTGAGAAGAGACCATATTTTTTCCAGGACTTCATCCCTGTCTGAGAGGTATAACAGCACATTGAACGCGGTGACCACATCAAAGCTTTCCGGTTCACCGCTGAAATTCATCAGGTCCGTATGACAAAAGGTAATGTTCCGGCACTCTTCCTGTGCTGCCTTCTGCACTGCTTTTTCCATCATCTCCTCTGAGGTATCAATCGCCACGATCTCCTTCACCTTCTGTGATATGGGAATGGTGGTGTTGCCCGTGCCGCATCCGAAATCCAGGACCTTTGCCTCCTCATTCAGATACGGCAGTGTACGTTTCACTGTCTTTTTATATGCTTTTTTATAGACCTTCCATACCTGGTCATCGTAAACTCTGGACCTCCTGTTCCAGAAATATTCATTGTCTGATGGTCTTTTTGACATCTTATGTTTCCCCTTTCTGAAATTACTGCGGACTGCTGCCGCTGTATGAAACCTTATAAAAATCTGCGGAGCAGCCACTCTTTCCCCTCCGTGTAAGGCTGATAACGGATGGGCAGATCGATACGGTCTGACTTCTTCACCACGCTTTTTTTATGGCTGAAAGTATCAAAGCTTTCTCTTCCGTGATAGCTTCCCATGCCGCTGCCGCCCACACCGCCGAAGCCCATATGCGGAGTAGCCAGATGAATGATGGTGTCATTGATACAGCCTCCGCCAAAGGAGAGATTCCCAAGAACCTTCCGTTCGGTCTTCTTATCTCTGGTAAAAAGGTAGAGGGCCAAAGGCTTTTCCCTCTCTTTTACAAACTGAAGCGCTTCCTGTATCTCTTTAAACGTCAGCACAGGAAGCACAGGACCGAAGATTTCTTCCTGCATGACCGGCGATTTTTCCGTGATGCCTGTCAGTACCGTAGGCGCAATCTGCAGTCGTTTTTCGTCCCCATAACCGCCGATCTCAGCCTTTTCATCTCTCAGAAGCCCCATGACCCTATGGTAATGTTTCTCATTGATCATACGGGGATAATCCGGGTTTTTCAAAGGCGCCTCACCGAACATCTCCCTGATATAATGTCTGACATATATCAGAAATTCTTCTTTGGCCCCTTCCTGCACGAGCAGATAATCCGGTGCCACACAGGTCTGTCCGCTGTTCAAATATTTACCGAAGACCAGTCTTTTCGCCGCCATCTTCAGATTAGCTGTCCTATCCACAATACAGGGGCTTTTGCCGCCCAGTTCCAAGGTCACCGGTGTCAGATAACGGGCCGCCTTTTCCATCACCAGCCTGCCCACTGTCACGCCTCCGGTGAAAAAATCAAACCGCTGCTCCAAAAGCTCCTGGTTCTCCGCCCGTCCGCCTTCCACCACACACACAAACTCCGGCGGAAATGCCTGGCGGATCATCTTCGCGATCACAGCCGATACATGCCCCGAGTAAGCAGAAGGTTTCAAAATGCAGCAGTTCCCGGCAGCAATGGCCCCGATCAGAGGATCCAGACAGAGCATAAAAGGATAATTCCACGGTGCCATGACCAGTACCACACCATAAGGCTCATGCGTCACAAAACTCCTTGCCGGAAACTGTGCCAGTGGTGTGTGGACAGTCTTATCCTTCATCCACGATCTCAGGTGTCGCTTCACAAAAGACAGCTCACTTAAAACCATCCCCACCTCTGTCATATAAGACTCAAAAGAAGACTTATGCAGATCCTGATACAGCGCATGCCGGATTTCTCCTTCATGCTTCTTTATACTCTTCTCCAGCCGTTCAAGTGCCCGGAGTCTGAAAGCCAAAGTCAGGGTACATCCCTTATCGAAAAATTTTCTCTGACACTGCACCAGTTTATCTATTTCCATATTCATTCCTCTTTTCTGCACTTTTTCCTTATTGTAATACATTTTTTCGAAAAGAACAAGGTATGCCGGCGTTACAGCCTTTCGGTTTCATAGCAGCAAAAGCAACGATTCAGCTTGTCTTTACTGTTACGGAACATTAAGGAATGCCTATAATTTAAGATGTTAAATTGAAATAATAGGTAAAGCAGAAAGAAAATTTAGCCAGGAACTTAAGAAATACCTATAATTTTAAAATCTCGGATTGAAATATAGGTAAAGCAGGAAGAAAAATTGGTCAGAAACTTAAGAAATACCTATAATTCTAAGATATTGGAACGGAATAGCAGATAATCTTTCATAGGCCAAGCCAGACTCACTGGAAATGTCGGGACTTTCTGGATTTTTTGCACTTTCTCAAATGGCACGGAAAAATCGTGTAGGAAAAGAAGGTGGTCTTTCTTATATTTTACCAGCCAGTTGAATAGGATTTTTTCTTTTGCAGCAGAAGAGGCCGAAAAAAGGCACAATATCCCATCATACCTTTTTTCGGCCACACCCATCTGCATTACATTTCTATGCCACTTCAGCCGGCATTCATTTAATCACTTTCGCCGGCACGCAGTCCTCAATTTTCTGCCCCGATTCTATCAGCCTTCCACGATCAAATACTGACCGTTCGGAAGCACAAAAACCTCACTTGCCTCCTCAATCTCGTCCAGTGACATTCCATCCACATCCATCCCGTTTTCCTCAAAATAATCCCGGACTTCCTCAATAGAGTCCACTACAACTGCCATGCAGTCCTCCAGGAAGGCTTCCGCCTCCTCCACAGTCTCCGCCACCGGCTCCGCAAAAAGCTGCCCCTGATTCTGTAAAAATGTGAGTAAGCATTCATCGCTGAATTCGTTCATTCTGCATATCCTCCTTTAATAATTATTTTATTTAAAACGGTTTCCACCCGTTTTGTTTCTGCTCTGCACGCCTTTTTCACTGCATCCTTCGCGTCGCCTGCTGCATAACTGTACTTTACCTTTGACAGCATCTCCAGGTCGTTATAGTTGTCGCCAAAGGCTGCGCACTCCTCCGGCTTTATCTGCAGGCTCTGCTGCAGAATCTGCATGGCGTTTCCTTTATCCGCGCCTTTCGGCATCATATCCAGCCAGGCGAATCCGGAGGTGACAACTGTGGCCCGCTCCCCGAATTTTTCTTTCCAGTAGGGGTAGATATTCTCCACGCCCGCCTCCTCATACACCGATATCTTCAGGTATGGCTCCTCTATATGAAAAATATCATCCATCAGAGTCACATCATTTTTTACAAAATTGGCAATATGGTCATAAAAAGAGGGCTTCTTTGGCTGGATGTAGCATGTACTCTCACCGGAGACCAGTGCCTCCGCGCTTTCCTTCTCCAGTATGCTTTCCAGTATCTCATCTCCTAATGTCCTGTCAAACACATCTTTATGTAGGACTCTGCCCTGATAGACCACAAGTGCGCCATTTTCACAAATATATGCAATATCATCCTTCACAGGCTCAAACAGTCTTCGCAGATTGGGATACTGCCTGCCGCTGGCTGCCGCAAATAAAATGCCCATTTCGGATAATTTTTTGATCATTGCAACCGCTTCCCGGGAGATTTCCCTTGTTCCCTGCAGAAGCGTCCCGTCCAAATCACTGGCAATGAGTTTCAGCATGGTTTCTCTCCTTTGCAAATGCCAGTACCTCGTCCGGTCTGTCCACTATTTTTTTCGCCTCATGCTCCTCAAGCTCTCTTCTCGGGCGAAATCCCCATGTAACGCCTACGGTAAACATACCCGCTGCCTTTCCGGTATCCATATCCGTGTTGGTATCCCCCAGATACAGACATTCCTCCGGAGTGACGCCAAGCCTGTCTGCAATGGCCAGCGCCCCCACAGGCGAAGGCTTTCTCGGCACTTGGGCGGTCTGGCCCTGCACTTCATCGAACAGGCCCTCTCCGAAAATCTTCTTCACAACATCCACTGCTGCGTGATGAGGCTTATTGGAAAATACAGCGATCCGTATTCCCTCCTCCTTCAGTCCCCGAAGCAGTTCCAGAATACCCTCAAAGGGCTTTACATGGTAAAAGGGGTCCTCCTCGAACCATTTCCTGTAAAGCACTCTCGCCTCCTCATAATCCACCTTGTCAGTGCCTTTGGAGGCTTTTAAGATCCGTTTTACCAGTTCATCGGCTCCGTCCCCTGCATAATAATTATACTCCTGAATCGGCTGTTCGGGAAGCCCATAATGGCGAAGAAGCCTGTTTCCCACAACACCGATGGATTCCACTGTGTCCGCGATCGTTCCGTCCAAATCAAATATACATGCCCGAATCATGAATGCCACTCCTTTATGTCTATTCCCATCTGTTTTAATTCCTGATAGAGCCTTGCCAGGGGAAGTCCGACCACATTGCTGTAATCACCATCTATCTTCTCCACAAAGACTGCGGATTTTCCCTGAATCCCATAGGCGCCCGCCTTGTCCATAGGCTCCCCGGTCCTCACATAGGCGTCAATCTCCTCCCCGGTCATGGGATAAAAGACAACCTCTGTCTTCTCATAAAAGCTCTTCTGCGTTACCGTGCCGCCCTGCCGTAACAGAAGGGTCACGCCTGTGTATACCTGATGGGTATTGCCCTGGAGACGTAAAAGCATATCCCGGGCCATGGCTGCGTCCGCCGGTTTTCCCAGAATGGAATCCTGAAATGCCACCACAGTGTCTGCTCCGATCACCAGCACATCCCCGGATGTCCTCTCAAAAACTTCACTTCCCTTACAGCGGGACAGTTCCTGTACTACTTCCCGGGGAACACTGGACGTCATAATTTCCTCCGCATTGCTCGGGCAGACTTCAAAGACAGCCCCAATCTGCTCCAGCAGTTCCCTGCGTCTGGGAGAAGCACTGGCTAATATTATTTTTCTCATTTATGCTCCCTGCCTCCTATTCATGCTTTTTTAAGTATAGCGTCTCTCACTCTTCCATGCAATATAATTTTTTGCCAAATTTTTCATCTGTGTTTTACAAAATCTGATATTATTTTACCAGAATCCCGTTGGAATATTCAGCCGGATATTTCCCGTCCCGCGCAGGAACTTATGTTCCCTTGGAAAAACAGAAAATATGGGATATAATAAACACCAGGTAACCCCTCAACAAAGAATAAAGGAGTGCTCTATGAAAATACTTTTTACTGATCTGGACGGCACACTGCTCAACGACGAAAAACAGATTCCAGAAGAAAATTCCATTGCTGTAAAGCGTACTCTTCAGAACGGAAATGCTGTGGTGCTCTGCACGGGCCGCTCCTATTTTTCCGCCAAAAAGTTTGTGGACAGACTTGGACTGAACCGGGAAGGATGCTATGCCATTCTCTACAACGGAGGCATGATTTACGACTGCTGCAGCGGGGAGATTCTCTATCAGAACACCATGCCTCTGTCCTATGTAAAATACATTTTTGACCAGGCCGCCCGCTTTGACCTCTACTGCCAGACCTATGAGGGAGATTATGTGGTCACCCCTGAGGACCGGCCGGAAGCGGCTCAGTACCACTGGTCTTCCCAGATGGAGGTACGGGTGGACCCGAACCTTCTGGAGCATCTGAAGGAGGAGCCTGTGAAGGTGCTGACCTCCTGTCTGGACGACAGAAAAAAGCATGAGGCATACCGTGACGCTATGCTTCCGTGGGCCAAAGGAAAGGTTTCCATCTTTTTCTCCAGTGAATATTATCTGGAACATGTGATGGAGGGTGTTTCAAAAGGCGCTGCCATCCGCTGGCTCTGCCGGTATCTGCATGTGCCCATAGAGCAGACCATAGGCGCAGGGGACGCGGAAAACGACCTGTCCATGCTGGATGCCGCAGGCTTTGCCGTGTGCATGAAAAACGGCACCCCGGAGGCAAAAAAACACGCGGATTATATTACCCGGCGTGACAACAACCAGGGCGGTGTGGCGGAAATCATTGAAAAATTCATGTAAAACAACACTTTTTAGCAAATTTCATGTAAAATTTATGAATTAGGTCTTCCAATATTCTGTTAAAAAGTATTATAATGGTAATACTAAAAATAGTCATTTGAAAGGAAAGGGATTAATATGGGTAGCTTTGGAAAAAAATTATTGGGGTTCAGTGTAATCGGTGCGGCTGCCGGTGCAGCTTTTTATTATTTGAAAAAACAAAAAGAAGAAGATCCTGATCTGGAAGAAGATTTCGCCGACTTTCAGGACAATGTAAAAGAAACGGCTGCATCTGCCAAAAATGTGGCGAGCAAGCTCAAAGAAAAAGTGGAAAAAACGGTTGAGGAAACGGTAAATAAAGTAAAAGAACACACAGATGATATTCTGGATGATCTGGATGATGAGGACATCTTCGAGGATGACGACATGGATCTGGATGATATCAAAGAGGATGTCAAAGAGGCGGCCAAGGATGTTAAGGAAGATTTAGAAGACGCTGCCGGAACTGCCAAGGAATGCGCTGCGGAAACAGCCGAAAACGTGAAGGAAGCCGTGGAAAAAAGTGTGGAACAGGTATCTGAGGACCTGAAGGCAAGAATGGAAAACGCAAAAAAAGCCATGGAGAACACCACCGCTGAATCTTCAGACAAAACAGAATAATATACAGAACCCGGGGCGGCTGTACAAGCCGTATCCCGGGTCTTTTTTTATATCCTTTATGACTCCTGGCTGCCATTCAGCTTCTCCAGTATCTGCCTTTTATAACTCAGAAATTCATCTGTCAGATTGAAATCACTGCGCCTTGGGCGCGGTTCCTGTATGCATATCTCCTCTGTGATCCGTCCCGGTCTTCCTGTGAGCAGATAAATCCTGTCCGACAATAAAATAGCCTCATCCATGTCATGGGTGATAAAGATCGTGGACAGATGGATCTGCTCCATCACCTGCAGATACCACCTGTGCATGGCACTCTTGGTCAATGTATCAAGAGCTGAAAAGGGCTCATCCAAAAGGGCCAGTTTCCGTGAAAACAGGTACGTCCTTAAAAGGGCAGCCCTCTGGCGCATCCCCCCTGAGAGCTGGGCCGGATACTTTTTCTGGGTCCCTTCCAGTCCGAATTCCTGAAAATAAGGCTGTACTTTTTCCCTAGCAGCCTTTTTCTTCTCCCCTTTTATGAGAAGGGGAAGAGCCACATTGTCCTCTATGGTGCGGTACGGGAGAAGCATGTCCTTCTGCAGCATATAGCTGACATTTCCGGGACAACCCGTGATCTCCCGGCCATCCAGATATACATGCCCGGTCTCCGGCTTTTCCAGACCGGATATCACATTGAAAAGTGTTGTCTTGCCGCCGCCGCTGACACCTAAAAGGCTGACCAGCTCCTGGTCATGGAGTTCTATGCTGATATCCTCCAGGATCTTCACTCCGTCAAAGGATTTGCTCACATTTGAAACCTTTAATTCCGCCATATCTCCTCCTCCGAAAACTGCCTTTATTCCGGCAGATAGTCATTGGAAAATCCGGCATTTTCCGGAAGCTCTGCCTCTGACAAACCGTTTTCATTCAGCCAGCCGTAAAAGGCATTCCATCTGGCAGGGTCAATATATCCCCACTGCTTTACATCCGCTTTATACTGGTCCTTTAAATACTCCTGACTGGCTTTTACCAGTTCCTCATCCAGCTCCGGGGAAGCTTCCAGAAGAATAGATGCTGCTTCATCCGGGTCTGCAATGGCATCCTCATAACCCTGCTTCAAAGCCCGGAGAAAAGCCTTTGCCGTATCCGGCTTCTCTTCCAGAAAATCATTGCTTGCTATCACAACCGGTGTATAGTAATCAAATACAGGATTGATATCCTTAAAGGCAAAGTAATCCGTCTCCAGATTTGCCACCTCTGTGGCAACTCCTGCCCACGCATAGAAAATCCAGATGGCATCCACGGATTTTGATTTCAGCGCGGAGACCTCGTCTGTGACCGTACTTGGGATCAGTTCCACTTTAGAGAAATCCCCGCCGTCTTTTTCCACCACATTCTGCATCATGGCTTTCTCAATGGGGGCATCCCAGGTGGCGTATTTCTTTCCTTCCAGACCTTTGGGGCGCTCCATCCCCTCCCCTTTTCTGGAGATAATGCCGGATGTATTGTGCTGGATCAGGGCTGCTACCGCTGTATTTGGCAGTGCGTTGTCACCTGCCACACCCGGTGCCATGCTGTCCTGGAAAGAGACACCAAACTGGGCTTTTCCCGATGCCACAAGAGCGTCCGCGCCGT
>OASX01001312.1_pt1 | contig 12776 bp, 10 predicted proteins | sample 1516531 | NCBI WGS metagenome assembly OASX01 (sample SAMEA2579911, study PRJEB22360) | human gut metagenome | biome: human gut; feature: human-associated habitat; material: faeces | place: Denmark | collected 2008/2010
AGCCGTATCCTATGACAGCAGCGGTACTCCCATCACGGCGGCAGAAACTACGGCGCTTCGGGGCTTTTCCGATATTTGGGCCTCCGCCCAGGATATTTCCTTCTGGGACATCGGCCTGGCCGGTTCTGTCCTGATTCATCAGCCGGAAAACCGCGCCCTTATATATGCTCCCTGGAACCTTCCCGACGGGAGGACAGTACCTGCCGCAGCCGGCTGGCAGTTCTACCATCACCGGGGACTTATGGATATAAAGGGATCCGTCCATGGCTATTCTTCCTTCCTGAGCCGCTTCACAGACGCCTCCGAGCTGGTCTGCGTCACCCTCATGTGCAACAAGGAGGGGGTGGACTTCACCAATCTGGGGCGCAGGATAGCCGGCGCATACGGCGACCTTCTGTCCACCGGGTACGATGACAACCGTCTCTATCTTCTGGAAGGCCAGTTCCCTGCGGCAGAAACAGTATCACGCCTGGAATCAGCCTTAAAAGACCGCGGTATCCCTGTATTTGCCAAATTTGACCATGGACAGAACGCTGCCGGTGCAGGGCTTTTCCTCCGCCCCACCACAGTACTGGTATTCGGCTCTCCCCAGGTAGGCACCGGACTCATGGAAGAAGATCAGAGCGTATCCTTGGAACTGCCCCTGCGCATCAGCGTATGGGAGGATGAAGCCGGAAGCACATGGCTGGCCTTCCCCCGCCTGGACAAGGTATTCGGTGAATACGGGCTGGAAAACCATCCCGCTGTCCCCAAGATGCAGAACCTTCTTGAACAGCTGGTACATATAGGAGGCAGCATCTATTAACCGGAAAACCACACCGCAAAAACCAACCCATAAAAAGGCACCGCTCCCCACAATCCGGGAACGGTGCCTTCTCACATTCTGCCTTTATTCTTCTATATACACTCCGGGGCTGTTCAGACAGCACCGGACATCAGGTATTCTTCATGATAACGCTTTCCACCACATCTGCCACATGCTCACAGGCATCGCAGCATTTCTCTAAGTATACGTAAATCTCCCTCCAGGCAATGATTTCAATGGGATCGGTCACCTCGGCGTGAAGCCTGCGCATGGACTCAATGAACAGCCGGTCGCCTTCCTCCTCCAGAGCGTTAATCTCGATGATCAGGCCGTGAAGTGTCTTGGATTTCCTGAAGTCCGCAAACTCCTCCATAACCTCCTTAAGGGCCTCGCAGCAGCGGATGATGACCTTTATGAAGGCAAGGGCCTCGGGACGGATTTGCTGAACATTGTTTATGTAAATACGAATCAGTACATCCTCAATCTTGTCCGTCACCTCGTCGATACTCTGGCTCAAAAGAATAATATCCTCCCGCTCAATGGGGGTGATAAACGCCTTGACCAGCACAGCCATCATCTCATGCTTTTTCTTGTCCGCGTCATGTTCAATCCGGTGCAGTTCGTCCAGCTTGTCCTGTAAAAGCCCTGTATCAAAATGGTTTAAATTGTCCTCCAGCATTTTGGCTGCCTGGCATCCGCACTCAACGCACTCTATGAAATTCTGAAAATAGTAACTATCACTTTTCTTAGACATCTTATCTTCTCCTTTACTTATCCGTGGAACAACATCATAAACAGCTTCGCTATCAGGAATCCGATGATGCCGCAGCCGGGGAATGTCATGACCCAGGTCATCACCATGTCCTTAACCACGCTGAAGTTAATGGCCGACAGACGTTTCACCGCTCCCACACCCATGATGGCTGTGGTTTTTGTATGTGTGGTACTGACAGGAATACCGAAAATGGAAAATCCGAGAAGACAGGCAGCTCCCGCCATATCCGCGGAAAAGCCCTGGTATTTCTCCAGCCGTACCATATCCATGCCCACGGATTTGATGATTTTCTTTCCTCCGATGGACGTTCCCAGGGCCATGGCTGCCGATCCCAGCAAAAGCATCCACAGAGGGAACTGTACTCCCTGGGTATTGCTGGACCCGTTGACCATACAGATACCTAGCAGCATGACTCCCATAAATTTCTGTCCGTCCTGTGCACCGTGCATAAATGCCATGGCGGCGGCTCCGCCAATCTGGGCATACCGGAAAAATCCAGTGGTTTTCCGGCGGTCCATATCCCGGCAGGTCCAGGCCACCAGCTTGCATGAAAGATAACCGCTTAAAAATCCCAATCCAACGGAAAAAATCAGACCATAGACCACCTTCATCCACTCTGCCGAGTTAATGGCTGAAAATCCTCCGCGGATAGCCACGGCAGCGCCGGTAAGGCCAGCTATGAGCGCATGGCTCTCACTGGTGGGACATCCAATGGAAACAGCAAAGGACGACCAGACCACAATGGAAAAAAGCGCGGCACACAGGGCAACCAGAGCAATTGAAGTATCTTCCCCGAAATTGACCATATTGGTAATGGTCATGGCAACCGTGGAATTCACCATGGTCATCACAACCACTCCTGCGCAGTTGCATACTGCTGCCATAACAATGGCCAGATTCACATCCAGCGATCTGGTTGACACGCAGGTGGCAATGGCATTTGGCGCATCCGTGATACCATTGACACAGATGACCCCAAGAGTCAGAAGGACTGTAATCAACAATGCCGGATTTGTCACCAGCTGCCGCAGGAAAAAGGAAAACGACATGTCCATAATTCTTTTTTACCTACTCTCTTAATTATTTACTTTATCTTTACGTAAAATTTACAAACTCACGATTTTAATTCTAACACGGTTTTTTATGGTAGTAAAGTTCAATTTCGTTAAGAAACAAAGGAAAATATTCGTTTTTGGATAATAGAAATGTTATGGGATAAAATGGAAAACGCCTGTATTATCTATATATAGATAATACAGGCGAAGCAGACAGGACAAATATGGTTTCATACTCTTTGTACGCTCTCAGGGCAAACATACTCCAATTATTGATAATGTTTTGTCCTTCATTTGTATATTTGGTTTTTATTGGAACTCTGTTTTTTTATTGGACTTCCGGTCCGTTCAGCCCTGCATCCATGCTCCCGGAGCGGAACCCTTCTGCATCCAGGGTTATATACACAAACCCCATTTTCTTTAAACGGCTGACGATTTCTTTCCGGCCTTTCATAAATACCTCAAAGGCTTCCGGATCCAGTTCCAGGCGCACGATATCTCCGTGAAGCCTGAGACGTACATTGCCGGGAACCATAGTCCTGACATAGGCTTCTCCCTCCCCAATTCTTCTCAGCACCTCATAGTCCAGAGCAGCGCCGTAGGGCAGGCGGGTAGCCATGCAGGGAGTGGACGGACGGGATGCCACCGATATTCCGTACTCTGACGCCAGGGCCTTTACCTGGGCCTTGGTTATGTGCAGCTCTGCCAGGGGACTAATGATTCCCAGCTCCTTAAGTGCCCGGATTCCGGGGCGGTATACATGCATATCGTCCTCATTTGTACCGTCCAGGATATACCTGATTCCCCTGGCCTCTGCCAGCTCTGCCAGTCTGGAGAACAGATGGCGCTTACACAGATAACAGCGGTTTACCGGGTTGTTTTTTATTGATTCCTGCTCCAGCTCATCCACGGTAATAACCTCATGGATTCCTCCCAGCTCCCCTGCCACGCGCCTGGCAATCTCCAGGTCGCAGGAAGGATGCAGGCGGCTGTCAAACGTAACGGCGTACACCTTTCTTCCCGTATGGGCAGCTGCGTCTGCTGCTGTCTTTAAAAGCAGACTTGAATCAACTCCGCCGGAAAACGCAAGGCATATATCCTCTTTGGCCAGCTGCTCCATCCTGGCCTCCAGACACTTTTTCATCTGGTCCGAAGATGACATTTCATCACTGAAACTGTTATTTACTGTATTCATACGAATCTCCTAATCTGACATTATCCATACATTTAATCCTGCCGGCTTTCCTCTGCCTTTATACGTGCCTGATGATATGCGGTCTGAAAATCCACACCCTGTTCCCTGCAAATCCGCCGGATGCTTTCATATTCCGGATAAAAAAACGTTCTGCCCTTGTAAGCACACACCTTCACATCCGCCGGCCCGTAACTGGTTTCCACCTGGATTTCACTCCGCTCAAGAATAGTCCTCTCCGTGGGATAACGGCGGATTCCAATGGTAGTGGTCTGGGTAAGAATGATTTCCTCCATGGCCTCTATGGATGATTCACGGCAAAGCACAGACAGCATGTAGGCGGGACGGTTTTTCTTCATGTGAATAGGGGTATACCACACATCCGCGGCCCCGGCATCAAGGAGCATCTCCATGGCAAGGCCCAGCATTTCCCCGGTACAGTCATCCAGGTTCGTCTCCAATACCCACATAGTACGGTCCTCTTCCTGTGAAGTCTCCAGCAGCATAGCCCGAAGCACATTCGCCTGTTTAAACACCTTGTTCCCCGCACCCATTCCGACCTTAAGCAGACGGCAGGAAGAGGGCAGCCGGTCCTTTGTCCGCAGAGCGGCGGCAATTGCTGCCCCGGTAGGTGTAACCATTTCCCCGTCATTGTCTGTAAAATGCAGCTTAAGTCCATAGGAGGAAGCAATATTAGCAGTCGCCGGAACAGGAACCGGCAGTACGCCGTGCTGGCAGTGGACATGGCCGTGACCTTCAGACAATGCAGAAACCACCACATCCTCCACACCCAGATTGTCGATGCAGACTGCCGCACTGATAATGTCCACTATAGAATCAATGGCTCCCACTTCGTGGAAATGAACCTGTTCAACAGGAAGCCCATGGGCCTTGGATTCCGCCTCTGCCACAATGCGGAACATGGTCCGGGCCATTTCCTTCACCCTCTCATTGGAATCCAGACGGTCTATGATATGATAAATGTCGTGGAGGTTCCTGTGAACGTGGGGATGCGGATGACAGTGACCATCCTCATGCCGGTGGCCTTCCTCATGACCGTGCTCATGCTCATGGCCGTGACCTTCCTCATGCCGGTGGCCTTCCTCATGGCCGTGACCATCTTCATGGCCGTGACCTTCCTCATGACCGTGACCTTCCTCATGACCGTGGCCTTCCTCATGACCATGCTCATGCTCCTCCAAATGCACATCAAAATCAAATGCATCCAGACCGCACACAACCTTCCGTCCAAAATGCAGATGGTATCCATCCACTCCCAGGCTCTCCAGCGCATTCTCCAGCACCTGCCTGTCCGCTCCCAGATCAAGCAGGGCTCCTACCGTCATATCCCCGCTGATGCCCGAATTACATTCCAGATATAAAATCTTCCCCATTTTATCTCACCGCCATTCTGTTTATTTGGGTCGCCAGGTAGCCGGCGCCGTATCCATTGTCAATATTAACTACCGATATCCCGTTGGCACAGGAATTAAGCATTGTAAGAAGGGCCGACAGCCCGTGGAAGCTGGCTCCGTATCCCACGGAGGTGGGGACTGCCACTACAGGGCATTCCACCAGGCCTGCTATCACAGTGCCCAGCGCTCCTTCCATTCCGGCCACTGCCACAATGCAGCTGGCCTTGTCCAGACGCTCCCTCTGGGCCAGGAGCCTGTGGATTCCGGCAACTCCCACATCAAATATACGGTCTACCCTGCATCCGAAATATTCAGCTGTCTGGGCTGCTTCCTCTGCCACCGGTATATCCGCCGTGCCTCCTGTGCACACTGCCACATACCCCTTGCGCTCCTTTCCCGGCTTCTCCACCTTAAGTATCCGGGATATGGGATCATACACCACCTCCGGCACCGCTGTCCTCACCAGCTCAGCCTGCTTCTCAGAAGCCCTGGTTCCCAGAACCTCCCCGTCCCTCTCATAAAATTTCTTATATATTTCCAGCAAATACGCATCCGGCTTTCCCTGGCAGAATACAGTTTCCCCAAAACCGGATCGCAGCTTCCTGTGATGGTCCAGCTTGGCATATCCTAAATCCTCATAGGGCAGGTTCTTAAGCTGCTTCTCTGCTTCTTCTATGTTAACACCGCCGGACTTTACCTGCTCCAGTAATTCCCTGACATCCATCTTTCGTTCTCCTCTCTCAAATCCATACGGCTTGGCCGTCCCATTTTCAATCCTTCCACATACAAATCATCCGGCCGCCCCGTGCCTAATCCGTCCTCAAATCAACCACCCTGCCGCAAACACGCTCCAGCAGCTCCTCTGAATGGCTGACCACCAGCAGGCCCAGGTCCCGCGTCTTCACTTCCTCCAAAAGAAATCCCCAGATCTGGCTCTGGGTGATAAGGTCCAGCATGGTGCTTATCTCATCCGCCAGAATAAACCGGGTGCGCTTCCCCAATGCCCTGGCTATACAGAACCGCTGCAGCTCTCCTCCGGACAGCTCACCCGGATACCGGTTCAGCCAGTCCGGTTCAATTCCCAGACCGCGGACCACCCGTTCCTCCACAAAATCCCCTTCCCTCAGAACTTCCCGCATCTTAAGGCGGGGATTTACCGACAGTTCCGGATGCTGCCATATCATCTGCACCGGATTGTAACCGGCACAGGAAGAAATATTTTTTCCGTCTAACACCACAGTCCCATGGTCCGGTTTCTCATAACCAGCCAGTATCTTGCAAAAGGTCGTCTTTCCAAAACCGCTGGGAGCCGTCAGCCCCACACGTTCCCCGCTCTCCAGGCTTATGCTGACATTGTTCAGTATTTTCCTGTTCCCATTGTCGTATTGGAAAGAAATATTCATAGCTTCCAGCTTCATATTCCCGCCTTCCTGCATTTTACCATGCCGCCGCGAAAACTGCGATAAGAAATTTCCTGGAGACAGCCTTCATCCATGTCCGGGCAGCGGGGCCCATAGGGACATCCCGCGGGCATATCCGCTACATAGGGCTGGGTCCCGGATGATGCCTTAAATCCGTGACGGGGCATGGCCCGGAAAAGAGCTTTGGTATAGGGATGGCGAAGCCTTTGCTCATCCTCAAAATCCTCTGCCAGAGCCTCCTCCACATTGGTACCTGCGTAAAATACCACGATTCTGTCAGCCACCTCCAAAGCCAGCTCCAAATCATGGGTGATAAGAAGGACCCCTGCTCCCTGGTCCGCTATCTCCCGGAAGTGGGACAGCACACGCCTGGCCGCGCTGATATGAAGGCCCGGCGTGGGTTCATCTGCAATAACCAGTCTGGGATGCTCCATCACGGCTGTGGAAATAAGTACCCTTCTGGTCATTCCCCCGGACAGTTCAAAAGGATACAACTCCTCCGTATCCTCTCCCAGCCCGTAGCGCCCCATGGATTGGCGGCAGCGCATCACGCTCTCCCTGTCTTTTTGTCCCCTTCGTACCTGTTCTCCCACCTTCATAAGCGGATCCAGATACGACACGCTCTGGGGGACCAATACCATCCGGCTTCCCCGAAGCTGTTCCTTTTTCTTCTGGTTCAGGATTTCTCCCTCAAAGGAAACCGTCCCCTGACAGGCGGCATTCTGCGGCAGAAGCCCCATGACCGCATGAGCCAGCAGGCTCTTTCCCGAACCGCTGGATCCGGCTACGGCCACCACCTCATGTTCCCGTACCTTTATGTTCAGATCCCGAATCACGGGAAGCTCTCTCTGGCGCCATCCCCCCACATACTGGGAAAATGAGATCATCAGATGCTCCACCGACAATATGACTTGTTTTTCCTCCAAAACAACCTCCTACACAACAAACCTCTGCAACGGCACAGGCGATTCTACAGATGGGCCTGGGCCGGGTCCAGCAGACGGCTCAGCGTATCCCCGATAAAATGGAACAGGACCACCACAAATACCAGCAAAAGCCCGGGAAACAGGGCCAGCCACCACTTCCCCATGACCAGGTATTTCATGCTCTCAGACAGGATAACGCCCACTGCAGGCTGCTCCGGCGGCAGCCCGAAGCCCAGAAAGGTTATGCTGGCCTCATGAAGAATTGCATGGGGAAACAGCAGAACCATGCCCACAAAAAGCTGGGGCAGCAGATGGGGCGTCATATGTTTGAAGGCAATATAAAACCTTCCCTTTCCCAGCTTCTTTGCAATCTGTATGTACTGGCTCTCACGAAGCTGTATGACCTCCCCGCGTAGAAGCCTGGCCAGGGAAGTCCAGTGAGTCAGTGAAATCCCAATCAGTACACCCCAGAATCCCTTTCCCACTGCAAAGGAAATGAGAATCAGAAGCAGGATATGGGGTATTCCCATGACCAGATCAATGATTCCTCCTATGACAGCATCCGCGGCCCTGCCCAGACAGGCTGCCATGGTTCCCAGAATGAAAGCCACCACCGCGCTGATGCATGCCGTCAAAAGCCCGATGCGTATGCTGATGGATAGCCCTGTAAGGCTGCGGACAAACATGTCCCGCCCCATCCAGTCTGTCCCAAAGGGATAGGCCAGGCTGGGCGGCAGATTTTTTCTGGTGAAATCCGTGGCCAGGGCCTGCTCCCTTAATACCTGGCCGGCAATGGCAATGGCTGCCAGCAGGAAGACCGATACCGCCAGCAGCGCAGCCATGGCCTTGCGGCGGTTCCATCTGTGTCTTTGTGCGCTCATCCCCTGCTCCTCCTGATTCTGGGATCCACCGTTCCGTACAGGAGGTTGGCGGTGAAATTCCCTAAAAATACAATGGCCGCGCTGATAATTGTAATTCCCATAAGCAGCGGCACATCTCCGCCTAATCCGGCTGTCACAGCCGCCTGTCCCAGGCCCGGATAGGAAAATACCTGCTCCACCAGCACAGATCCTCCGAATATCTCGCTGACTGAGGCAAACTGGAGCGTCATGGCAGGAAGAAGGATGTTGCGGATTCCATGCCTGCGGATAATGGACCATTCTGACTCTCCCCTGGCCCTGGCAAACAGCACATAATCGCTTTCCATGACCTGCGCCATCTTCTCCCTTGTATGAAGGGCAATGTTGGAGATGCCTGTAACGGACAATGCCGCCGCAGGCAGTATGCCATGAATCAGGCGGTCCTTCATGGTCACAGCCGACGCCTCCACCCCGATTGGAACAGAAAGTCCTATGGGGAGCAGCTTAAGCCAGACCGCGAACACGACAAGCAGTACCAGAGCCACCCAAAAGGCCGGCGTACTGGCAGTTACCAGGGCATAGGAAGAGATAATTCGGTCCGCAGTCTTTCCCTTCTTTGCCCCGGCAATGATTCCCATGAGAAATCCAATCAATCCCGACAAAATCCATGCCGCCGCCATAATCCAAAAGGAATTGGCCAGCTTCTCCCCGATTACCTGGGCAACAGGCCTGCGGTACAAAAGGGAGATACCCATATCTCCCTTAAGAAAATCACCGGCCCAGGCCAGATAACGGGTTACAGGCGGCGTGTTGACGCCCCAATATTCCTGGAGTCTGGCAATCTGCTCGCTGCTCATACTTCCAAGGGCCGCCTGCCCCACATTGGTGGTAAGCGGATCCAGGGGAGAAACCGACACCAGGAAAAACGCCGCCATACTCACCAGCACCAGCAGAACCGCCATCCGTATGAAATTAACACCCGCCTGTTTCCAACTCATAATTTTATCCTTCCTGCCCACATACAATTCTGTCTGATTTTATTCCCAGCTCCACTGGTCCACATTATTTACAATGGACCATCCGTGTCCATGGGGATGGATTTTCTGTTCCGCCACCTTTAGTCCGTTCCTGGACCAGTACAAATGGTCTATATTAACCAGCCAAATCCAGGGAATATCCCCATCCTGGGTCACTCCCGCGGTCCCGTCCCACTGGGCCTTCTTCCACAGCTCGTAGGAATCCTCCAGATTCCCGCTGGCCAGGGCTTCGTCCATGTACCGGTCCACACTGTCATTGGCATAGGGTGAATACTCCGCCAGGCCGGTATCCTTCATGGTATGATAAATATTGTAAAGCTCCATAGGCGTATGGGCACCCCAGCCCCACATAAGCGGCTCTGTCTGGGCGCGGTCATAGGCGTCATCCCAGCCAACACCCTCTATCTTCACTTCAATTCCCACTTCCTTAAGCTGGTTGGCCGTGTCCGCTGCCAGAGCCTGGCGTACGGAATCGCTGGCCGGGTACATCAGTGTAAATCCGGCCCTGACGCCATCCTTTTCCCTGATTCCATCCGTTCCAGCCTTCCATCCGGCTTCCTCCAAAAGCTCTGCTGCCTTTTCCGGGTCATACTCTGTTTTCGCAGACTCATTGTACCAGGGCATCTTGTCACACACGCTGTATGCCGGGCTTCCGTAGCCGTTCAGCACATGGTCAATCATTTCATCCCTGTCAATCCCAATGTTCACAGCCCTTCTCACCTGTATATCCGATGTAAAATCATTTCCCACAACGGTTTTGCCGTCAGTTACAGTGCCTGACTTTACAGCCGGAAGGTTAAAGCCCCGGTTATCCACTGTCTCGAAGGAAAGCAGCTCATATCCTGGGAGAGTCTGGTCTGAATAGGACGCAGCCGTATAGGCCAGGTCCGCCTGCCCGGACATGACAGCTGCATAAGCCGCGTCCTCCTCCATGAAAAGTATGGTCACTTTCTTCATTTTCGGCTCTGTCCCGTAATAATCCGGGTTCGCCTCAAATATGACCTGCTGTCCCTTATCCCACTGTTTCATGATATATCTGCCGGATCCAATGGGATGTGAACCGTAATCCGCCCCATAGGCATGTTCCGGTACGATACCGACAATTGCCATGGTGTAGGGCCAGATGGAGTAGGGCCGTTTCATATGAAATACCACCGTGGTATCATCCAGCGCCTCAGCACTCTCTAACATGGTAAAGTCGTTGACAGAGCTGGTATCCCGCAGGGTATTGTATGTAAATGCCACATCCCGGGCAGTCAGCTTCTCTCCGTCTGTAAAATTAACATCATCCCGTATATTCACGGTCCAGGTAAGCCCGTCCTGGCTCACCTCCATACTGGTTGCCAGGTCATATCCTATTTTCAGGTCAGCAGTCGTCACGGTCAGCGTACTCTGAATCAGCGGCTCATGGACATGTTCGCCCGCCCCCCATCCGTAGGCAGGATCGAATCCAGCCTCCGGCTCTGAGGTTGGCCCCATGACAACCACCACGTCGTCCCTTGTTCCATTATTCCCCGTCTCCCGGGCGCCATTTCCCGCACTGTTTTCCGCGCTGTTTCCCGCTATATCTCCTGCACGTTTTCCCGCACTGCTCCCTGCACTGTCTGCAGCCGCAGATATCCCGCTGTCCTTAGCGCTGTTTCCTGTTCCGCTGCCTGCGCAGCCCGTCACAGCCATGGACACGGCCGCCATGGCTGCCACGGCATATTTCAATCCCGTTCTCATTTCTCGTCTCATTTCCCTCTCCATTTCTTTTTTTCATGCCCTGTCCGTATGCCTGGATTCCATAAACTTACATTCCATACGCTCACATCCTATTCCTGTAAGCGCAGATGCCATAAACGCAATCCGGACCCCGGCGAAAAAGCATAAAAAAATACCAGAATAAGTGTATTCCTTGAGAATACATCCTACCTTCCTGGTATCCCTTACTTCTTAAAACTTATTCAATCTCACTAAAATGCGCTTGTCTGGTTCATTCTGGATGTTGACTTCTGTCAACCGTTAGGAAAATTATACGCAAAAGTCCGCAAAAAATCAACGCTTTTCTTGCCAAACGTTTGCCCATATATTAAACAGTCAGCCCGAACCATCCCCATGAGGAGGAAAAATCCCCGGGAAGCCAACACCTCCCCGGGAACTTTTAAACGTATCTATGCGCCTTTCTTACCAGTCTCTTAATTTATTCCCCCTTCTGCTGAACCTCTACGGTACGTCCCTCCACGTCTTTCGGGTCTCCCACGGTCAGGCCCCGGACCGCCTCATCCGGGCACGCGTTTGTCCATGCAAGCTTCATGACATCGTCTGCTGTCAGCTCCTTCTTCTGGATCACTCCCAGGCGGATGTAGTCGGCTGCAATATTGCCAAGGGCCTCCTCTGTGATTGCGTCAGACAGGCCGAAATCCAGGGAATCCCAGAACTCCAGCTGATTTTCAAACTCACCTGTCATCTTATTGGTGTCAAACATTAACTGCACGGCATCCTCAGAGTGGAGACGGGCATACTGCCCTGCACGTTTAATCGCCATAACAATGTATTTTGCGTGAACCGGGTTCTTCACAAGAAAATCATTGTTCATGGCGGTTGCACAGCACACCTCTCCCTCGAACCCATCGCCGGGGGTAATGGAGCATACCTTGCGCATCTTATCTCTGTAGTTGGCGATTACAAAATAATCCGAGAAAATGGAAGCGTCTATCTCGCCGCTCTCCATGGCCGCAACGCTGGCCGCGCTGTCTGCGATATCAAGATATTCCACCTCAGAGGTAGGGTCTATCCCCTCCCCGTCCAGCATACGGTAGATAATATTCTGGTCGGAGTTTCCGATGCCGTCATGGATGGCAATGGTCTTTCCCTTTAAATCCTCAGCCGTCTTAATCTCGCTGTCATTGAATACGTAGATGGATTTGCAGCCCATGTGGGCTCCTGCTACGAATGTCATATCCACACCGTTTGTCACCGGCACAAGCATGGTTGCGATATGGTCTGTTCCCCACAGGCACTTCCCTGTGCCAACCGTGATCACGACAGACTCGCCTTCAATGTATTCCGCGTTAATACCGTAATCCTCATAATAGCCCAGTGCCTCGGCAAGGTATACCGCAGACACGCAGGCCCCTCCGTTAAACAGATAATTTAATGTTGTTCCGAAGGCAGGCTCCTTCTGCATGGCCTCCCAATCCTCCTGGGACACAGCCTCCGGACGGCCTGGGCCTCCGGTTGCCTCCTCACCGGTTTTCCCGGAATCCTGTGACTCTGGCGCTGCCCCTGCTTCCGCTTTTGTCTCCGCT
>OASX01001313.1_pt1 | contig 12770 bp, 10 predicted proteins | sample 1516531 | NCBI WGS metagenome assembly OASX01 (sample SAMEA2579911, study PRJEB22360) | human gut metagenome | biome: human gut; feature: human-associated habitat; material: faeces | place: Denmark | collected 2008/2010
AATGACTCCAAGGGGATTTGAACCCCTGTTACCGCCGTGAAAGGGCGGTGTCTTAACCGCTTGACCATGGAGCCGTGTTTTATCGGAGCGACCATGGACTATAATAGCATAAGGAAATACAAATTGCAAGCATTTTTTTCAAAAATTTACACTACTTACATTGTTTCCATGGGTTGTATGGTGTATACTGAAATTGACTGTAGTACACTGCATAGGAAAAGCACTTTTTATGGCACATGTTGACGGGAATGCATGAGAAAGGTGGTTTTATATGAAATTTAAGGGGAAAATAGCAGTATGGTTCTGGATGATACTTCTGGCGGGAAATGCTGCGATGGCTTACGGACTGCTGGTATCCAGCGATGTATCCGCTGAGATCGTGGCTGCCCTGGTCGTCTACAATGCCATATTCATTCCCATTGTTGTGAGGAATTATGTAGTGGTTGACGGAGACAGGATGGCAATTTACTTTGGGATCATGAAGGATTCCATGGAAATTTCAGAGATCAGGGAGATACGCAGGACCTGTAACCCCATTTCTGCCACAGCGGCGTCACTGGACAGGATTGAGATCAGGGGCAGAAGGCAGGAAATGATATGTGCGGTCCGGGACAGGGAGCGGCTGATCGAGGAGCTGGTAAAGTGCAATCCGCAGATAAAGGTGTGAAAAGTGATTGGCAGAAAAAGTTCTGAATCTAAAGGTTCAGGGCTTTTTTCTATTTTTTTGCAGATAAGTGTAACTTTTGGATGATACTTTCGATTAATAATCAGAAAGTAAACGATTTCGCGGCTGTGAGGGTATTGAAGAGGGTATTGAATGTTTCATTATTTCGTGCACACTTAGTATATTTACTTTCGGAAACAGAAAGGAAACCATATGACCCGGGAAGCGCTCAGCAGTATGACAGATGACCAGCTCATGGAATTGGTCAGGGATAAAAATTTAAGACAGGCCTATGACGTGCTGGTTCTCAGGCATTACCGGGAGGCTGTGCGCTTCTGCATGAAAATGTTGGGGGATGAGCAGGCTGTCCTTGATATTGTACAGGACAGTTTTGCGGATATCTATGTGCATAGATCCAGGGTTTCTCTGTCCTGTGCATTCAGAACGTATCTTTTGGCTGTGGTGAAGCACAAGGCGCTGGATGAGATCAGAAAAAATGCCAGACATAGGACAGAGGAGCTGGTCGCATCCAGGATTGAGGTGCCGGGGCAGTCAGAGCAGTCGCCGGAGGAACTTTATGTGAAAAAGGAAGAATACACAGAAATTCTCCAATGGATCGAAGAATTGCCGAGGGATTACAGACAGGCGCTTATATTATTCTGTGTGGAGGGAATGTCTTATCAGGAAATAGCGGCAGCCATGGGGAAAAATCTTGCCCAGGTCAGGATAATACTGTACAGGGCAAGGAAAAAATTGCAGAGGCAGAGGAGGGAACAGGAATGATGCAGCCAGAAAATGAACTTTTAGAAGCTGTGTGGGAAAAAGCAGAGCGAAAAGAAGAGAATCTGAAACTGGCAGGGGAACTGAGCCGGATGCCCAGGCAGGAGGGACTGGATTCTTTTTTGTGGGAGATGTTCTGCGGAACCGGTATCCGGCATCTGTATGCGCATATGACGGATATTTTATTGCTGTCCTTTATCCTTATGGTGCTCTTTTTCTATATCGGGCTGAAGATGGTGGGGATTGGCGCTGTGACTGCTTCAGGCGCTGTTTTTGCTGCAGCCCCGGTTCTCTATGCAGCCATTTTTTATCTCTCTTTGGTGAAGGAAAAGCAGCAGCAGACCTGTGAACAGCATATGAGCTGCAAATATACTTCTTTTTATCCGATGGCTGCGCGTATGTTTTTCAACAGCCTGATGGGGCTTGGATTTGATCTGGGGTATGCATGCATTCTGGCTGTCAGATTTCAGGCGGATGTTCCCAGGCTGCTGGCAATGGCCTTTGCCTCCCTGATGATCTTTTCCCTTCTTCTGGTTCTCGGAATTGTGAGGGGGAAGAAAATCGCGTGGGGGTCGGCAGTGAGCAGTGTCTGGATCATCGGGAACCTTCTTCTTATGGGGCTGGCAGCGAGCTGGTATCGAACGCTGCTGGAACAGGTTCCGGTGGTTCTGTTAGAAGCGGCAGGTGTGGCAGCCGCGTTCATTTATATCCGTCATCTGCTTCTGTTATGCGGGCAGCGGCAGTGATAGTTCTGGGAAGCGGAATAGTGACAGCGGACCTGCAGTTTGCCGCGGAGAGAAGGTGTAACATCCGCCAGAGAGGTTTTAAAATGTATGAACCGGTTAAAATATGTTAAAAATGGAACTGTACGGTAACTTTGCAGCAACGTGTAAAAATCCATACAGAACCGCTTTAAACGCGAATACGCGGCAGCAAGGAGGAAGAAAAATGCTGGAAGAAAACATGATGATACAATTTTTAAAAAAATTTGATGAATATCCGTTTCTGGTGAAAGCATCAGGGAAGGAGTATCTGATCGGAGAGGGAAGTCCCCTGTTTACGGTAAACTGCCATAAAATGATTCCCATGAAGGAGCTGGTCACGAGCACCTCCCTGGCATTGGGAGAGGCGTACATGAACGATGATCTGGAAATAGAAGGGGATTTATACGAGGCGCTGGATCATTTTCTGGGGCAGATGGATAAGTTCTCCACGGATCGAAAGGTTCTGAAAAAGCTCATTTTCTCCTCCACAACGAAAAAGAACCAGCAGAAAGAAGTCAGGAGCCATTATGATATAGGAAACGACTTTTACAAGCTCTGGCTGGATGAGACTATGAGCTATTCCTGCGGATATTTTCTTCATGAGGATGATACACTGTACCAGGCGCAGGTCAATAAGGTGGACTATATTTTACAGAAACTGTATCTGAAAGAGGGGATGAGCCTGCTGGATATCGGATGCGGCTGGGGATTTCTTCTCATAGAGGCAGCTAAAAAATATAAGGTCAAAGGCACAGGAATCACTCTGAGCAAAGAACAGTATAAAGAATTCCGGAAACGAATCCAGGAGGAAGGGCTGGAGGACCTGCTCACAGTGGAGCTTATGGATTACAGGGAGCTTGAGAAAAGTGAGTGGAGATTTGACCGGGTTGTGAGTGTGGGCATGGCGGAACATGTGGGACGTGAGAACTACAAGCTGTTTACAGACTGTATCAGCCACGTTCTGCAGCCTGGAGGTTTGCTTCTTCTGCATTTTATCAGTGAGTTAAAAGAGCATCCCGGGGACCCCTGGATCAAGAAATATATCTTTCCCGGCGGTGTTGTGCCGAGCCTCAGGGAAATGGTCTCCTATCTGGCGGAGGACGGCTTTCATGTGATGGATGTAGAGAACCTGCGGAATCACTATAACCGCACACTTCTGTGCTGGGAGAAGAATTTTAAAGAACACGCAGATGAAGTGAGAGAAATGTTTGATGAGAAATTTGTCCGCATGTGGGACTTATATCTTGCATCCTGTGCGGCCACTTTTCACAACGGTGTGATAGATATCCATCAGATACTGGCGTCAAAGGGAATCAATAATGAACTGCCGCTGGTTCGGTGGTACTGAGAAGAAGAAAAAAGACTGCGGCAGCAGAAGGGGATGGTTTCGATGTCCCGTTTCTGCTGCCGCAGTTATTTACATACATGTCTCTGCCATCCCTGCCAGTGACAGCATCTTTTCCTGAGTAAGGTGATTGAACACAGCGATTACCCGCCCCACACCGATCACAGCGATCACGGTGCCGAGACCGATGCCTGTGAGATGTCCGGCAAACAGCAGGCTGACTGCAATGGTGAAGGAGATATTCAGAAGGTCAAAACAGTTTTTGGTAAATCCCACTTTCCAGCCGGTGCAGTCCGCGATCGCCTGTACAATACCGTCTCCCGGGTTGGGGATCACGCGCATGTTCAGGGACATAGCAGCCCCGGCTCCGGTCAGCGCTATGGCAAAAAGTAAAATAAGGATCCTTCCGGCAAAACTGCCCCAAAAGCTGCCTGCGTAAGCCGTCTCAAATTCCGGGATCCTGTCTGAGAAAAGATTGAGAAACCGGGTAAAGACAAGGCTCAGGGGAAGCTGCAGCACATCCATCAGAAGTACCAGCTTCAGATTCGTCCGGTTGGCATGAGCCAGGACCTGCCCTCCTCTGGCAGAGTATTTTTTATTGCGAACAATGTGGAGGCACATTTCCACCAGGACAAAAATACTGTAAAGGATAAATGTCATGTCTCCGAAGTTCAGATTCCAGATGGAGGAGATGCTGTAAGAGACGGATATGATGGGAGAGACACCAAGTCCGGATTTGGTGTTCAGGGAAATCCCCAGGGCCAGCAGCAAAAGTCCTGCCGCGTAATACAGTCCCCGGTAAAAAAATGGTTTTTTCATAATGCTTATGTACACTTCCTGTTTTCTTTTATTTACACGTTCTTATCTTACCACACAATAAAATAAAAATGAAGAACATTTCGTCCCACTTCCGAATATGTTATAGGAGGCAAAAACCGAAACATAAGCGGGAGGTATGAGGATGGCAGAAAAAAACAGCGGTGCAGAGGGGCGGACAGCACTCGGTGCGCCGTTTCCATGTGATTCTAAAATGATATTGTTTTCCGGGAGGCCCACAAGCTGGTATGAGGTAGAGATGGTGACCGGCAGGGCAAAGCTTCGGGGAACCCTGGTTCCTGAGAGAGAGGTAAACGCCATTGGCTACAATGTGCTGGATTCTTATATTTACGGATATGACCAGAAAAGCGGCCAGTTTGTCCGGGTGGACAGCAGCGGCGCGGCGGAGGTCCTGACACCCAGGCCCCGGGGACTGCCTGCGGCTTTTTATGATGTGGGGACCCTGGATCTGAACGGGTATTATTATCTGTATGCGTCAGGGGAGCAGAGATTTTATACCGTGGACCTGAGGCCGGGTTCCCCCACGTATTTAAGACTGGTGGACCCGGCTGCCGGTTATGGGGAGCAGACGGAGAACTACGGCACAGCGCTCACACAGCCCCTTAAGATCGGAGACTGGGTGTGGCAGTCACAGGAAAATGTTCTGTATGGGGTAGCGGATGACGGAACCGTGTACCGGATTTTTACTGACGGTCAGGTGACAGCCCTTGATACTACAGGGCCTGATCCGGGCAGTACTTTCGGGGCAGCGGTCATGGACCGGAATGGGGTGCTCTATGCGGTGGCAGGCGGGGACGGAACCATTTACCGGTACCTGATCGAACAGGACAGGGCGCAGGCAGCCCGGTTTTCCGCAACCGTGCAGAATGCATACCAGGATGGTACCATGTGTCCGTATGCGGCTTTGGAGGTGGATTTTGGTGATGCGCCTGATATCGGAGGCACAGCGGGAAGCGGGAATTATAATACGCTGCTTGCCAGTGACGGGCCGCGCCACAGAATTGTTGACGGGCTGACTCTGGGACTTCTGGTAACCGGGGAGACAGAAGCACATCAGAATGCTGCAGCGGATGGGGATGATCTGGAGCGCCGGATACAGGATGATGCCCTGACTGTTCCTCTGGCTTCCCTGCATGTGACAGACAGCACATATCATGTACTTGCGGGGGTCAGAAACCTTACGGGCACTGCGGCGAATCTGTACGGGTGGATCGATTTTAACAACAACGGGCTTTTTGAGGAGGAGGAATCGATACACCGGGTCGTGCCGGCCAGTTCCCAGACCCAGATGATCCCCCTGGATTTTACAGTTCCGCCCTCAGTTAGCCTTCGGCCGGGGCATACATTTTTAAGACTCCGCCTGACCACGGATGATCTGCCGGAGGGGACATTGCTGGGACAGGACACGAGAAGCGTAGGACCTGCGTCTGACGGGGAGGTGGAGGACTATATCATAGAAATCCAGGCGCTGGCAGATCTATCTGTGGAGAAAACGGCTGAACCGGATTCCCTCAATGAGGGGGAACGGATCACCTACCGCATTGTGATCAGAAACCAGGGGCCTCATCCTGCTCTTGCAGTGCGTCTGACGGATGATATCCCGGAAGAGATTTTTGATCCTGAATACAGCACAGACAACGGAGGAACATGGAATCCGTGGACGGGAAGCCTGGAGATTGGGGAGATGCAGGCCGGCGAGGAGCGGGTGGTTCTTATTCGCGGCATCTTCCGCAGCGGCACAGCCACTGAGGTGGAGAACACCGCCCGCATCACAACAGGCTCCCAGGATGACAATCCGGATAACAACACGTCCACAGTGGTAACTCCGGTTAACCGTTCGGCTGATCTGTCTGTCACTAAGAAAGCAATCCCTTCTCCGACTGTTGCGGGGGAACAGGTGGAATTCCTGATAGAAGTCACAAATCATGGGCCGGATGACGCGCTGAATGCCAGGATGACGGATGATATTCCGGCGGTACTGGAAAGACCTGAGATATCTTATGACCAGGGTGCGTCCTGGCAGGTATTCAGCGGGCAGACCGATGTATTTCGTGTGCCTTCCGGCAGCAGTGTGACATTCCATATAAGAGGAATGCTTTCGGCTTCGGCCGCAGGCAGTTTTTCCAACAGGGCTGAGGTGCAGTCTGAGACACCGGACCCGGACCTTTCTAACAATACAGATACCATAGAAGTTCCCATTGACCGGTCCGCAGACCTGTCCGTGATAAAAAGGGCAGTCCAGGCTGCAGTATACGAAGGACAGAGAATCGAATTTACCATAGTGCTTGAAAACAAAGGGCCATCGGATGCGGAAAATGTCACACTGACGGATGCAGTGCCGGCGGAGATCGTGAACGCTGAATTTTCCCTGAATGGGGGAGGCGTGTGGAATATCTGGAGCGGCTCCTATACCTGGCCCGATTTCCCGGTGGGAAGCAGTGTGACGGTACAGCTTCGCGGTACGGCAGCCCCCGGATTTACCGGAACAGTGACGAATACGGCGGTGGTGACTTCATCCGTACCGGACCCGAACCCGGATAATAATTCATCCGAGGATACAGTCACAGTGGACCCGGGCGCAGATCTGACAGTGAGCAAGACAGCAGAGCCGGACAGAATCACAGCAGGACAGAGAGTTGTGTACACCATAACAGCCGGCAACCTGGGACCCGGCAGGGCTGAAAATGTTATCATCCGGGATGCAGCGTCCCCGTATCTGATGGAGACAGAGTATTCCATAGACGACGGAAGGACCTGGCTTCCCTGGAGCGGTTCCTATGCCGTCACATCTCTGGAAGCAGGGGAAAGTGCGGAAATCTCCCTGAGAGGCAGGACAGAGCCGTCCTTTACGGGCACACTTCGCAACACAGTATCTGTCAGTTCGGATACACCGGACCCGAACCCGGGGAATAACACAGATGAGACGGAAGTGGTGGTGGATGTGTCGGCAGACCTGTCTGTGAGAAAGACGGCAAAACCGAATCCCGCCAAACCCGGCGTACCGGTCACCTATGAAGTTACGGTAAAGAATCTGGGACCGTCGGATGCCGTGCAGGTGATTCTGGAGGATGCCATGCCGGCCGTTTTGGTGAACCTGGAGGTCTCCGCAGATGACGGGGAGAACTGGGAACCCTTCAGCGGCTCATGGACAACGGAATTTCTGGCTGCGGGTACTTTTGTAAGGCTGCTGCTCAGGGGATTTGTGCCCCATAATGCCACGGGACAGTTGGTAAATACCGTGGAGGTAAGCAGCAGTACCAGGGACCCCTATCCTGACAACAACAGGTTCGAGCTTGTGACCCCCATCGCGCCCATGCCGGAGTTATTTATCACCAAGACCGCGTATCCGGACTGCGCCATACCCTGTGAATATCTGATCTACACCATCCTGGTGGAGAACAGCGGTTCCGCAGACGCGGAAGAGGTGGTGCTCACGGATTACGTTCCGCGGGAACTTTGTAATCTGCAGTTTTCCGCAGACGGAGGCAGGACCTGGTCAGAGTGGAATGGGTCAGAAGCGATCGGAACGATCAGCAAGGGAGAAACTGTGACCATACTCATTGCGGGGATGGTCCGTGGCAGAGCCTGCGGGGTTATCACCAACACCGCATCCGTATTCCGCGCAGGCTCGGAGGAATACTATCCGGATGACAGTGTTACCATAACCACGCCGGTAAAACAGTGCTGCTGTTGTGAACCGGGAAGGCCGATCCCTCTGGAAAAGAGCAGGGTGTACCGGGATTTCTTCCATAACATGTGATTAATGACACATCCCCCGGGCTGTCCGGCATATCCCTGTGCGGGGAATACCGGGCAGCCCGGCATAATGTAACAAAATGTTCACGTGACAGAATGGGAAGTTCTGGTATAATAGACATATCACTTTATAATTGTCTATTATTTCAAGGCATAAGGGCAGAGCAGGAGAGGAGAAACAGCATGAATTTTGTCATAGAACATCTTTCAAAAGCCTTTGAGAAAAAGCAGGTACTAAAGGATATTACATTTACTTTTGACAGTGGAAAGATCTACGGACTTCTGGGAAGAAACGGGGCAGGCAAGACCACACTTTTTAACTGTCTGAACCGGGACCTGAAGACGGATGGAGGGGATTTCTTCCTGCAGGAGAACGGGGAGAGAGCGGAATTAGCGGCGGAGGATATCGGTTATGTCCTGTCAACGCCCACTGTCCCGGAATTTCTCACAGGAAGGGAATTTCTGAAATTTTTTATTGATATCAATGAAAAGAGTATTGCGGATATAAAAGCTTTGGATGAGTATTTTTCCATTATGAACATTGATGAGGAGGACAGGGATAGGCTTCTCAAAGACTATTCCCATGGTATGAAAAATAAGATGCAGATGCTGATCAATATCATCGCACAGCCAAAGCTTCTGCTTCTGGATGAACCGCTCACATCCCTGGATGTGGTGGTGGCTGAGGAGATGAAGCAGCTTCTGCGCTCATTGAAAAAGGACAGGATCATTATTTTTTCCACACATATTATGGAGCTGGCTCTTGACCTGTGTGATGAGATCGTGATCCTCAACCATGGAGAGCTGGAAGTGGTAGATCCGTCTAATCTGGATAATGGCGGATTTAAGGACAAGATCATACGGGCACTGAAGGAGGAAGAGAATGATTAGGACGTTTCGTATTTCTTTTTCGCTGAAAAATACATACCGTGTGAACACGATCCTCTATTCCCTGAAGCAGATTCCCCTTATCAGGAAGATTCTGCCCCAGAGCCTCTACAGGAGCCGGGGGCTGAAGATATTTGCCAATATACTGTCCGGCCTGTGGGAAATCGCGGGAACTTTTCTGGGGAAGGTTTTATATCTTCTGATCATGGTATTCGGGTTGGGGATGCTCTATGAGAACACAGGGGACGGAAGACTGTTTGTACATATTTTGTTCTTTCTGAGTCTGGTCGGGTCTTATATGAATACCTATATGTTCAATCCCAGTAATGATAAGTATTATGCCATGATCTTAATGCGTATGGATGCCAGGTCCTATACACTGACGAACTATGCCTATGCGGTGGGAAAGTGCATCCTGGGATTTCTGCCTTTTACCATTTGGTTTGGGGTGGAGAGAAATATTCCGCTGTGGTGCTGCCTGCTGTTTCCGTTTTTTATCGCGTCAGTGAAGATGCTGATAGCCTGGAACTATCTGGTTGATTTTAAAAGGACAGGGGAGAGCAGGGATGAGAATCTTCCCGGTAAGCTGGGATGGATACTGACAGCAGTCCTGCTTGCGGCGGCTTATGGGCTTCCTTATCTGGGAGTGCTTCTGCCCATGTGGCTTATGGCAGCGTTCATGGTGCTTTCCGTGGCGGCGGCCTGCGGGGCAGCAGTTTATATGGGGCGGTTCGATGAGTACAGAATCCTGTATCAGCAGCTTCTGGCAAAATTCAGAAACGGTATGGATTATAAAGCAACAGTAAAGGCCGCGGTTGAGGAGCAGAACCGTAAGCTTATCAGCCAGGACACCGGAATTACCAGCAGCAGAAAGGGATTTGAGTATTTTAATGAGCTTTTTGTGCGCAGGCATCAGAAAATCCTCTGGAAATCGGTGAAGAGGCAGGCGGTTATCTGTCTGTTTCTGTTTGTGGGGATTCTGTTCCTGTTTCAGGTAAACGAGGATATCAGGAAACAGATCAACAGGATGCTTATGGTGTTTCTGCCGTACTTTGTGTTTATTATGTATATGATAAACCGGGGGACAAGTTTTACGCAGGCGCTGTTTATGAATTGTGACCACAGTATGCTCACATACTCTTTTTATAAGAAGCCGGAATTTATTCTGAAGCTGTTCCGCATCCGGCTCAGAGAGATCGTGAAGGTGAATCTGCTGCCCGCGTCGGTGATCGGTGTGGGGCTGCCGGTGCTGCTGTACTTCTCCGGGGGGACGGATAATCCTGTGAATTATTTGCTGCTGTTTGTGTCAGTGATGGCTATGAGTGCGTTCTTTTCCGTGCATTACCTGACCTGTTATTATCTGCTGCAGCCTTATAATGCGGGGACAGAGGTGGTCGGGGGGACTTACAAAATTGCCACCTGGGCGACCTATATTGTCTGCTTTATGTTCATGAACTTAAGGATGAGTACGCTGGTGTTTGGAACGGTCGTTACCTGCTTTTGTCTGATTTACTGTGTGGTGGCCTGTATTGTGGTTTACCGGGTAGCCGGGAGGACATTTCGGATTAGGAATTAGGGTGTTTATGACTCCGGTTCGCTGTTGTCTGTGGGACAATCAAAGCGGCAGCACTCCAGCGCTTCCAGCTTGGCATAGAGTACCTGTTCCAGGAAAGTGACTTTGGTGACAGTCTGTTGGACGGATTGATTGACTTTCAGAAGGTCACAGATGTTGTCGGCCAGTTCGATGGCTTTCTGTAGTTTTTCACCTTCTGCATTCAGGATGTGGGCCAAAGCATTTTCCGTCTTGGCGATTGACTTCAGGATGGCACAGGCAGCGTCGGAGCAGGAATTGCAGTTGCAGTCACAGTCGGAATCACAGTCACAGTCGGAATCACAGTCACAGCTGGAATCACAGTCACAGTTACAATCACAGTCGGGTCTGCAGGAGCATTTGGAACTGCAGTTGCAGTCAGTGGTGCAGGAGCATTTGGAACTGCAGTTGCAGTCAGGGTTGCAGGAGCATTTGGAACTGCAGTCACAGTCAGGGTTGCAGGAGCATTTGGAACTGCAGCCGCAGTCGGGCTTGCAGCAGCATTTGGAACTGCAGCAGCAGTCAGGGTTGCAGCAGCATTTGGAATTGCAGTCACAGTCAGGGTTGCAGCAGCATTTGGAATTGCAGTCACAGTCAGGGTTGCAGCAGCATTTAGAATTGCAATCGCAGCCGGGTTTGCAGCAGCACCCGGGTTCACAATCACATTTGGAACTGCAGCACTTGGGGCAGCAATCGCAGTCACAGTCGGTTTTGCAATTGCTGCCTGATTTGCAGCAACCCTTAGAATCACAGTCACAGTCGGGCTTGCAGCATACTTTAGAATCACAATTGCAGTCAGATTTGCAGCAGCCCTTAGAATTACAGTTCCGATCGGTTTTGCACCTGCAATTCATTTCAGAAATATTCATTTCACTTATATTCATTTTACAGATATCTGCAGCGGATATATCCGTGCCATATATTTCCTCAGCCAAACTGGCTATAGTTAGAGGTTCTATTTTTTGATTCATATATTTCTCCCTGATTAAAAAAAGCCAGAGCGTATTAGAAAATCATTCTCCGCAGACAGTGATAAACTGCGGGCAGGATTAAAGTTTCAAATTCACTCTAAAGTCCGTTTCCATGCAGATGCACATCGGAAAACAGCAGGACAGTTACCGGACAGCACCGGAATGGCAGCATATTTGTATTTAATATATGCGGGTTTTCGGATGACGGTACAGGATGTATTATTGTCCAATATCCTGTCCTATTAACTGGAGGCAAGTACCTGCATATATATAAATAATGAGCAGATATTTGCTCAGAATATGAATATTTAGGGGGATATTTTATGGGTATGCCCATTATTATGCCGGGGGACACTACGCTGGACCAGGCTGTAACAGATTTGATAATATCAGTTGCTATGCAGGAAACTTCACTTTCCCACATTCTGAACGCGGAGGGGGAAAAGATGGAGACGATTATTTCCATGGAGGGAACATCTCCGGAGGACCTGATGAGGATGAACCGGTCTGCAGAACTCATAACAGGCGCGGTCACAAGGCTGGAGCTGATACTCCAGAGTAAATTAGAGCTGTTTGTCCGTTGTCCTTCTGTGACGAGCAGCAGTATGAATGGAACAGGAGGGGAAAGCTGATGGCAGTAGTAGCAGGCAGAGTGATATTTGACCGGGACAGAAGTGCAACTGTCAACAGCGGAGATTCCGGAATTGCCAATATTCCGGTTGTTTTGCAGAATGTAGACACCAATGAAAGGCTTACCGTTCTCACGGATGCAAATGGAAATTATTCTTTTATCAATGTACCCCCGGGAAATTACAGGGTGGTAGAATCCTACGGAACACAGGGAGGCGTTCCATCACCGGGAGATTTTGCCGATGCGGAGACAGGAAGCATACCGCAGGGTGTGAACCCGCCCATCAGTACGGTGACGAATCCGCCTGTCGGTTCAACCAATCTTGACTCAGTAACGCCGGATACTCTGTTTGTGACAGTGGACATGGCAGATGTGATGAATCAGAACTTTTTGAACGGCCCGGTGATCTATACGCCTATTGGGGCACTTGTAGATCTGTGTGCGGTGGTATCAGGGGAAAACCTCATTGAAGCCGCGGATAACGGCACTTTCGGCAGTTTCCCGGCGGGGGCGGCCGCCAATAACAGAGGAACGAAAAATACA
>OASX01001314.1_pt1 | contig 12770 bp, 10 predicted proteins | sample 1516531 | NCBI WGS metagenome assembly OASX01 (sample SAMEA2579911, study PRJEB22360) | human gut metagenome | biome: human gut; feature: human-associated habitat; material: faeces | place: Denmark | collected 2008/2010
GGAATTACCTGGCGAGGGAATCATCCACACCTGTATCCACATCCAGTAAAACCTTCATCTGCCTCTCCTCTTTCATTATGTCATGCGGTATATCCCGGCGCCAGTATCCTGTCTGCTGTCCCGGCTTTCTCTGCCGCCTCTGCTGCCTCAGCCGCCAGTTCCAGGGCGCACCGGATCATACTGTCCAGGCTCTGCTCCCGTTCCTCGTTGGTAAGAGCCTTGTCATGGTGGATGCTGCTCCCCACAGTCACCATGCTGAGCGCTCTCCTGCCTTCTCTTGCCGCTGTGCAGTAGAGGGACAGTGTCTCCATTTCCTGGACCAGAACCCCCATTTTTTCCCACTGTCCTTTTTCTCCCTGACAGTCCTCATAGAACACATCCGAACTGTATACATTCCCTGCCCGGAAGAGGGTATGGCTGTTTCTGGCATGGGCCGCAGCGGCCTCCAGAAGGCCGAAATCCGCTATGGGTGCAAAGGTTCCCGGCAGATGGTACTGGGAGGGAAAGTTAGAGTTGGTGCAGCAGCCCATGGCCAACACCAAATCCCCCACCTCCACATTGCGGTGAATGGCGCCTGCGGTCCCCACCCGGATGATTGTGTCCACATCATAATTGTGATAGAGCTCGTACGCATAGATACCCATAGAGGGAATGCCCATGCCGCTGCCCTGGACCGATAGTTTCTTACCCTTATAATATCCTGTATATCCATTCATGCCCCTTACCCGGTTGTAGCAGAATACGTCGGTCAGATAGGTCTCTGCAATGTATTTTGCGCGCAAAGGATCACCCGGCATCAGGACAGCCTTGCCAATCTGTCCTGGTCCCGCTTCATTATGGAATGTTTTCATATTTGATTACTCCGATTTCTTTATTATATTCCTGTCATTCTTTCTTCGTATGCTCAGCTCATGCTGCTCGGAACCAAAGAACAGCTTTTGGGACAGGACAGGTGTATCATACTCGGAATAGAGCACCTCCTCCAGAATCAGGATTGGGTCTCCCTCCTGCATGTTCAGTATATTTGCCAGACGCTCCCTGGCCTGTCCCAGCCGGATTTTGGCATCGCTGTACAGGCCGCCTTCGGACAGCAGCCCGGTATAATACTGGTAAACGGTATCCGGATTCTCCAGGTCCACATCGCTGTTGTCAAGTACCTCATGGGGCATATACACCATGGCAAAGCCGGCCGGCGTATCACCGCAGTAATAGGTTATGTCAATGACCGCCACCACGCTGGAGGGCCGCAGCTTAAGCACCTGCTGGTGCTTTTGGGTGGCCGGCTGGAACCCTATGGCGGTCACCACCTTATCAATGGGCCTGCTGCAGAAATCCACAATGGGATTTCCCACCTTCTCCAGCCCGCTTTTGCTCATATCCTGGTTGGAAAGCACAATGTTGCCCTTTCCCTGATGGTTTATGATTAAACCATCCTCCTGAAGAAGCAGCATAGCCTGCCGCAATGTGCCTCTGCTGACTGCAAGCTGTTCTGCCAGGATGTTCTCTCCAGGCAGCTTATCCCCAGCCTTATACTTTCCCTCTTTCAGCCACTGGCTGATGGTCTCATAGGCAGTCACATACAACGGTATCTTTACATTCTTCTCATTTATCACATTGTCCTTCACAGGTCTGCTTGCTCCTTTCGCGCGCCCGGCGGGCAGTCCTCACTATAGCTCACTATAGATTAGTATAGAACTAATCCACCAATTTGCCAAGTGCCTCCGGACCTTTCACCCTCTTTCCCACAAACAGCAGTACCAGCAGCGTCACCCCATAGGGCAGCATCTGGACAAACTGGGACGGGACAGACGCATCCGTCAGATAGAATCTGGCTGCCTGGGCCACCGCAAATATCATTCCGGCTCCCATGGATCCCAGGGGCTGCCATCCGCCGAAAATGTTGGCTGCCAGTCCCATAAAGCCCCTGCCTGCCGTCATATCCGCCACAAACAGGTTGTTCTGGGAAATGGACAGGTAGGAACCTGCCAGCCCTGCAATGCTTCCTGCGGCTATCATGGCAATGTAACGGTAACGGTTCACCTGCACACCGGCAGTCTGAACCGCGTAGGGCTGGTCTCCAATGGCCCGGTACCTGAGTCCGAACTTGGTCTTATAAAACACAACCGCAGCCACAATAAGGAACATAGCGTAGAGATAGGGGGACTGGTCTTTAAACAAGGCCCCGATAACCGGAATACCGGAAAGGCCGGGTATGGTCAGATTGGAAATGGAGGGAACGGATTCCGACATTCCTTCTGTCTGCCAGATTGCCTTTAACATCACGGCCGTGATACCGCTGGCAAAAAGATTGATGCCCACACCTACCACTGACTGGTGGGCCTTCCATTTCAGACAGAAAAGGGCATAAAACCAGCCAATCATACCGCCCAGGACCACGGACAGAAGCACCCCGGCCATGGCTGATCCGGCTGCATAGGAACCGGCTGCCCCGGCAAACGCGCCGATGAGCATGATTCCCTCCACACCCAAGAGGATGATGCCCCCGCGCTCAGCGATGGTGCCGCACAGGGCCCCCAATATAATGGGCACTGAAAGCTGAAGGGTAAGTCCGATAAAATTATTAATCATATCCATATGTCATCCTCTCTTTCTGCTCCACTTAATCAGTTCCGGAGCCGCTACCAGGAGTATCACCAGACTCTGTATTACCGTCACCATGTTGGTGCTTACCATGGTCTCGCGGCTCATTCGCAGAGACCCCATATCCATGATTCCGAAAAGCAATGCGGTCAAAAGCACACCGGCCGGATGATTCCTTCCCAATATGGCCACGGCGATTCCCGTAAAGCCGAAGGATGGGGAAAAACCCTCTATAAAGCGGTGGTATTTTCCAAACACCTCAGTAATGCCCGCCAGGGCCGCGATTCCGCCGCTGATGGTCATGGACATAATCAGAAACATGTTGACACGGATTCCGGCTGTTCCGGAGGCAGAGGGATTGGCTCCCACTGCCCTCAGCTGGTATCCCACCGATGTCTTCCACAGGAATATGTACATGGCTGCCGCCACAAAGAGCAGCAGGAACAGTGCATAGGTGAGCTGGGTCCTGGGCACCAGCTTTCCGAACCAGATTCCCTCGGCTATAAGCTCTGTCTGGGCCGTGGAACCCTCTGTCTTAAAGGGCCCGTTTACCAGATAGGATGTAAAAAGAGTACAGATATAGTTCAGCATAATGGCCACGATTACTTCATTGGTGCTGAATCTGGCCTTAAAAATGCCGGGAACGCTGCCCACAAGCATACCCGCCGCGATTCCGGCCAGGATGCTGATTACAAGCAGCAGGGGAGCAGGGATCGCGCTAAAGTAAAGGGCGGTGATGACGCTGGCCATGGCTCCTGCGTGAAGCTGGCCCTCTGCGCCGATATTCAACATACCGCACCTGGAACCCATGGCCACGGCCAGGCCTGTAAAGGCCAGCGGAATGCTCTTGCTGATTGTATTGGCCAGGGACTGCGGTGTGCCCAGAGCTCCCTGAATCAGGGAACCGTAGGCTTTAACAGGGGATTCCCCTGCCAGGAGGATAAAAAGGGCTCCTATCAGAAGCGCAAGCCCTATGGATGCCAGGGATTTGCCTATTTCCGCTGTGTGCCTGCCGCCGCGGATTTTTCCAACGGTCCGGGCTTTCTCACCTGTCCGGTCGCCTCCGTCTGCCTGGGCGTTCTTATTGCTGTTCCATTTCATGAGCCCGCACCTCCTGTTTTTTTCCTGCCATGAACAGTCCGATTTCTTCCTTTGTATACTCCCCGTTGTCAAACTGGGCGCTGACCTCTCCCTCGTAGAATACAGCGATGCGGTCGCTCAGGTTCATGACCTCTGAAAGCTCTGCCGATATAAGCAGGATGGCCTTTCCCTGCTCCTTTAACTGAAGAAGTGTCTTATGCACCCTCTCAATGGCTCCGATATCCAGACCTCTCACAGGCTGGGCCACCACCACCAGCCCGGGATCATGGCTGATTTCCCTTCCCAGTATCACCTTCTGCTGGTTGCCGCCTGAAAGCTGTCCTATCTCCTGGTCCACACCGGCCACCTTGATTTCAAACTCCTCAACCTGTTTCTCTGCATCCTGTCTCAGCCTCTCATAATCAATGAAACCCTTCCTGCAATACTCCGACGTTTCCTGATAGCCCAGCAGGAAATTCTCTGTAATGGAAAAGCTGGGAATCATGGCATTCTTATGGCGGTCCGATGGGATGTATCCCAGGCCCATGGCTTTCCTGTCCTTGACAGCCATGTTCTGGACCGGAATTCCATTTATAAAAATTTCGCCTTCCCTGACCCTGCGGTTTCCCACGATCATTTCCTCCAGCTCCTGCTGCCCGTTGCCATCCACCCCGGCAATGCCCAGGATTTCTCCGGCACGGACCTTCAAACTGACGGTTTCCCCGGCCCTCTCATGAAGGCGCACACCTTTCAGCTCCAGAACGGCCTGGCCGGTCTTCTGTCCCCTCTTTGCCACAATGTTCTCCACCTGCCTGCCCACCATCTGGGTGGCCAGCTCCTTCTCATTGGTGGAGCTGGTGTCGCACCGGAACACCACCTTTCCCTTCCTGATGACTGTAATACGGTCAGACAGGGACATGGTCTCATTCAGCTTATGGGTGATGAATATGATGGTCTTGCCGTTTTCCTTTAGCTGGCGCAGAATCTTAAACAGCTCGTCCACCTCCTGGGGCGTGAGAACCGCGGTGGGCTCATCCAGGATAATGATGTCCGCTCCGCGGTACAGGGTCTTAAGTATCTCCACCCTCTGCTTCATGCCCACGGACAGATTCACCACCTTCTCCTGAAGGTCAATCCTGAATCCGAACCGTTCCACCAGCTCCTCCACCTTTTTCCGGCTTTCCTTCCGGTTGAGGAACAATCCTCCGGATTCCTTTCCCAAAATAATGTTTTCAAGAACCGTCAGCTGATTCACCAGCATAAAATGCTGATGAACCATTCCGATTCCCAGGGCATAGGCATCGTTGGGATTGGCTATGGCGGCCTTTTTTTCATTGATGAATATCTCTCCCGCATCCGGATGGTACAGCCCGAAGAGAATGTTCATCAGAGTGCTCTTACCAGTTCCGTTCTCACCCAGGAGGCAGTGGATTTCCTGCTGTCCCACGATGAGATCAATCCCGTCATTGGCGCGTACCGGCCCAAAACATTTGACGATTCCAATCATTCTGATTGCGTCCATATCTTCCTCCTCTATTTATCCGGCCTATCTTAATTAAGCTCAGAGGGAACCTGAATCTCTCCTGATATAATTTTCTGCTTCAGCTCGTCCAGTCTGGCCAGGATATCATCGGAAACCTTGATATTGCTTCCCTCCACCGTCACATCCACGCCTCCGTCGCTAAGGCCCAGCATCTGGTTCTCCCCTGTGTAGGTATCCTCCACAATGCTGGCAATGGCGTGGTATGCGCAGGAATCCAGCTTTTTAAGCATACTGGCCATAATATAGTCCGGAGCGATGCTGTTCTGGTTTAAGTTCACGCCGATGGCAGCAAAGCCTTTTTCCTCGGCGGCCTGGAACATGCCCATTCCCGAAGCACCCGCTGCATGGAAGATTACGTCGGCTCCCTTTTCCACAAAGGTGTTGGCAATGGTCTTGGCAGTGGTGGGGTCATTGAAGCCGCCCGCGTAATCTACAAGCACCTTCATTTCCGGTTCAATATACTCAGCCCCTGCCTTGTATCCTGCTGCGAAACGGTTGATAAGGGGATTATCCACACCGCCGATGAATCCGATGGTCTTTCCGTCTCCCAGCTTGTCATCTGTCTTTTCCTGCTTTGCCAAGGCTGCCAGGGCGCCTGCCAGAAACGCTCCCTCCTGCTCCTTACAGGAATAGGAAGCTACATTTGGAAGATCAGAGGTGGCATCCAACAAGGCGAACCGCTGTTCCGGATACGTGGAAGCCACATTGGTCAGGGCATCCACCTGCTCTGCCCCCACGCAGATAATTAAATCATAGTCCCCGGACGCAGCCATCTCATCCTGGATGATTTCCTCATCTGACACGGACTTTGGCTCCACCTCGTCGTAAGTGATTCCGTAATCAGCGGCAGCCTTTTTAACACCCTCCAGGGCCAGGTCGTTAAAGGAATTGCCTCCCAGTCCCGCCTCTGTGAAAATGATTCCTATGTGTGCTCCTCCCCCGGAACCAGTACCGGCCCCATCTGCGGCTTCCCGGGAAGTCTGCCCGCTCCCTGCGTCTGGTTTCGGTGCAGATGAACCGCATCCCATCACTGCACTGCCTACAATGCCAACTGCCGCACATAATGCTGCCCACTGTCTGATTCTTTTCTTCATCATATTCCCCTCCGTTTTATACCTGTTTTATTATAGTGTGTATATGTTACTTAACTTGTTTAACAAGTTATCTAAAATGTAGCATAATCTATTATATTTGTAAATCCCAATTTTACATTCACCCATAGAATCGTTAAATCTTGCTAAATACAGGCAAACTTTTCTGTGCAATTTTACATCTGTTTTCCCTTAAATTTACAATATATTGGAATGATTGAGATACCCGGATCACAGCCTGGCCAAAAGGACAAAAAAAGCCGGATGGTTTTCATTATCTGAAAGCCATCCGGCTCCGGCCTGTAACGATACTCAGGATTCCCATATGGGAAGCAGGCCCTGTATCCTGTGTGCTACCGCTTTTATTCCACTAAAAAACAAGTACCGATTCAGATTTCTCCTCCTCGATACCTGTTTTTTGTTTTTCTGCTCTCTTTACTCTGTTCTTTTGGATTTCCTTTACTTATACGGTCTGTTTATTTTCACCTTTCATTATCAAGTACATTTTAATGATACTTTCTCGTCATATCATTATAAATGTTCCCGTTCCTTGATCATCTACTCGGTATTTGAAAATATAACGGAACTCGTATTGTATCAGTTTCCTTTTGAACATTTCATCAGGCAGATTCCTTATTCTCTGTTTTCTATAATAATCATTTGATTATATGGAAAACGAAAAATCACTTTCCGGTGGTCTGTACCTCCTTTTTTAGATTTCGTTCTTTTTGATAGTTTTAGTATACTCAAAAGGAGGTTATTTGTCAATACTTTTTTATTAATATTTAAATTTTAATAGTCTTTTTCGTATATACTGTATAAATTTTCAGTTTTTTCATGACAATCAGACAAATCTGCACACTATCCTTTTTGCAGCAGCTTCTATTCTCCCACTACCCTTATTCTCCTACTACCCTGTATGTCTCCTCCACAATGCGCTCCATGGCGTTGAGTATGTTCTCATAGCCGGTACAGCGGCAGAGATGCCCGGATATCAGCTTTTTCAGCTCCTCCCGGTTGTACTTCTTTCCTGTGCCCACAATCTCCACGGCCGACATAATAAGACCGGGGGTGCAGAATCCGCACTGCACGGCCGCCTCTTCTATGAAGGCTTTCTGGATGGGACTCAGTTCACCGTTGGGACCCTTTAAGCCCTCCACGGTCATGATACGTTTGCCGTCCGCCCACATGGACAGATAGATGCAGGAATCAATGGCCTCTCCATTTACAAGGACCGTACAGGCCCCGCACTCCCCAACCTCGCATCCCTTTTTTACGGATGTGAAGCCCAGGCGGCGAAGGGTATCCAGAAGAGATTCCCTGTCATCCACAGCAGTCTCCTGTTCCTTCCCGTTAATTTTCAGCTTGATTACTTTAAGCATCTGCCTTACCTCCTGCCAGTGTGATGGATGTTTTAAGAGCGCGCCTGGCCAGCTCCCCGATGAGCTGCAGGCGGAATTCCCGGCTGGCCCTCCAGGATGTGCGGGGATTTACCTGGGACAGGGCTTTATCTGCAAACAGGTCATATATAGACGCATCTGATACCTGTTTCCCGCGAAGGGCTTCCTCCGCCTCGTAACAGCGCACCGGAGTGGGGGCCGCCACGCCGTAAGCCAGACGTACGTCTTCCAGCACTGTTTTATCAGGCGACAGCTTTACCCTCACCGCACATCCCAGTGTTGCAATTTCCATGGCCCTGCGTTTTCCGTATTTAATATAATGGCCTTCCCATCCCTCATAGTTTTCCCTGGTAATCTTAAATGCCGTACAGACCTCATTCTGCTTCCTGACCGTACGTCCGGGACCTGTATAGAATTCTGTAACCGGCACTTCCCGTACTCCCTCCGGCCCTTTTAACACCACTGCAGCATTCAGGGCGCACATGGTGGAGGCAGAATCCGCAGAGGTGGCCCCATTGCAGATATTCCCTCCGATGGTGGCCGTATTTCTCACCTGAGGTCCTCCCACCTGGTCCACTGCCTCCCCCAGCATGCTGAGGTGTTTCTTTATAATGGGGTCATTGGTTATATGGGAAAAGGAAGTTGCAGGCCGGATGATGATGGTCCCGTCCTCCTCCAGGCTGACGCCTTTTAACTCCGGGATATTGTGGATGGATACCAGACCCCTGCCTGCATCCTTTCCCTCCCTGACGCGTATGAGCACATCCGTCCCCCCGCTGATGACCTGAGACTGAGGGTCCGCGGTGAGGGCGGCAATGGCGTCCTCCACCGAATCTGCTTCGTAAAATGACTTTATATCAAACATGATGACTCTCCTTTATACTTACCTGACCTGCTGTTTTACATCAGCCATTACAGCCCTATATCAAACCCTTTGCCTGAAATGCCTCTATGAGCCTCTGTGGCGTCATGGGTATGGTATCCATGGCAACGCCTGTGGCATGGAGCACTGCATTGCGCAGGGCCGGCGCCACCGGGATGGCCGGCGGTTCTCCCAGGGACTTATTTCCGTAAGGGCCCGTGGGGTCCTCAAGCTGGATAAACTTCACATGAAGGTCCGGCGTATCCATGGCTGTGGGAATCTTATAATCCAGCAGATTATCATTGAGAGGCCTGCCGGCGTCATTATATAAGAATTCCTCGGACAGGCCGTATCCCAGGCCCATGGACATGCCGCCGTGCACCTGCGCCTCTGCCAGCTCAGGGTTGATCAGCATTCCGGAGTCATGGACATTTACAATGTCCTTTACCGTCACCTGTCCCAGGGGCATATCCACTTCCACCTCCACAAAACAGCAGCCGGAGGAAAATGAATTGTCCCTGCATTGGTTGGTGACCTCCGCAGTGATGTGCTCAGAGCGCTCCAGGGAGTAAAAGGCGGTAAGAGCCAGGGTTTCCATGTCAAGAAGCTCTTTTCCCGTGGCCTTCTCCACGATGTGATCGTGAGCCACGTCCATCTCTTCTGCCGGGCGGCCTCCCAGCATAAACCCGGCATAATGCAGAATCCTGGCCTTCAGCTGCTGCGCGCATTTCTTGACAGCCATACCGGTCACATAGGTCTGGCGGGATGCATACGCCCCTGTGTCAAATGGGGCTGTATCTGTGTCCTGTGTGGATACAATATACACTTTTTCCAGGGATATGCCGGTTGTCTCAGCTGCCATCTGGCTGAATGCAGTGTCAGCGCCCTGTCCTATTTCCGTGGCTCCCAGCTGAAGCTGCATGGAGCCGTCCTGATTCAGTATCATCCTGGCGGAGGCAGTCTCCAGTGAAATGGGATATACCCCTGTCTTATAACAGAAGATAGCCATTCCCACTCCCCTTCTCACAGGGCCTGTCTGGTTGGCATAAGCCCTGCGCTTCTCCTCCCATCCAATGTACTTCGCCCCTTCCTCCATACACTTCTTAAGGCCGTAGGAATGGAAGGTAATACCGTTGGCAGGGTCCACGAATCCCTCTCCCATGCAGTTTTCCATGCGGAAAGCCAGGGGGGCTGCGCCGATTGCCCGGCACACATCGTCCGTAAGGCATTCCGATAAAAAGGCTGCCTGGGGAATACCGTATCCCCTCATGGCTCCCGCAGTGGCAGTGGAGGTCCATACCGTGTAGCAGTCAATCTCAGCCCCCAGCCGGTCCTGGTAAATATCTTTGAATACATTGCCGCAGTTGGCGCAGAATGCGTGGCCGTGGGACGCATAACCGCCGTTGTTGGCATAGGCTTCCAGCTTCCTGGCAAGCATTTTTCCGTCTTTTGTGGCCAGGGCCCTGCATTTCCCGTCAATGGCATGGCGGGTCCTGGTGCCGTAAATGGTTTCCTCCCTGCTGATTTCCAGGCGGACCGGACGCCCTCCCACCACTGTGGTCAGATAGGCATTTAAAGGCTCATAGAGCACATCCTGTTTGTTGCCGAAGCCGCCGCCGATGTAGGGCTTGATGACCCTTATCTTTCCAACCGGCAATCCCAATGCCTGGGAAATGACACGGCGCACAATATGGGGAATCTGCGTGGAGGACGTGACTGTTATCTTGCCCCCCGGCTCCTGATAAGCCCAGGATACCGGCAGTTCAATATGGCAGTGGGAAATACGCGGGGTGTGGTACTCCCGTTCCAGGACCACCAGATTCTCCTTTCCGTACTTCTCCTCAGCCTCCCTGAGCCCTTCCTCAAAGGTAAAATCCTCTGGCCCCATGGTGAGATGGGAATGGACGATTACATTGTCCTTTCTCAGATCAGGGTGGAGAGGCGTGGCATCCTCTGCCATGGCCTGTTCCACTGTGACCATTGGTTTGTATTCCTCATATTCCACCTTTATGAGTCGGGCCGCCTGCTGGCATACCACATCATCCGAGGCAATAACGGCAGCAATGTCATCCCCATAGAGCCTGACGCGCCGGTTCAGAAGCTTTCTGTCCCCGATATCCTGGTGGGCGGCCTCCACACTCCACGGATGACCGGCTGTGGGAAACTGGTAATCCGGCACATCAAAACAGGTGACGATTTTCACAACGCCCGGCACCTTAAGGGCGTCCTCAAGGTCAAACCTCTTAACAAGCCCATTGGCAATGGTGGAATGGACCACCCTGGCGCACAGGCAGTCCCTTGGTTCCAGATCCGATGTATACTTTGCCTCTCCTGTGACTTTTGCGTAAGCGTCAACACGGGTAACGCTTTTACCTACTATATTATTCATGATAAATCCGTCCTCTTTTCCATTTTCCTGCCTCTTTAGAGGGCCAGCTTCCATATAGCTATCAATATAGAAAATACAGCAATGCCTTTTTTCAGAAGAATCTGATTGATTTTAACCGCATTCCTGCTTCCGTATACAACTCCTATGCCGTGGAACACAAGGGCCGCCGCCATAACAGGCAGAAGATCCTTGACGGAGCACTGCATCATGTATCCGATGCAGGCAGGTATGCCGATAAACACAGAGTTAAAGAGGGCCACTCCCACCGCGGTCCTGATGCCGATTCCCAGAACCACCAAAAGGGGCATGACCAGCACCGGTCCCCCGGCGCCTGACAGGGAGCACACGGCTCCTGTGACAAATCCCAGAATCAGTGTGGCTGCCAGGTGATCTGAGATGACATATGCCCTGCCGCCTTCCTCCTGGCTCTTATCCTTGCGGAGCAGGATGGAAATACCGGAGAGAAGGACCACCACGTACAGGATAACCTTTACCGTGGATTCCGGAATGATGAGATTCAATTTCACTCCCAGGACAGCGCCTGCAAGGCTTCCCAGACTGAGGCGGATGCCGAATGGGATATCCAGGTTTCCCGCCTTGTTATAATTGACGGATCCCAGGGCCCCCGACACAATGAATGCCGCAAAGCTCAGCGCCAGCCCCTCCGTCACCCCCATTCCCAGAGGACCTGTATACACGATGGGAAGCAGAAAGCCTGCCACCCCCGTAAGTCCTACAAACGCGCCAACTACCAGGTTCGCTGCCATAACAATCATCCAGAACACCATGAACCAGTTTTCCTCCTTGCTATATCTTTATAGAATCATTTAAAATGTATCTGCATTTTCTTCCATATACTTCCGGGATTCGTACATAATACGCTCCTCGTCCAGAGACAGGACCTCCCTGTTCTTCATGAGAATCCGGCCTCCCACTATCATATCCTCCACATCGCCTGCATTTACACATTCAAACAGTGTGTGAATCTTGTTTCCGGTGGGGCACAGATGGGGCTGGTCCATGTTAATGCTGATGATATCCGCCTTGTATCCGGCTTCCAGACGGCCCAGGCTTCCTTCCTCGTTAAGGGCTGCGGCCCCGCCTTCCAGCACAATCTTTAAAATGGTCTCAGCCGGCATCACCTTGGGATTTCCGTTGGGAACACCGTGGTATATATTCATGACAGAGCGGAATATCTTCATCTCATTCCAGAGGCTTAAGCCGCCGTGGGCCGCTCCGTCCGAGCCCAGGCCCACCGGAATTCCCATTTCCAGAAGCTGCGGCGTATCCGGCACTGCCTTGCCGCAGTTGCTGAAGGGACAGTGGCAGGTCTTTACGCCCCGCTCCATCACCAGGGATTTTTCCTGCTCGGAAAGTATCAGGCTGTGAGCGCCCAGGAAATTGCTTCCCAGCACATGCATTTTCTCCAGATACTCATAGGGCCGCATTCCCTCCCGGTCCACGATACCGTTGATTTCCCCCATGTACTCGTTCATATGGGCCTGAAGCATGGTGCCCCGCTCCCTGGCCCGCATAGCTTCCAGCTCCACAAGACGGCTGGAACAGGAATTCAGGGCCCGGAGAGAATAATACACCTTAAGGTTTCCCTTTCCGTGGAACCTGTCATAGAGGGAATCCGTACGCTTTAACGCTTCCTCCGCGTCCATGGCTATGGACTCCGGCAGCCCCTCCTCATCCATGGTGGAATAGGACAGTGCGCCGCGAAGGCCGCTTTCCTCGTAGACAGAAGCCGCTGTCTCCATATGGTAGCTGCCCACGTCGCTGAATCCTGCCAAAAATATCA
>OASX01001317.1_pt1 | contig 12761 bp, 12 predicted proteins | sample 1516531 | NCBI WGS metagenome assembly OASX01 (sample SAMEA2579911, study PRJEB22360) | human gut metagenome | biome: human gut; feature: human-associated habitat; material: faeces | place: Denmark | collected 2008/2010
GGACAACGGCGACGTGATGTTCGACGTACCGACCGATCCGACTTATGGCGTGTTGTCGCGTCAGGATCTCGACCAGTTGCAGGCAGGCGCGCGCGTTGACGTGGTCGACGACAAACGCAACCCGATGGACTTCGTACTGTGGAAGATGTCGAAAGAGGGCGAACCGAGCTGGCCGTCTCCGTGGGGCGCGGGCCGTCCTGGCTGGCACATTGAGTGCTCGGCAATGAACTGCAAGCAACTGGGTAACCACTTTGATATCCACGGCGGCGGTTCAGACCTGATGTTCCCGCACCACGAGAACGAAATTGCCCAGTCTACCTGTGCCCATGATGGTCAGTATGTGAACTACTGGATGCACTCAGGAATGGTGATGGTTGACCGCGAGAAAATGTCGAAATCGCTGGGTAACTTCTTCACCGTGCGTGATGTGCTGAAATACTACGACGCGGAAACCGTGCGTTACTTCCTGATGTCCGGTCACTATCGCAGCCAGTTGAACTACAGCGAAGAGAACCTGAAGCAGGCGCGTGCGGCGCTGGAGCGTCTCTACACTGCACTGCGCGGCACAGACAAAACCGTTGCGCCTGCGGGCGGCGAAGCGTTTGAAGCGCGCTTTATTGAAGCGATGGACGACGATTTCAACACCCCGGAAGCCTATTCCGTGCTGTTTGATATGGCGCGTGAAGTGAACCGTCTGAAAGCGGAAGATATGGCGGCAGCCAACGCAATGGCGTCTCACCTGCGTAAACTGGCTAGTGTACTGGGCCTGCTGGAACAGGAACCGGAAGCGTTCCTGCAAAGCGGCGCGCAGGCAGACGACAGCGAAGTGGCTGAGATTGAAGCGTTAATTCAACAGCGTCTGGATGCCCGTAAAGCGAAAGACTGGGCAGCAGCGGATGCGGCGCGTGACCGTCTTAACGAGATGGGGATCGTGCTGGAAGATGGCCCGCAAGGCACCACCTGGCGTCGTAAGTAATGACTCTATTGCCGGATGCGAGTTCCCGCATCCGGTTATCGCCTGCACCACCACAACATTCCCATCAGTACCATCCCCGGCAACCATACCCACATCAATTCAGAAATAATCACCTGATGCCCGTACGGCGTGGTGTAACGCGACAACGCAAACGGCGCAACTTTAATCACCTGCCAGGGGGCAAAAAAGCGTTCATCTGACCACGGCCACAGCCAACCAACGCCTTTACCGCCAGTGGTGATTGAATCCAGCAAACTGTGCGATAACAGCGAGATGGTTAAAAACAGCCAGCAGCGAATCAGTCCAGCCCTGAACCATCGATGCCCTATAAGCACGCATAACAGCGGGACAACAAACGCAAACATCAGCGAGTGGGTAAGTCCGCGATGGCCAAAAACATTGCCGTAAGCAACGCCAAATTTAAACGACAATACGTCGGCATCGGGCAGCATCGCCAGAACGATTCCGGCAAATAACAGGCGCGGAGGGATGACTTTTGAACCCAACCCTAAACCAATGCAAAGGGGAACGGCGGCGTGAGTAATAACGGTTGGCATAATGATCGCTTCGGCAAAATGTCGATGCTATCAGCATGGATGAACGGGGCGTAGAGGGCAACAGTCTGAAAAGAGAACCGGCCTGTTGATACAGGCCGGGAAAGGGATCAGGCAACAACCTGTACGCTGTGACCTGCAAAACTTACTGTCTGCCCGGCGACAATTTTGCAGCGTTTGCGCGTTTCAACCGCGCCGTCGACTTTCACCTGGCCTTCAGCAATCGCGATTTTCGCCTGCGCACCGCTTTCGCTCCAGCCTTCCAGTTTCAGCAAGTCGCACAGCTCAACGTGCGGATGTTTACCTAAAGAAAATGTCGCCATGTTACTCACCCTGTGGATCATGATATTCAACGCACGCCTGTAGCGTGTTTTCAATCAGCGTGGCAACCGTCATCGGGCCAACGCCGCCCGGAACAGGCGTAATGTATGAGGCGCGTTTAGCCGCGTCTTCAAACACGACGTCGCCCACAACTTTGCCATTTTCCAGACGGTTGATGCCGACATCAATCACAATTGCGCCTTCTTTGATCCAGTCACCTGGAATAAAACCCGGCTTGCCGACGGCAACGATCAATAGATCGGCGTTTTCTACGTGATGACGCAGATTTTTAGTGAAACGGTGGGTAACGGTGGTGGTGCAACCTGCCAGCAGCAGTTCCATGCTCATTGGGCGACCGACGATATTCGACGCGCCAATCACCACGGCGTTGAGGCCGAAGGTATCAATGTTGTAACGCTCAAGCAGTGTGACGATACCACGCGGGGTGCAGGGACGCAGACGCGGTGCGCGCTGACACAGACGACCGACGTTATAAGGATGGAAACCGTCCACGTCTTTGTCCGGGTGAATCCGCTCCAGCACTTTAACGTAATCAATTCCTGCAGGAAGCGGTAACTGCACCAGAATACCGTCGATGGTGTTGTCGGCATTCAGCGCATCAATAAGCTCAAGCAGCTCTGCTTCGCTGGTGGTTTCCGGGAGGTCATAGGAGCGGGAGACGAACCCGACTTCTTCACAAGCCTTACGTTTGCTTGCGACATAAATTTGCGATGCAGGGTTGCTACCCACCAGCACAACGGCCAGTCCTGGCGCCCGCAGTCCGGCTGCAATACGCGCCTGAACTTTTTGAGCAACTTCAGAGCGCACCTGCTGCGCAATCGTTTTACCGTCAATAATCTTTGCTGCCATCAGAGAGAGGATTCCATCTGTTACGTAGGTCGAAGGGGATAAGTCTATTTTGTCAGAAGCGGGGCGCGCTGTCAGGTTTCGTTTCAGATTTATCACGAGAAGTTACATAAAGAAACTATGTCAAACGAATTGGTGAGTTTGCTAAGCAAGCTATTTGCAATGGACTAGAGCAATTTAGGCAATATCTGAGGTTAGAAAAAGTATTTTCGGTCTGTTATTTTTTTGAGGGAAGGCTATTTTTATCGTGAATAATCTTTTTGCGCAGAAACTTTCATTCACCCGTCTCTCTGTCTTCATGCCAGGACTGGGAGGTAAAAGCATTTTTAGAAGATGAAAATAACCTTACAGCTATATTGATGCCATTAATGTAACAATCGAATCTGTAAGGATATTAGAGTCGTATGTGAGCATGAAGGTATATCTATGAAATCGGTCTTCATTTCTTCTATCATCGCCGTCACTCTGTTTGCAACTGCCAATACCTATGCAGCAACAACCAACGGTGGCGTTATTCACTTTGAAGGCGAGTTAGTTAATGCAGCCTGTGCTGTAAATACGGAGTCAGCCGATCAGGTTGTCTCCCTCGGTCAATATCGAACAGATCTCTTTAATGCTGTTGGCGCAACTTCTGCATCAATTCCGTTCACTATTGAGTTGAATGACTGTGATGTTTCTATTGCTGCTACTGCCGCTGTTGCATTTTCGGGGCAGGCAGATGGTAATAATGATGATTTATTAGCCATTGTTTCAGGCACTAATGTAGCGACGGCAACAGGGGTCGGTATTGAAATCCTGGATAATACTTCCAAAACACTAAAACCTGATGGATCGGTTTTCTCTGAAGCGCAAAGCTTAATTACGGGGACTAACGTTTTGCATTTTTCTGCACGGTATATGGGAACGGGACTTAGCGCAACCGCAGGTCAGGCAAATGCTGATGCTACGTTTATAATGCAATATCCTTAATCTCTCACTTATCACGATTTTTTAATTATTCTGTAAGACGAAGCGGCATGATATATGGTTATCATAAGGCATATTGAGTTTACATCATGCCGCTATATTAGAAAGATTAAGGTATAGAGCAATGTTGTGTTGACCAAACGCAGGCTCTATTTTCTATGATATTCATCATTTTCTTGTCGCCAGAAATACACAAGGTGTGTTGGCTATGTTGTCTAAATTGAAGATTTTATTATCTCAGATTGTCGACAAAGCGCGCTCTGTTCATGCAAGTTCAATATATTACAGGTGCCGTGCAGGCCTGATAAACATTGCGCATCAGACAATTTTATGTTTGCCATTATTCTCATTGTTTATTGTAAGTTACCTTTTTATTTCAGTAAACGCTAACGCGGCTGGTGGAATTGCTCTGGGGGCTACGCGAATTATTTATCCTGCAGATGCGAAACAAACATCGGTCTGGATTAGAAATAGCCACTTACAGGAAAGATATCTGGTCAATGCCTGGATTGAAAATAGTAATGGTGTGAAAGATAAATCCTTTATCATTACGCCGCCGCTATTTGTCAGTGAACCCAAAAGCGAAAATACATTACGTATCATATATACCGGATCACCGTTAGCGACAGATCGCGAGTCGCTATATTGGATGAATGTCAAAACGATACCCTCGGTAGATAAAGGTGCGCTGGAGGGTAGAAACGTATTGCAACTGGCGATATTATCAAGGATGAAATTATTTCTCCGTCCTGCAAACTTACAGGAACTTTCCGCCGAGGCACCGGATTTACTCCAGTTTTCTCGTTCTGGTAATGTTCTCAATATCCGTAACCCGTCGCCATTTTATGTCACTCTGGTTAACCTGAAAGTAGGAAACCAAAAAATACAAAACGTTATGGTCTCACCTAAAAATAATTCACAGTTCCCCTTGCCTGCAGGAGTTCAGGGAAAATTGACGTTTCAGACTGTTAACGATTATGGCTCGGTAACCCCCGTCAGAGAGGTGAGTTTGCATTAATCAAGTTCACCAAACATATTGAAAATAATTATGAAGACAAAAAAAAAGAGATATCTATCGCATCGGCAAGGATTGTTCTTTCTGGCAATGTGTCATCCACTGATAAGTCAGGCAGAAAGTTATTTTAATCCCGCATTCTTATTATCAAATGGTGAGTCTGTCGCTGATTTATCTCGTTTCGAAAAAGGTAACCATCAACCAGCAGGTGTTTATCGCGTCGATCTCTGGCGTAATGAGGAGTTTATTGGCTCACAAGATATTGTTTTTGAAACATCAACAGAAAAAACCGGAGATAAATCTGGTGGTCTGATGCCATGTTTCACAATGTCGCTCCTTAACAGAATAGGGATTAATGCGGCTGCTTTTCTGGCATTACAGGAAAAACAAAATGACAGTTGCATAAATTTACTTAAAGTTATCCCGGATGCACAAATTAATTTTGATTTTTCAGCATTGCGACTGAATGTCAGTATTCCGCAAATTTTATTGTCAAATAGCGCCAGAGGATATATTCCTCCAGAGGAGTGGGATGAGGGTATTCCTGCTTTCCTTCTGAATTATAATTTCACCGGGGACAAAGGAAATGGTAATGACAATTACTTTTTTAGCGAATTGAGTGGGCTGAACTTAGGACCGTGGCGTTTGCGAAATAGTGGAGCGTGGAGTTATTCCCGCGGTAATGGTTACCACTCTGAAAAATGGAATAATATTGGGTCATGGGTACAACGAACCATCATTCCGTTAAAGAGTGAAATAGTAATGGGGGATAGTAATACAGGAAGTGATATTTTTGATAGTGTCGGTTTTCGCGGTTTCCGACTCTACTCTTCCGATAGCATGTATCCCGATAGTCAGCAAGGGTTCGCCCCTGTCGTCCGTGGGATCGCCCGTACCGCTGCGCAATTAACTATCCGGCAGAATGGTTATATTATCTATCAAAGCTATGTTTCTCCTGGTGCTTTCGACATAAACGATTTACATCCAACATCTGCCAGTGGTGACCTTGACGTCACCATTGATGAGCGAGATGGTAATCAGCAGAATTACACTATTCCTTATTCTACGGTGCCAATTCTGCAACGTGAAGGTCGCTTTAAATATGATCTCACGATGGGTGACTATCGCAGTGGTAATAGCCAACAATCTTCACCATTCTTTTTTCAGGGAACGGTAATTAGTGGGTTGCCGATGGAGTTTACCGCTTATGGTGGTACGCAATTATCGGCACATTACACTGCATTTTTATTGGGGTTAGGACGTAATTTAGGGCGCCTGGGTGCGGTGTCGTTAGATGTAACACATGCTCGTAGTCAGCTAGTGGATGATAGCCGCCATGAAGGCGAATCAATCCGTTTTCTTTACGCTAAATCAATGAATAATTACGGCACAAATTTTCAATTAATCGGTTATCGTTACTCTACGCAGGGATTTTATACTCTCGATGATGTCGCGTATCGTCATTTAGAAGGCTATGAATATGATTATGACTATGATGGTAATCGGCGTAGCGATCCGGTGATTGTAAATTATCATAACCTGCGATTTAATCGTAAAGGTCGTATGCAGATGAATGTTTCCCAATCATTAGGCGATCTCGGTTCTCTTTATATTTCAGGAACACATCAAAAATACTGGAATACCTCTGATGCGGATACCTGGTATCAGATTGGGTATACCAGTAGTTGGTATGGCATCAGTTATTCACTCTCTTTTTCCTGGAATGAGTCAGTAGGAATGCCAGACAACGAACGTATTGTTGGTTTTAATTTATCTGTGCCATTTAATATTTTTACTAAGCGCCGCTATACACGTGAAAACGCAATCGATCGCACCTACGCAACATTTAACGCAAACCGAAACAGTAATGGTCAAAATAGCTGGTTGGCGGGCGTTGGCGGTACCTTACTGGAAGGGCACAACCTGAGCTATCACGTTACTCAGGGTGACACGAGTAATAATGGTTATACCGGTAGTGCAACAGCAAACTGGCAAGCTTCTTACGGTACGTTGGGAGTGGGTTATAACTATGATCGCGACCAACATGATTTTAACTGGCAACTCGCCGGCGGTGTCGTCGGTCACGAAAATGGCGTTACGCTAAGCCAACCGCTGGGAGACACGAATGTATTAATCAAAGCGCCTGGCGCGAGCGGCGTGCGTCTTGAAAATCAGACCGGAATTTTAACGGATTGGCGCGGTTATGCCGTGATGCCTTATGCCACTGTTTATCGCTATAACCGCGTTGCGCTGGATACTAACTCGATGGGTAATTCTATCGATGTGGAAAAAAATATCAGCAGTGTTGTGCCGACGCAAGGTGCGCTGGTCCGTGCAGAGTTTGATACGCGTATAGGCGTGCGGGCGCTCATTACCGTACTTCAGGGGGGTAAACCTGTGCCATTTGGTTCTCAGGTATGTGAAACAACCACCGGTATAACCAGTATGGTGGGGGATGACGGGCAAATTTATCTGAGTGGTGCGCCGTTATCTGGAAATTTATTGATTCAATGGGGAGAGAGCGTTCACTCTCGCTGTATGGCTCATTATGTATTACCGCAAGAAAGTTTACAGCAGGCAATAACGGTTATTCAGGCAACTTGTGCATCTTCGTCATCATAAAGGGTATAATCAATGAAATTAATCTGGAAATTAATATTGGTGGTAACTTGTTTGTGGCTAACATGCCCGGCATGGGGCACTGTATGCGAAAATTACGATGGTGCGCCGACTGATGTCTATTATGATCTGTCTAATGTTTTTAACAGTACGAATAATCAACCGGGGCAGATTGTTGTCTTACCAGAAAAATCAGGGTGGGTAGGAGTAACAGCCATCTGTCCGGTAGGAACTCTGGTGGATTATACTTTTCGTAGTTATGTGACTAATTTTACCGTTCAGGAAACGATCGACAATTATCAATATTTAAAGTTAAATGATTATCTTTTGGGGGCTATGAGTCTGGATGATAGTATAATGAATACTCAGTACCCGCCAAAAAATTATATCCAAATGGGAAGGTATGAAAATGTTAAGAATCATTTGCCCTTTGGTGTTATGGATTCTCACCTTATATTCCGCTTAAAAGTTATTCGCCCGTTTATTAATATGGTTGAGATCCCCCGGCAAGTGATGTTTACTGTCTATGTAACAACAACGCCATTTGATCCGTTGATAACGCCAGTTTATACAATTAGTTTTAGTGGTATGGTAGAAGTTCCGCAAAATTGTGAGTTGAATACTGGTCAAATTGTAGAATTTGATTTTGGTGATATAGGCGCATCATTATTTAGCGAGGCTGGTCCTGGGAATCGACCTGACGGCGTCATGCCGCAAACAAAGTCGATTGCAATAAAATGTACTAATGTTGCCGCGGAAGCTTATTTGACGATGCGCCTTGAGGCAGAAACCGTTTCTGGACAAGCGATGGTGTCAGATAATCCCGATTTAGGCTTTATTATTGCAGATCAGAATAATATGCCGCTTACGCCAAATGATTTGAATAGTATTATTCCTTTTCGTCTGGACACTCAAGCTGCAGCCAGTGTGACGATTCATGCCTGGCCTGTAAGTATCACTGGATTAAAACCAACAGAAGGCCCATTTAGTGCACGGGGATATCTGCGAGTGGATTATCAATGAGGGGCGTAGAATGCAGTTAAAAAAAGTCTTGGGTTTTGTATCGGGAATAATATTGAGTTCTTGCAGTTGGGCTGCAGATCCATTAGGGACGATTAATATCGAATTGCATGGCAATATCATTGATTTTTCCTGTACCGTAAATACAGCAGATATCGATAAAACGGTAGAGTTAGGCAGATGGCCGACGAAGCAATTATTATCTGCAGGCGATACGACAGCACTTATTCCATTCAACCTGCGACTGGAAGGGTGTCCGCCAGGTTCGGCATCTGTTACATTTGCAGGGACGCCGGCGACGGATAACAGCTTACTTGCACTGGATGATGCGACCATGGCGCAAAATGTCGCAATAGAACTGCATAATAGCGATCGCGGCAGATTACCGCTCGGCGAGTCTAGCCAGACAGTCGCGGTTGATGCAAATGGAAACGTCACGTTGAATTTTTTTGCTAATTACATTGCGTTAGCAAGTGGTGTTCAGGCCGGGGCGGCGAAAGCAGATGCGACGTTTATGATTAATTATAATTAGGTTTATATTAATTCATATAATCTGGCATAATTGATTAGCTCAACAATTGAATGCAAACCTAGTTTGCTATAGATATTAGACTTGTGGGCGCTAACTGTTTTGTTACTCAATAGTAATTGTCCGGCGATCTCTTTATTTGATAACCCATTGACAAGATAACGCAAAATAGTTAACTCACGATTGGTTAATGGCGTAGATATATAACATTCGTGCGCATGTTGACTATTTTTTATATAGTGGATGGTTTCTGAGGGAAAAAATGTATAGCCTGCAAGTATCATTTGTACAGCATGGAAAATGTCATTTTGATCATGACATTTACTGACGAAACCACTGGCACCAGCCTGAATGGCCCGTCCGGCATAAAAACATTCTGTTTTTGAGGATAAAAAAAGTACTCTGGTAGCGCTCTGAATTTGTTTGATTTTTTTTAAGAAAGTAAAGCCATCTATACCAGGGAGGTCGATATCCATAATGATTAAATCGACAGAATGGCAACGAAGATAATCAATAGTGATGCGATGATCATCAGTTTTTAACACAATTTGCAGATTGTCATGTTTTTCTAAAAGGACTTCAATGGACATCCTGATGATGGGATGCGTATCCATAACGATAACCGATGCAGGCCTCATAGTTACCACTCTCAAACGGTAGCGCATCTTAAGAGTAAGAATAGAAAATGCACTTTCCTGTGGATGTTCAACCAGACAGTTATCTCGCCTGAGATCGGCATCTGGAACGTTTTGTTATCCCTTTTTGGGGGAGATGAATCAGAAAATCAGACGTCATCGCTCACTTGTTCAGCAACCAGTTCAAAACCCATTGACTCAGCAAGGGGTGACCGTATAATTCAGGAGAAAGATCCACATAGCGGTATCACTTCCCAGTGCGCCCTTAGCTCAGTTGGATAGAGCAACGACCTTCTAAGTCGTGGGCCGCAGGTTCGAATCCTGCAGGGCGCGCCATTTTAAGATATAAATTCTCGTTTTTTGTTTTTGCAAGTCAGAGGCAATATTTGAAATTGTCATCAATTTCTATGCGGCCAGGATACGACTTAGCCTATTATTTCTTTAAGGCTTCCTGCAAATGTCTCAAGATTTGTGACATGTTGGGCTATTGGAAAAAATAAATGAAGCATTTCGTAAGATGGATGAGCGGAATCAACCATATAACCACTCACCATTTCATTATAAAGTAACACGCTGACGCTAATTTTACCTTCCTCTGATTCGTCTAATATAATTCTGCTGCCATCAGAGTATTCAGGTGTTATGCATTGTCGATAACTACATCCTGCGTTAGTGCGCAAATTAAGAAGACTGGCATAAAAGTCTATCTCTCCGGCTTTTGTGGAGAATGCCGTTAATCCGGTTGCTTTTTTTTGTATTTCAGATGCAATCAGAAACTGAATAAAATTTCCCCCTGTTGTATCTTCCCATGAACATCGTTGCTGATTTATTTTATTTATAGTTTTCTCTGTATTAACCTCTGATAGTGTGTTTTTGGGAAAGTAGTCACATAATATTGTGTTATTGGTAATAGGCATAATCGTTTCCTTAATATCAATAAAATAGATGAATTGTAATTATTTGTTGCAGTGTTTAATATCAAATATCGCTCATTTGTAGCGATGATATGCAAATATAATAATTACATTATAAATGTATCATCCATCATTGTATTGGCTGTAGGCGTTGTTCTGTCAGATAGTTCAGTGGTGTCATGCCATAAAATGCTTTAAACACAGAGATAAAGTAGGACGTACTACTATAACCGCACAGTTGCGCAACCTGAGCGATGTTCCTGTTATCCATCAGTAGTAGTTGTGCAGCGTAGCGCATGCGGCAATGTGTGACGATCTGACTGTAAGTGGTGTTCTCACTTTTCAATTTTTTCTTGAGCAAACTGGGACTTAAACACAGCGAGCTGGCAACAATTCGCAGGCTCCAGTAATGCTGAATATCGCTTTGGATAATCAGGTATACGCTATCGCGTATACTGCTGCGCAGGATATACATCAGTAAGGCAATAAAGCGTGATTGATCGAGGAAGTTTGACAAAACGGTAAATAGTAACGCGCGAGTAAGTTCTGTTTCACAAGGTTTGCAGTCTTGCTGTTGGCTATGGCTGGCCGCCAGCCGGAAAACTTCCGGGGTGCGGCTGTGGCAGGCAATAACGGGCGCTGCCAGTCGTGGCCAGGGATTTACACTGATTAGATTTTTATTCAGAAATAGTAAATAATCATGAATAACTTTACGATTAATATGAGCAATAAGGGCATTATTTACTGTGGAAACTTCAATAGTATTATTATTACAGGCGAAGGCGGCAAGATAGTTTGCCGGGAGGATAAATGATGCATGATCGTTAATTCTAACCTCTACTTCTTTCTCGGTTAATATAACCACGCAAGGCTCACTGCTGCTCAATTGCATTTCGCACTCCTTAGATATCAGCAATTCCGCTCAAAGGATTTTATGCTTCCTGCACCGTGTTCGGTTCAATTGTCCGAAAATAATCTATTTTCTTTAACATTTTTACGGCAGTGGGATCTTGATGAGAATCTGATGGCGTGGACTAAGAAATGGCAAGCAAGACGATGCTTTACTTGCCAGAAAATACATTAATACGCGAGAATGCCATGTGCGGCGGGCAAATAACGCAGAGAGAAATAGAGCATATCTTTGTCGCATGATGAACGTTTTGCTAACAATGAGGCGATCTCTGCGTCTGGTTTCGGTTTCGCTTCAAACGTTTTTCCTTTACCCGCAACAAACAATTCATAAACAATTCCGTTGGCGGGTGAAGATACCTGGCAATCGGCGCTGGCTTGCAGATAACGCTCACGCTGTTCTGCGGTGAGTTTATCGACGCCGCTGCCATCCTGAACCCAGATCTTAATTCCAGTCGTTTTAACTTGTTCCAGCAGATGCTGATAGCCATCCGGCGACATATTTCCGGCAAAGAAACTACTGAAATAAATTGGTTTCGCAGAAATATCGCTGATTAGTTGACGTGAATTGTTTAGCCACTTCAATAATGGCTGGCGCGCGGCTTCACTGCGCCAGTTCAGATCATCAACTTCAGCGCTAATGTACCAGCCATCCGGCGTCACGCCTGGCGCGGAACTCCATAATCTGGCTTGCTGGAGATCGGCTGCCAGTAGGCGATTAAAATAGCTTTCCAGCGCCGCAGATGATTGCTTCTGATGCATAAAAAATTCTGGATCGGCATTCAGACCAACAATCAACTTCAGACCTGCCTGTTGCGCTGCTGCAGCTCGCTTGAATAATAACGCGCGCTGTTCTGGTTGGGTGAAAGCATCGCCGTAACGGGTCCATTGCAGAATCAACGTGTCAAATCCTTGCAGTCGTAACTGACTCATCAATCCTTGCCACTGGACATCAGTAACCTGGCTGTCGCGATTTTGTGGTTGCCAGATAATACCTTTCATTGCAAAGGAAAAAGGGCTGACTAACAGCAGTGTCAGCAATATGAAAATTAACTTACGCATTTACCAGTGCACTCCAATGGTGAGAAACGCATTGTTGCGTTCCCCGGTACGTTGATTAATCGCCTTAAAGGTATGTTGATATTCGACGCCGAGACTGATTTTGTGCGGCCAGGCATCGTAGTGCGTCGCTCCGGTCCAGATGTTCCAGCGTACGCCGACGCCGCCCAGTTGTGCACCCTGAGTGCCTTTATCACGATAGCCGTTGTCCTGTACATGAGCGTAAGGTTCAAGAGTTTGTCCGTCCGCAACTTTCTGATGCCAGCTCACGCGATAGTCGGCCGTCCACGCCTGAATATCCTGGCGGACATATTGTGCCGCATCGAGATACAGGTTTTGGGCAAACCAGCCGGGGCCATTCGGATGCCACTCGTCGC
>OASX01001321.1_pt1 | contig 12736 bp, 12 predicted proteins | sample 1516531 | NCBI WGS metagenome assembly OASX01 (sample SAMEA2579911, study PRJEB22360) | human gut metagenome | biome: human gut; feature: human-associated habitat; material: faeces | place: Denmark | collected 2008/2010
GCGCGTGCGATGAACATCGCGTAGCGATACAGGTTCATGGCATCTCCTTGATGGGTCTTCGTACGGCAGGCATCGAGAAGCCTATCATCATTCAAATCGACGGTGAAACCCACGCATGCTCGACAATACACAAAATCTTCACAAGAGGATTGGGCTTACGCATACGCTCCGCCTGAATAACGGTCCGGGGATGAATCAGGGGCGAGCTAGGGGTTGCGTCTCGTGTTTCCGTCATGATTTCTGGCGAAGACTCATAATAGAACACACATTATGCTGCTGCAGCAGCCAGTCCTTGCAGAACAATGTCATGACAAAGGCCTGAGAAGACGACTTCTCAGGCCTTATCCGTACCGCTCCCCCAGTCGCTTGTAGCGACAGCTCCCCTCGAAGAGGGGAGCCAGAGAAACACTTACTTGGAGACGTTGAACTTGAACTAATACATTCCAGTATTTCCAATGGTTTTCATGGGGTAGCATACATGAAATGGTGGCTTTTCATGGTGGCTTGCAGTATGCTCATAGCATGGCTTCAACATTCAAAACCGTTCATAACGGGCATGAACAATACTGTATGAAATGGAAACAGGATGGAAAATGGCGTTATGTTTACGCATACACACGCGCGGATTTAAACAATAAACATTTAAAACGCGTCGCGGCAATCGGCGTGGATGGAATAATAAAACCGGCACGCCGCGTGAATAAACCACGCGTGAATAAGAACAACCCCTCATTGAAAATGGTATTTAATGAATACCTTGAACACACGCAATTGGCAAATAAAACATACACACAGCGCGTGCATGAATGGAATAGTGGTTTTAAATCCATTGAAAATCAATCAGTTAAAACAGTTTCCCGTGAAACCATAGAACGGATAATACTGGATAAAACATTACCTCCATCAACTGCATTCCATTATTCATCATTGATTAATGCAGTATTAAACTATGCGTTGAAACGCGATTATATTAAAGTTAAACCAGCATTATTAAAACCGCATTATGAAAATAAAACTGAAATAAAAAACAACATTAACATTGAACAGTATGTTAATGATTTTCGTGGAATAATGAGATATGTTGAAAAGAATGAAAAGTATCAACATATGTATCCAATCATCAAACTCATGACACTCGGATTGCGGATTGGTGAAATACTTGCAATCACACGTGAACAGATTTCAGACGCAAACATGACACTGACTATTAATAAAACACTGATTAATAACAATACGTTAAAAGCAGGAACAAAAGGACGCGCGGATACATATAAAACACGAACAATACCATTACCAATGGATTATTACACCATGCTGATAAACCATATAGATACGCTGGATGACAATGCTGGATTGACACCGGTACGGCGCGATGGAACGATTATAAACAATGAACATGTCATATTCATAAAGAACAAACATGTTATGACATACTCATATTTCAACTGGATATGGCATAGAATACAACGCGATTATTTCAATGAAATATGGAATAACAAACTCACCGATGACAACTATTTGAAACCACATACCACACGACACATCACCGCGTCATTAATGGCATATGACGGCATTCCGCTTTCAATGGCGCAAACGATACTGGGACACATGAGCTCCAGCATGACACAGCATTACACGCACATAACATCAAACATGAAACGCGAGACCATTGAACGATTCATCAATGATACAAATGTTCAAACAATGAATAATATTGTTGATTTAACAATGAAAACAAAAAATAAAAAAGAAAAAAATAAAATAAGCACAAAAAAGCGCCGCCGCGAACTTTCCAACGCGCGCGAACAATCATAACCACATAACCTGATGAATACTATGAAATGTGTGTGGCGAGTGGTAGCGCGTTCTTGGAACACAACATATGAACACATGTGAACACATGAACTTGTTTCATGTGTGAAACGCGTGTGATTTGTTTAATGTAATGTATTTATTGTTGGTTTTTGTGTGCGCCGTTCAACTGGGATTAAAATAATGGTTCCATATTTAAAGTGGAACCATGGTATCTTTTAAACATCACCATGTGTTGACATCAATAGTGATGTTGAATATGATTTTTAGTTGTTATGGAATATTTTTCGGATTGCGGATTGAGATTTTCGTAAGTCCCGGATTCGGACACAGGATTTTGTTAATACAATCATCAATATTCCATGCGTCATACTGTTCAAATAATACATTGAAATCATCATAATCATAATCAGGATAATATTCAACCAGCGTGATAGCATTATCCATATTCTTAATATTAAACCATGCCTTAACACGGCGCGCTTTCCTCATTGTATTACTATCAACCATATTATTTCCTTCCATACCTATGAATGAATACCATTGAAATACCTGCAATTAAAACCAGTGAAATAACAATAGTTAATGCGTATTTTCCTGTCATTGGAAATGAAGTTAAAACCGGTTCCGGTGGAACATAATGTTTTGAAAGCAACACGGTTCCAACAAGTTTCCTTGAATCAACAAACACAGCAGCATTCAATGTTGAATCAGCAGCATGACAATCCTTTAACTCTCTCAACAAGGATTCATTACATGAAATATTAACAACCGGCGTGTTATAACCATCCGGTGAATACACTTTGAAAGCCGCATCATTCCTCCACCATTCGCGCTGTTCAAACATCTCATCATCAGCGCTCCAATGAGCCTCCGATTGAACATAACCATTCTCATCCGTATAACGATTATAAGCCTCTGTTCCATCAAATACATGTACATTGGACAACGGCATACAAGAATCAGCATCAACAACATAAAAACCATATACTGTATTGACCATTGTTCCAGGACGAGGCGGGATTTCATCAGTCATATATGATTCATATGAAAGCGTGTATGATGAAACCTGCTTACAAGGATTGAACGGCTCCGCGCCTGCTTTTCCAGAAGCATCACCATCATTATTCAATGCTTGAACACTGCTATTCTCACTGAGCTGCACATTCAAATCAATGCTTCCTTGCGCGTCATCCGCGTGCGCCGCTGGAATACATACCATTGAAATGAATACACATGAAACCATTAAACATACAATCCGTTTCAACATAGTCATCATTTTGTCTCGCGTTCCGCTTTCGCGTCTTTCATCATGCGATAGACGCCCGCGTGTGAGGTTTTCAAACGCACTGCGATATCATCAATCGTCCAGCCCTGTTCACGGTATTTCAATGCTTTCCTTGCTTTTCTCATCGTGTATGTTTTCGGCCTGTTACATACCTTGCCGCTGCGTTTTGCCGCTTCCCTGCCTGCTGCTGTCCGTTCCAGTATTAAAGCATGTTCCATTTCCGCGACGGCAGAGAATATTTGTGCCTGCATCCTGCCTGCCGCTGTGCTGGTATCAACATTCTCACGAATAGTGCGTATGTTAATACCGTTCTTTTCCAATACATTCATGTTTAAAACAATCTCATTGAAGTTGCGTCCAAGTCTATCCATGGAATAACAAACAATCGTGTCGCCCTCACGGACGGCTTTCGTCAGATTAATCCAACCATCACGATTGAAATTGGTTCCGGTTTTGCCCGCGTCCTCAAAGATACGTTTTTCTTCCACACCAGCATTCATTAAAGCCTGCTTCTGCTCATCCAATGAATAGCCGTGTATTGCCTGCGTTCCAGTTGAAACCCTTATATAACCATATAACATAATTATTATTCCTTTCAATAGAATATGTATGTTTTCACTATCTATCTATCAAACTGTGTTCAAAAGCCATAGCATTTGAGAATCCGCATTTTCGCCGTTGAAATGAAAGATGAAAATCCAGTGTTTTCGCCGTTTTTAATATTTCATGAAATTGCAATCAAACCGTTCATCTTATTATAACTTTTGAACGGTGGTATTTAAATACATATTTCAACATTGAAATAACATATTATTCAAATACTATTTGAAACACTCATTTCGATTCTGACAGCGATTTGATATGTTTCATGAACAACGCATCGAAAACAAGGTTTTCCGCGATTCTGATTAAAACAGCCGTCCACAGAGCCGAATATTACGCGCTCTGTGGACGGCATCGATTTTCACGGATTTTCAATATTATTTATTTTCATTCAAATACAATGAAACCGGTGATTTGTATTCTCACCGGTTTCATTATTGGATATATGGATTGGATTCATATTATATATATCCAACAATCCATATATGTTATTCCATTAATTAATCATTTTCGCCGTATCACTGGCACTATTAATTAAATCACTATTCTGATTGAACATCACCGGCGCAATATAGACAACAACAGCAACGCCGATACCAATGGATAGGAAGTTAATGAACTGACTCCATTGCCTGTTCAACAGGAACTTTAAAGATAGTGTACCAATTACCATGATAACAATAGGACTTATCCATTTCTGAACCATGCTGTTCCATACTTCTTGAAGTGCCGCTATGTCCGCTGAATAAACAATAGTGTTAATAATCATAATCCATAATCCTTTGTTGAATGTTTTCATGAATCATCTATCAAAAGGAAACGGCGTGCCGGTTTGTTCCTTGTGCCGGCACGCCGCAATATATTAATGACAATGTTTAAATATCATGGTTTCATTTTTTAAAAGCGCCGCCGTCAGGTGGACACTATTCTATCTATGTTTAAATATAAGAAGGCCTCCTCCAGTATCAGGAGGTGCTTCTATCAATCATTGGATTGATACAGATTGTTGGTTGATAGTGTCCGCCTCGGTGCCGCCGTCATTCCATTTTCTCACTATCCATGAAACCTCAGTTTCATGCCCTGCGATACCATGACCATCATAAGAATACATTCAAACAATCAAATATGTATTCCATGTTTAATAGGTTCCAATAACGCGGATGCATAATAGAACGTTGAACATTAATAATGCTCATTCCGGATGCTGTCCATGTAACTTAATCATGAATCAGGAGCCGCTTCTGATGGAATAGTGATTGTTCCATCATAGTTCCAATTAGAATGATTCCATCCTTCTACTTATATTGGATTTAACATGGGTTTTCGCCGTTCAATAGTTTCCATAAAACCTTCCATACGCGCATGGCTCGGCTGGACTTATCACCGACTTGCAGAATTACTGTATTTCCCGGTTCAAACGGCATATACTTTTCATATTCCATGCTCATTGCAGATTTTCACATTTAATCCAATGAACACTGCTGCTCATATTTAATTATAATTACCATTGTTCTCATAACTTTTCTTTTCCATTGTGCTCATCAAATAACACGCCGGTTTCATTCCATGTTTTCAATGAACATGGAACCATACTCACTGTTATGGAATTTGATGGTTCCACGTCATCACTGTTATATCTATCAAACCGTCGTTTGAAACCATTGAATATTGAATAGAATCATTCTAAGGCGGTTTTAACGCGGTTTCAGCATGAACTTGAATACTTCATCGTATTTCATATGAAAAGCCGTTAGAATGCCGTTTAAACGCGTTTTTGAGGTATGTATGACGCAATCCGCTGAACCATTCCATTTGAACCATGGTTTCATACACTATGAAATGTGAAAATATTGTGAATATTCCATAACGCTGAAACCATGGTGGCTGTTAATGGTGGCTATTACATGTACATGGTTCAAACCATTGAAAACTAATGCTTGCTCACGTTGAACTTGAACTCGGCGCCTTACCGGTCTTCTTCGTCCTGCCTTGCCGCGGATATTCAATCGCATCGCAGGGGTGACTTCCTCAATCATTTGACAGACCGACCGACGGTCTGTATGCTTGACGGGGACATGAACGAAAGGCAGGCCATCCGCATGGCGCACGATATGCATTCCGGAGACACCGAACGACGAATCCTCGATTCCGCCCGCAGGCTCTTCGCTGAAAAGGGCTACGAGAAGACGTCCATCCAGGACATCCTGAACGACCTGGGACTGTCCAAGGGCGGGCTCTACCACCACTTCAAATCGAAGGAGGCGATTCTCGACCGGCTGAACGCCGACGAGTGGGCCGTCACCGCGCGTCTTCTCGACAAACTCATCGAGCGCAAGGACATGGGTGCGCTTGAGAAGCTGCGCGTGCTCATCGTTTCCGCCGTGGACGCCCCCGATCATCTGGACCTAGTCCGTTCCCAGATGGCGCTGCTCAAGGATCCTGCGTTCTTTACGGCGAACATGCGTTTCTGGTCGACGAGACTGCCGGAGTCCTTCCGCTCACTCATCGATATGGGCGTGCAGGACGGCTCCATTCCCACGGCATACCCCGAGGAGGCGGCGCAACTGCTCTCGCTCCTCGGCAACTACTGGCTCATGCCCTGCTTCTACCCCGCCGATCATGCCGGCATGGAACACCGCATCCGCTGCCTCGCCACGATGCTCGACGCCATCGGCGTGCCAGTGTTCGACGAGACGCTCATCCTGCGGACGACCGAAGGGCTCACGGCCCTGACACCAGAAGAGGATACAGCGTCCGCATAGGAGACGCGCCCGGGTGCGCCGCATCTTGCACATCCTGACGTCACAGATGTCGAAGCGCTTCCGCGCCTTTTTCCTTGGGCGTATTGTTATCACAATAACAGACCGACGGTCGGTTTGTATAAATGGCCGTGGCCAATCACAAGAAAGGAATCCACGATGACGAACGCATACGAATGCACGACCCAACCACAAAGAAGCCAAGCCGCTGATCCTCTTCGCACACGCGACTTCCGCCTGCTCGTCGCGGGTCTCGGAATATCGCTCTTCGCCAACCTTATGCTGCGGTTTGCCATGTCCATGTGGGTGCTTGACGAGACCGGCTCGGCGGCGGCGTTCGCCTCCATTCTTACTGCAAGCATTCTGCCCACGATTCTGCTCTCGCCCCTTGGCGGCGTGATGGCGGATCGTACGAACCGTCGGACCGTCATGGTGGCGCTTGACGCGCTTTCCGCCGTGACGGTGCTCGTCTGCGCGGCGATCTTTTCGGCCGCCGGTTTCAATCTGGCGGCGATAGCCGTGATGCAGGTGGTGCTCGCCGTGCTTGACGCGATGGAGACGCCTACGGTGCAGGCGGCGCTGCCGCAGATGTTCCGCTCCCATGGCGAGGATGTGATGCGTCGCGCGATGGCCGTGGTGAACGTAGTGAACCAGACGAGCACGCTCGTTCCCGCCGTGCTCGGCGGCGTGCTGTACGCGGCGGTTGGTGCGATGCCCATGATGGGCCTCACGATCGTGGGGTTCGGTGCGGCCGCCGTCGTGGAGTGTTTCATCCGGCTCGGCGCTCCCGACCGCGGCGACGCCGGCCGCGTCACCGCGGTCGACGACCTGCGCGCGGCCGGACGTTTCCTCACCCGCGAACGTCCTCATGTGCTGCATCTGGTGTTGATCTGCGCCGCGCTCAACTTCCTGGTGACGGGGTATGCGGAGGTCGGCTTCCCCTACATGGTGCGGACCGTACTGGGGTTCGGCTCCACGGCGTACGGCCTTGCATATGGTCTCGTGGGAGCATCCGGACTGCTCGGCGCGCTCGTCGGTGGACGGGTCGCGAGGTCGCTGTCCATGCGGCGATTCCCGATGGCGATCGCCGCCTTCTCGCTCACCATCCTGCCCCAAGCGCTTGTCATGACGATTCCCGCAGGTGGAGTGATGCGACTCGCGGTGCTCACGGCGAGCACCTGCGGAACCATGATCGCCATCACCCTCGCGAACCTCATCGCCGTGCCGGCGATCCAGATGGGCTGCCCCGAGAACATGACCGGCAAGGTGATGTCGCTCGCGCTCTCCGCGAGCATGTGCGCCCAGCCCCTCGGACAGATCGCATACGGCTGGGCGTACAGCGTCTACCCGGCGGGCGCGGTCCTGGCGGTGACGTTCGCCCTGGCCACCGCGATGCTGCCGCCAGTCGCGCACGTAACGCGGCGGTTCTAGGACGGGATTCCATCACCTTCGCTCTGGACAGCTGAGACATCAAAGCCATGTGCGGATATGCAAACGGCCGCCATCAATCATGGTGATGTTGGCCGTTCACGTCATCCCCGTACCGTAGATATGAAAACGACCACTGTAATCGCACGTACGACGATGGTGGTCATTGGATCAATCGCCCCGGCGTCAGGCCTGCACGAGCGGGCGGATGTCGTCCAAGGTGCTGGGGTCGAAGGTCAGCAGATCGTAGTCGGTCTGAAGGTTCGCCCAGAAGTCGGGCGTGGTGTCGAGCGCCTTGCCGAGCCGCCATGCCATGGGGTGGTGATGCGCCGCCTGCCATTGACGATCTCGCCGATCGGCGACATCGGCGTGCTTTGCCGTACCCGTCGAGGTGGGTGTGGACCTGCCAGACGTCCCAGATATGATATGCGCCGATGAGCGAAGCAATCGGACTTTGATTCGGAAACGGCCTTCATACCGCACTTGTCCATCACACAACTGGACTGGAACATGAACAGGCACGCAGTCACGGTTGCATAATAGGATTCAAGTCAATAGCAGCCTTCCACGCCTCCTCACAGTGCGCAACCCGGAAGGTCCTTTTTATTGGCGAACTCGACCGGTTTGGCCTATCGCAACAGTCGTTCGTTGAGGATGACAGGAGCGTGTTCGATTGACGGCTGCAACGCATCGAGCTGGTCGGACAGCTTCGACTCGTCGACCACCGGCAGTTCGAGCAGGGATCGTGCGGCCGCGTGCAGGTAGTCGTTCAACGCCTCGATGCGGCCCGGCTCCAGCGGGTAAGCCGGGTCGTTCTCCAAGGTGACGTCCAACGTTTTGCGCAACATCTCATGCTGCGCGCTGCCCATGATGGCCGCGCACTGGTCGCGGAACGTCATACGAGAATTTGCCGGCTGACGTTCGGACAGTACCTGCGGAATCCACGCGCCGCCCTCCCAGTCGGCGCGCATGTCGTTCTTGAACAGCGACATGTTATGGTCGAACAACGGCGCCGGACCCAGAATCCGGCCGGTACGGTTGTCGCGCAGGAACCCGTGGTTGTTGGCGTGACGGTCCTGATTGACGATGAGCGCGTCGAACACTAGCATCGTGCGCATCGCCTCGAACGATTCCTCGGACACGGCGCGTGCGGCGGCGAGGCTCTCCGGGAACGACGCCAGCTGCGTCGCCGCATAGAACGGCACGAACGACACGTCCTTTGAGTTCATCGAACCGCACACCGACGCGAGCTTGCCCTTCCAACGGGCGATGCGGTAGTCGACCGCATTCACACCGAGCCTGCGCGCCAGCTGCGAGGCGAGATACTCGGAATACGGTTCCAAACCGGCGTTCGCATACCATTCGGAACCCGCCTTCCACAGTTCCAGCCCACGTTCCGTATGCCGCCACGCCTTCGGGAACTGGCCGTCCGTCGTCCACTCGCTCGACAGGCCGATCGCATGCTTCTCGCTCGACGTATACCCCGTGTAGGCCACGATGGCGAGCGTCTCGTCCAACGGATTGTCATACAGGTTGATATCCGCGAACTTGAGGTTCTCACCGTCGCGTTCCGCCCAGAACGAATCGTTGACCGACAGCCCCTTGCACAGGTCGATGATGCCCAGCGTATCCGCAATGCTCAACCCCGCCTGCGCGAGAACCTGCGTGGCGAACTCACGATTCTTCGGAATCGTGCGCCGCTCCAGCCACGTCGTCAGCTTCGCATTATCCGGCTCCGGAGCCAACGGAAACGGCAGCAACGCGCGCTTCGACTCATCGAACCAGCGGACATGCGCCTCGATCTTGCCCGCCAGCAGGCCCTCGCCATACGACGCATCGAACCGGAGCAGCGGATCATCATAGAGCCGCAGCACGTAACTCGTCATATCCGGCCCCTCCAATCACAAGCCCGCTCCAAAGTCATATCGGGCGATTCACATATGAAGAACAACTGTCTACAGTATAGACAAGGGCCTTGGAATGCGGGGGCTTCACTCTGAAGTCAAGTATTTGATACAATTTGGTGCAAAAAGATAGTAAATAGCAATAAGGAGTGGCTATGAGCATGCAGATTGCCACGCGAGTTGATGACGAGCAGGCTGCGTTGTTTAAGGAGACGACCCGACAGCTGGGTACCACCCCGGCCGATGCCCTGCGTATGTTCATCAGCGCGTTCAATGATTACCGTGGGTTCCCCTATGAGGTGCGTTTGCCACGAAATGACGTGGAGCCGTTTGCGTCCGAGCGGGACGCTACTGAGTATGCCAGTCGTCTCGCCTTGAGGATGTCCGATGAAACGAGGTGAGATTCGGACGTTGCAGGCCGATGGCTACGCCAGCAAGCCACGGCCGGTTGTCATCGTGCAGAGCGATGCCGTCGATCGGTTCGATTCCGTCATCACTTGTCTGCTGACCTCATACGATTCCTCCGACATCGACACGCGGGTCCGATTGGAACCAAGTCCGGAGAACGGCCTGAACAAAGTGAGTTACGTGATGACGGACAAGATCGTCACCGTCGACCGCAAACTGCTGGGATACCAAGTCGGCGTGGTTGATGATGCAGCCATGGCGAATATCGGCCGTCAGCTCATGCGGGTTCTAGGTTTGCTGTGACGTTTGGGATGGCTGGCGGGCGTGCGTCTACTTGTGACATCGTTTATGCACCCTTGAGGCCGTATGATGATGGCGTCGAATTCAAGCTCTCCCCAACGTCTAAGAAATGGCTTCCTTCATATTACGGTCATACGACCAACACCATATGAAGGAAGCCATCATGAATGGTCTAACGGCAATCAGCTTCTCATACGTGATTGCCAGTCATTCACCGAATCAACCGCGGTTGTCGAACATCTGCAGCAGCATCTTGCTGGGTTCGACGGCATAGACGGTGTGCGGCAGACGGGCGCTCAGGTAGACGATGCCGCCGGCCGTAAGCTCGACTTCACGGCCTTCGCCGCCGACGCGCAGCTTGCCTTCCAGCACCTGGATGATCACGGGCATGGCCGCGGTGTGCTCGCTCAGTGCCTGGTCCTTGTCGAAGCCGAACAGCACGGCGCGCAGGCCGTCCTCGCGCAGCACCGTACGGGAGACAGTGGCCTCCTCCTGAATATCGATCAACGAGGCCAAGTCTTCGATGAATCCAAGATGCGGCTCGGTCGAAATGGCGTGGCCTTCGGCGTCGTGGGCGTCGTGCTTGCAGGCGCAGTGCTTGGCCTCACCCGCTTCAGCGGCCGCGACTTCGCCATGCTTGCAGTGGCACTCCTTCTTCGCGCCCGGCTCCGCGGCCGCGCCCTCGGCGTGCTCGTGCTTGCAGGCGCAGTGGGGTTCGGCCGCGGCGGCTTCCCTACGCTGCTTGCACTTGCAATGCTGCTCGTCGCGTCCTGCCTTGCATACGGTCTGCTGCTCGTTCTCATCGGTCATGATGTTCTCCTATTCGTCGCGCGTACCTCACATACGCGTCATCGCTTTTGCTTGTTTCCCATTATCCGGCCATCGTGGGCCGGCACACCGCTGTTACGCTTCGGGCTTGCGTACCACGAACGCGATACCGGTAAGTTCGTTGCTGTACTTGTCGAAGGTGTGCTTCATGTTGAGCACGCGGGCGCGGATGTCCTTGTTGCCCAGAACGTTGCGCAGGATGCGCAGCACACCGCCGATACCTTCATCGGCGATATTGCGCTTCATGTCCAGCAAGGCCATCGGCTCCTTGCCTCTCCACAGCACCTCGAAGCCTTCGGCTTCCAGCAGCTCGCGCCATTCCTGCTCGGTGAGCGGGCGCGCGTTCACCTTGATGCTGCGAGCCAGGGCCTTGCGCACCTCATCCTTGACGGATTCGTCCAGGTTGTCCGGCTGCAGGCCGAGTTCGTGAATCGAGTAGGTGCCGCCGGCGCGCAGTAGTCGGAAGGCCTCGCCGATAATCGCCTGCTTGCCACGCTCGGTCTGCATGGTAAGCATGGCTTTGCCAGACCGGTGTCGGCGGCGTCGCGCTGCACGCAGCTTGCCGGAATCGTGGCCTTCTCACTGGTGAGTTTGGAGATGATGTCCACGACCTGCGGATCGCGGTCCACGCCACGGTAGCTCTTGGGGTCGCGCTCGAGAATCGCCCTAGTGGTCAGGCCCAGTCCCGGGGCGAATTCGACTACATCCTTGCCGGCGATGTCCGCGTTGGCGAGCATGCGTTCGGTGAGTTTCTTGCCGCCGGGGCGCAGCACGTGCTTACCGATGCGGGCCAGAAGCCAATGGCCCTGCAGGGGCGCGGGGGCTCGGTCGTACTGCGGCAGGTGCAGCTCGCGGTTGGTGGCGGGTTTGGTGGCAGTGGACTGAAATGCCTGAGAAGGCTGCGGTGTAGTGGTCATGTGTCGTGATGCTATAGTCCACAGCCCGCCCGCACAAGGGTTTTTCGCTAGAAATCAGCCGAATGTGAGAATGCTCACCCGAGTAGGCGCCTGAGCATGCGGCTCAGGGACGATTCAGGGGATGCTCAGGGGTCCCGTCACCGATTCCCCACATATCGCCCGTGTTCGCCTAATAGAATGGAATCCAGCATTCGATTCGGTATCCGGCGCAATGCCGGCAAATGTGAGGAACTTACGATGAGGGTCATCGGCAATATTCTGTGGATCATTCTGGGCGGACTGGCAATCGCCATCAGCTGGGCACTGATCGGACTGTTTCTATGCATCACCATTATCGGTATTCCACTAGGAGTTCAGGCGTTCAAAATGGCGGGCCTTACCTTGACACCGTTCGGCAAAACCGTGCAATACGGTGGCGGCGTTGGCTCCACGCTGGTCAATATCCTCTGGGTGGTGCTGGTCGGCTGGTGGATGGCACTCGGCTATCTG
>OASX01001326.1_pt1 | contig 12723 bp, 10 predicted proteins | sample 1516531 | NCBI WGS metagenome assembly OASX01 (sample SAMEA2579911, study PRJEB22360) | human gut metagenome | biome: human gut; feature: human-associated habitat; material: faeces | place: Denmark | collected 2008/2010
CGCCTACATAGTCGGAGTGGCTGTAGTAGATCTTCTGGTCTAACTTCTTACCTGTAACTTTGATCTTGGAAGCGTTTGTTACGATCACGTAATCGCCGCAGTCGATGTGCGGAGTGTAGATCGGTTTGTTCTTTCCTCTTAAGATCTTTGCTACTTCTGATGTCAGACGACCTAATGTATATCCTGTAGCGTCAACTACGTACCATTTTCTCTCAATTGTTGCTGGACTAGCCATAAAGCTCTTCATGGGTTGACCTCCTGTTTGTACTAAATCAATCAATGTTCCTTTATCGTAAAATACTGTCTCCGGGGCTTTGGCTACAGCATTTTCAACCGATGTCACAGTTATACATTATATTATACATGGCCGGGTGTGTCAACCATTTTTCTTCAAAATTTCGATTAAATTTTGCCGAAAAACCTATATTTTATCGTGGTTTTGGCATGGTCCGCTTAATCGTTCCCCGATACACGATCTCAGCCACAACTGCTGCCGCAAACTCCGTGATCCAGAACGCGTTCCAGACCGCGCCGCCGCCGAACAGATGGCAGAGAATAAAGGCGGACGGAAGGATGACTACGATATAGCGGAGCAGGGAGATCACAAGGGACTGGACACCCATGCCGATTCCCTCCAGGGCACCAGACGCTGTTACGGAGACCGTTGAGACGATGAATCCGGCGCTGATGATCCGGAGGGCCGCGCCGCCTGCTGCGATGGTCTCCGCGTTGTCGGTAAAGGCACCAATCAGCGTGTTGGAGATCGTAAGGCAGAGCACCGTTCCTGCTGCCATGATTACGCCGGCCATAGCTAACGTTATCTTATAGATCTTCCCGACTCTCTCACGCTCTCCGGCGCCGAAATTGTAACCGATCACCGGCCGCATCCCCTGGATGATGCCGCTGGCCGGGAAATAGAGGAAGGTCTGCAGTTTATAATAGATTCCGAGAATGACCACATAGCTTCTGGAATACTGCGCCAGCAGACCATTTAACACAAAGATCATGACGGAGGGCAGCGCCAGATTGAGGATCGCCGGGATTCCGATCCCGTAGAGCTTCTTCATCGTATTTCCACCGGGAATCTTATACCTTGCTTCCAGCTTTACCGGAACCGGACCTCGGAAATAGAAGGCAAGGTACACGATGAGTGAGACGAGCTGTCCTACACCTGTTGCCAGCGCCGCACCTGCGATCCCCATCTTCGGGAAGAATGCCAGTCCGAAGATCAGCATCGGATCCAGGATGATGTTCGTAACGCAGCCGCCGAGCAGGGCGATCATGGACACCTTCATCCGTCCTACCGCCTGGAAGATCTTTTCGAAGGCCAGTCCTGCCATGATGATCGGAGAGAACAGGAACGCAATAGACGCGTAGCGCACGCCATAGTGAATGACCTCCTGATCGCGTGTGAACATGCCAAGGAACCACGGCATGATGGCGATGCAGGCCGCCGCCAGGATGATCCCGTGGATCACAGACAGGACAACACCTTGAGTCGCTGCCCGGCGCGCTTCATTCTCTTTTCCGGCACCTCTCGCTGTGGCGATCAGAGCGTTGATCCCCACTCCGAAACCGATGGCCATGGCATTGATGAAGTTCTGGATCGGAAATACCAGAGACAGCGCTTCCATGGCATTCTCGCTGATCCGGGCAACAAAATAACTGTCTACTATATTATAGAGGGAATTCACCAGCATGGACAGGACCATGGGCATTCCCATTCCGAGGAGAAGCGGAAAGACCGGCTTCTCCTTCATGAAAGTTTCATTCATGATTCTAACCTCCCATATAATTTTTAAAGTAACGGTTCCATATGTAAAACTTCGTTGATATAAGCGTACCTCGACACATTCTCACGCCGAGCGCAGTCACTTGCGACAATCTGCATCTTCGCGCGAGTACACATCATTGGCCCGTAGTTCCTTTTTGTTTAGCGGGAAGTTCTATCGGAATTTTCTGTTAAACAAAAAAATGCCACACAACCACCCATAAAGCTTTTAGGTGATTGTGTGGCGAAAAAAGTTCTTCTCTAAAAATCCACACGAGTTTTAACGTCTGGTAGAATAACATAGATTTCGGATTCTGTCAACTATCCGGAGCCCGAAGACTCGGTGATCCGAACCTCTCACTCTCGAGGGCCCGAACATCTCACTTCCGCATCTGTCCGGCAAAATCTGCCATGTCCGATGCTGGCAGCTGATCACGCATCTGCGATGCTGCGATTCCTTCTGTTTCACAGCGATTTCGTACCTTGCTTCTTTTTCTCCAGATAATCATTTAACTCCGCGTTCTTCACATTCGTGATAAACATATGACCCGGAGCGTGGGTGATGACGATCGGCGGCTTCGCCCCCCCCACCGCCGGCCTCGGGGTGAGAAAGCAGGCCCAGAATACCGGGATCTCGCCCTCGCGGATCTCCACTGGATCTCCATAGTCCGGATGGTCGATATCCTTGATGCCGATCTTTTCCGGATCGCCCATGTGGACAGGACCACCGTGAACATTCGGGAACTTCTCCGTGATCTCCGCCGCTTTCTTTGCGTTCTCCGGCGTCATCGGGCGCATGCTGCATACCAACGGACCTTCAAACACACCGGCTTTCTCACATTCGATGTTCGTCTTGTACATCGGCACGTTTCTTCCCATCGAGATATGACGCACATCAATTCCGGCCTGTAAGAGCGCCTCCTCGAAGGAAAAGCTGCAGCCGATAAGAAAACCAACGAAATCATCCTGCCAATATTCAGAAGCATCTGTCACTTCATCGACCTTCACGCCGTTTTTATAGATAAAGTACCGCGGAATATCGGTAACGATATTCGCTCCCTCGCCCATGTCATGAACCAGCGGGGAGCCGTCCATGATCTCGAGGATCGGACACGGTTTCGGGTTGCGCTCCGCGAACTTTTTAAAATCCTCCGCATATTTTTTCGGCAGGATCACAAGGTTTGCCTGTGCGTATCCCCCGCACATTCCGGCTGTCGGTTCTGTGATCTCACCGTCACGGATCTTTTTCCAGATCTCTTCCGGTTTTGTCGTTCTGTAATCTCCCATTTTTCACTACCCCTTTCTCCTATGCCGTTCTTTTCGTTTCCGGCATCTTAAGGTCCCTGTTCCCCATGACTCATTCTGCTGAAATGCTTCGCCGATCAATTCATTTTCCGGCCTGCATCTCCATATTTCTTCTTACCGGAATCTCACAACCTCTTTTTCAAGCTCCACAAGAAACTCTTTTCCATTTACGGAGATCTTATAGGTTCCCGCCTTTACCCATGCGGTCTTGTTCGCCTCAGATGCCGCTGCGATCGCCACCGCCTGCTCATCATCCGCCGGTTCCACCGGGGTATTCAGTTTCTTCGCAAGCGCGTCAAACTCTTCTTTTTCCTTACAATAGAGAGCCTGCGCCTCATCCACCGTGACTTTCTCAAAATGGATCTTCATTCCCGGCATACACTGGGCAAGCACCGGAAGGTCCACAGAGATCACGTTGGCGATCTTTGTGTAGCCGCCTGTGGTCTGGTGGTCCGCCATCATGACGATAGGATTTCCGTGGGACGGAACCTGGACAGCGCCGAAGCTGATGCCGTCGGTGATGATGTCGCCGCCGTTTTTATGCTCGATCACATCGCCTTCCATGCGGCAGCCCATGCGGTCATACTCGTTGGAGATCGTGTAGGTGCTGTTTAAGAAGGTGTTGATTCCCTTATCTGTAAAACAGTCGTCCTGCGGGCCCATAACGACTCTGAGTGTCCATTCCTTTGCACCGTAAGACGGAAGTCCGTATACACGCTCGGCCATATGCGGGAGCCAGGATGCAGGAGCGCGGAAAGCGATCTCATCGCCGGTTCCTAATTTTCTTCCCTCGTATCCGCCAACCTTTGATTTCAGGTTCGTGGATCTGCTTCCCATAACAACCGGGATATCAAGTCCGCCCGCAAAAGCGATATACGCACGGCTTCCACCGTACATGCCCATGAAGCTCAACGTCTGGCCCGCTTTTACCAGGACCGCACGGTATCTCTCCACTGGTTTTCCGTCGATCTTTGCCCCGAGGTCGCCGCCTGTCACCGCGATGATCTCATCTTCTGTAAATTTCATCGTCGGGCCCATCATCGTGATCTCGATGACCGCCTCGTTCGTATCATTTCCAACAAGGATATTGGCGAGTGACGCTGCCCTGGTATCCATGACACCAGATACGGACATTCCAGTCTCCTGATATCCGTAACGTCCCATATCCTGAATCGTTGTCAGGAATCCGCCGTTTATGATCTGAATGCCCATCACTCCGCCTCCTTATCATATACTACATACTGATATGTATCGTTCTCCACCTGTTTTTCGATGGCTTTGTACTCTTCTTCCGTCACCGGGCGGAATTTGATATACTGTCCGGACTCCAGGAGTACCGGTTTTTCCCGCTCGGAATCATACAGCTTTAACGGAGTTCTTCCGATGAGCTGCCAGCCGCCCGGGGATGCCACCGGATAGATTCCAGTCTGCTCTCCGGCGATTCCCACGGAGCCGCCCTCGATCTTTACGCGCGGACTCTTTAAACGCGGAGTCGCGATACGCTTGTCCATGCCGCCGAGGTACGGGAATCCCGCGATAAATCCCAGCATGTAGATCAGGTACTCTTCGGAGGAGTGGATCTTTACGACTTCCTCTTCCGTAAGTCCGTTATGCTCTGCCACATTCGCAAGGTCCGGTCCCATCTCCCCGCCGTAAAGCACCGGGATCTCGATCACCGTTGGCGGCGGGATCTGGATGCTGCCCATGGAGGACAGAACCTGCTCAAATTTTTCTGTCAGTGCTGAGAACCGGATCACTTCCGGCTTGTATACAACGAGAAGGGAACGATAAGTCGGTACGGTCTCGACGATTCCCTCAATCTGTTCTTTCTCTAACGCGATCTTGAATGCGCGGATCTTCCGGTTGATCTCCGGACTGATCTCATTTCCAAATTCCACGGTGACTGCACAGTCGCCGGAAACCAGATATCTTACATTTCCCACAGCGAGTCTCCTCTCTATACATTTGCGGCTGTTTGACATTTGTAAGATGTCAAACAGCTGCACTCTTTTTCCTATAAACTTAAATTTTTGATCTCGACGCCTTCCGCGATCAGTGTCTCGCGGATATTCTTTACGAACTCCAATGCCTTTGGGTTATCTCCGTGAACGCAGATAGAGTCTGCCTTGATCGCGATATCGTTTCCGTTGATGGACTCGACTTTTCCTTCTTTTACCATACGGATCACACGTTTGATCGCGAGATCTTTGTCCTTGATCACTGCGCCCGGAAGCTTTCTTGATACGAGAGTTCCGTCATCGTTGTAAGCGCGGTCAGCGAAGACCTCACTTGCAGCGCGGAGACCGACTTTTTCTGCTGCCGTGATCATCTTGGAACCTGCAAGTCCCATGAAGATGATGTCCTTATCTACCTCATAAACTGCCTCACACATCGCGATGGCTAACTTCTCGTCAACAGCTGCCATATTGTAAAGAGCGCCGTGCGGTTTTACATGCTGGATCTTTACGCCGTGGGCGGTACAGAACGCCATGAGAGCGCCCAGCTGGTAGCGGACATAAGCTTTCGCTTCATCCGGCGTCACTGCCATATTGCGGCGTCCAAATCCCACAAGGTCCGGGAAGCCCGGGTGTGCGCCGACGGCTGTTCCGAACTCTTTCGCCAGAGCAACGGTCTTTTCCATCACCATCGCGTCACCTGCGTGCCAGCCACATGCCACGTTTGCGGAGGAGACGTATTTTAAGATCTCCTCATCCATTCCGATCGTATAATTTCCAAAGCTTTCTCCAAGGTCACTGTTTAAGTCTACACGGTACATAAAATTTCCTCCTTGCTTTCCCTGCCGGTATTTTCTAAATTTCCTATCTACTATTTTAAACGACTTGCATCATAATCTCAATACATAATTAGCCTTAGCCGAACATCTTTAAGATTCCCGGAAGAGCTTTGATTCCGGAGAATCCTGTGAGCAGTACCACGCACACACCTAAAACGATGAGGATCGTCGGATGCTTGTAATCCTCGCCGACGATCTTCTTGTTTCTGCTCGCAAGAAGGATCGTTAAGAGTGTCAGCGGAAGGATCAGTCCGTTTAAAGCGCCCGCAAGTACAAGAAGTGCTGCCGGCTTTCCGAGGATCGCCATGATCAGTGTGGAGGCTGTGATAAATCCGATCACGAACCACTTTTCATTCTTCATGATAAACGGATGAAGAGTCTTTAAAAATGAAACCGATGTATAAGCCGCGCCGATGACGGATGTTGTAGCGGCGAAGAAAAGGACAAGACCAAAGATCTTATATCCGATCACGCCAGCTCCGAGACGGAACGCGTCTGCTGCCGGATTTGAAGCGTCGAGTGTCACATCCGGGTTTGCTGTCACGACACCGAGAACCGCAAGGAACAGCAGGATCCTCATGATTCCGGAAACGCTGACACCCATTAAAACGGACTGGCGTACATGCGGAAGATCTTTCTTTCCGGAATATCCGGCGTCAAGAAGACGGTGCGCACCGGAGAATGTGATATATCCGCCGCAGCTTCCTCCGAGAAGCGTGATGAGCGGAAGGACAAGGGCACCCACATCGCCCGGGTGGAAAATACTGCTCACAGCATCCCCTACCGGAGGTTTGGATTTGATCGCCACATAGAGAACTACGATGATCATGATACTTCCAAGGTATTTTGTCAGCTTATCCATGCTGGCCTTCGCGTCCTTGGAGAGGAAGATCAGGATTCCGATGATTCCCGCGATAAAGGTTCCAACCGTCGTCGGTATTCCGAACAATACGTTGAGTCCCAGGGCGCCGCCTCCGACGTTTCCGATGTTGAATGCCAGACCACCGAGGGCAACCATGAACGCGATAAAGTATCCGAGCCCCGGAAGGACTTTATTTGCAATATCCTGTCCGCGCATGCCGGACACACCGATCACCGACCAGATATTCAACTGTGTCGTCACATCCAGCAGGATCGTGCAGACGATCACCAGCGCGAAAATGCTTTTATACTGAGCCGTAAATGTGGAAGTCTGTGTCAGGAAGCCCGGTCCGATCGCGGATGTTGCCATCAGGAACGCAGCTCCCATCAAGGTCGTCATGTTGCTGTGTTTTTTCTTTTCCCCCATAAATGAGTACCCCTTTCGTATCTTTTCTACAACTGATGCCTTGATTTTATCTGACTTTTTAGTGATATTCAACTATATTTTTCGGTTTTGGAAAATCTTTTTGAAATTTTCAAAAAAATCGTGCGAATCCGCTCATTTTCAGCGAGCGATTTCGCACGATGTGAATTTTTGCACGTTTTCAATTGTTCAGCAGATCTGCGCCCTTCCGTGAGGGACATAAGATTTCAGTCTTCCTTATCAAGTCTTCTCTTCATGGAGAATCTTGTGATCCCCAAAAGGGCCGCCGCTTTTGTCACGTTGTTTCCGCAGAGCTTCAGCGCCTGGTCCATGTAGATCTGTTCCAGCATGGAAACCTCCTGATCGAGACTGATCGGTCCTTTCCGAAGATCCTTTAGCGCAAACGGTTCTCCTGTCCGGGTATCATCTTTCCAGTCCACCCGTTTTAATTCCACATGTTTTTCAAGCACGTCCCCCTGACAGAATAAGAAGCAGCGCTCAAAAATATTTTTCAGTTCCCGAACATTCCCTTTCCAGTCATACAAAAGCAGCTCCCGCATAAAATCAGGATCCACATGGGTGATATTCTTTCCAAACATGCCGTTATAATATTTCAGGTAATAATCGCAGAGCGCCGGAATGTCCTCTCTCCGGTCCCGTAACGGCGGGATCACAAGTTCCATGACATTGATCCGGTAAAAGAGGTCTTCCCGGAATTCCCCCTGCTTTACGGCGTGTTCCAGATTCCGGTTTGTCGCCGCGATCACCCGGGCATCCACTTCGATGTCCTCTAGGCCACCCACACGCTTGAACTTCTTATGATCCAGAAATGTGAGGATCTTTGTCTGCATGGAGAGGGGAAGTTCCCCGATCTCATCCAAGAACACGGTTCCGCCTGCTGCCAGCTCGATCAGACCTTTCTTCGTCTTCATCGCACCCGCAAAGGCCCCCCGCTCATAGCCAAAGAGCTCGCTCTCCATCAGATGTTCCGGAATTGCGCTGCAGTTGATGCGGACCATCAGGTGGTCCCTCCGGTCGCTGCAGGCATGGATCAGGGAAGCCGCAACCTCTTTTCCCGTTCCGGTCTCGCCCCGGATCAGAACATTCACCGTGGAATTCTTTCCGAGAAGTTCGATGTGGTGCCGGATCCGCATCGCGGCGTCGCTGACTCCGATAAATTCCTGCGTTTTTCCCTTTAGAAACTGCAGGGATTCCCGATCCTGCATCTGACCAATGCAGCGGCTGGCGATCCGGTCGATCTCGTCAATATCAAAGGGCTTTAAAATATAGTCGTAAGCGCCGCGCTTCGTCGCCTCCACCGCCTGGGCGACAGAGCCGTACGCCGTCATCAGGATCACCTGGACCTCCTCATCGGCGGAACGGAACGTGGAGATCTCGTCGATCCCGAGGCTGTCCTGCAGGCGGTTATCCAGGAGGATCACCTGCGGATGGAACGTTTTCATCTTCTCGAGAGCGTCCTTCACCGTTTCCGCCGACTGGGTCTCGTATCCCCGGTCCTTCAATCCTTCCTCCAGCGTAAACCGGATCAGAAATTCGTCATCAACGATCAGTACCTTTTTCATGTTCATCCCTGCTTTCAAAAATCAGGCGCACCGTTGTTCCGCAGCCCGGAGCGCTTTCCATTTCCATTTTGCCGTGGTTCTGCTCGATCAGCCGGTTTACGATCGCCAGACCGAGCCCGACGCCGTTAATGCTCTTCGTGTAGAACGGTTCTCTTGCACGTTTCAGTTCCTCTTCATTCATTCCTTTTCCGTTGTCGGAGACGCAGAATGTAGTCATACCTCCGTCGGAAGACACTGAGAGACGGATCTTCCCCGTGCCGTCCCGGCTGACCGCCCGCATGCTGTTCGTCAGAAGATTGTACAGCATCTGGCGCATTTCATTCTCATCGGCAAACACCTCACATGCCACGCAGTCTGTCTCGAACGTGACATTCTGCTGCTCGCACTCCTTCGCGTAGATGGATGCCACCTCCCGCAGCACCGCATCCGCCGGAAAGACATGTCTGTGGTTTTCCTTCTTCACCGACAGCGTAAACAGGTCATTGATCAGCCCGGTCACCCGGTCGATCTCATGGAGCATGCTGTCGCAGAGAAGCTTTTCATTCTCCTTCACTGCCCGTCCGCCCAGGACCTGGATCCCGGAACGGATCCCGGCCAGCGGATTTTTGATCTCGTGGGCCAGCGCCGATGACATCCGGCTCGTATACTCCATTTTTGTGTAATTATCAAGGTTTTTCAGAAGATTCTCAAAAGTTCTCGCCAGCTGGCCGATCTCGTCCTTTCTCGCTGTCTCTGGAAAGCTGTACTCCCGGAACCCGTCCTTGTTCTCATCGAGCTTTTTACACGCCGCGCCCATGCTGCGGATCGGTTTTGTGAGACTCCAGGCGAGGAACACGCTGACCTGGACGATGATCAGGAGACTGGCCACAGCGCCCACAATGACGTAATTCTGTTCTTCCAGGATCGCGTTCTCGAATGACTTTTTATCCATCCAGTATTCCAGACGCCACCCCATGGAATTTCCACTGTCCGCGTACAGGAGTTCCATGTTCCCGTCCGGGATCTCCTCGTCCCCTGTGATGACCGTACCGTCGGCAGCCATGATCCGCACCGCCGGATCATGATAAAAATTATACTTCTGCCGGATCTCCTCCTCACTCAGTTTTCCCTGCAGATAGTAAATATCCGCCTCCATGCCGCGGATCGTGGTCCTCGCGTACTCTTTTCTGTCCTTAAGCTTTTCCGTATATCCATTATACACCGAAATAGCACAGAATGCACAGACCACCAGAATTCCCACCGTGACGAACGGCAGCATGATCTCATGCTCGATCCTGCAGAACCATGATCGAAACAGTTGTTTTTTCTTTCCGCTCATTCTTCTGCCCCTCTCTTCTTCTCAAACATCGGGATCACAACATAGACCGCCGCTGCGCACAGTGTTGCCGGAAATGCCCAGTATATCCGGAGATCCATTTTCCAGAACAGGACAGAGCAGATAAGTCCCGTAAAGAACGCTCCCACCGCCCCGGCTTTCGTTCTCCGTTTCCAGTACAGTCCACCGTAGATCAGAGGGGCAAGCGCCGCCGAGAATAATCCCCAGATGTCCGCTCCGAAGGACAGCATGTCCTCCGGCGGATTTACGGATAAGATCAGTGCAGCCGTGCCACCTATGAAGATAAATACCCGCGCCAGGATGAGGATCTGCTCCTCCGACATCTTCTTTTTTGTGATCCGGGCAGCCACATCGTAGGACAGCATGCAGCCGATCAGGTGAAGCTGGGAGTTCGCCGTTGAGACACAGGCGCCGATCACGCTGATCAGAAAGAAACCGCTGAACGGTGTGTTCATGAGATTGACCACTGCATAGATAAATACGTCATCCGCGGAGCAGTAATTTTTCAGCTGCGGAAAGAGGATCCGCAGTCCAAGACCGATCTGGGTCAGTGCAAAGTACAGCACGCACAGGAATATCAGTGCATGCAGGATCATATGCTTTGCGGTCTTTTTATCCTTCGCTGCCAGGATCCTGACCATATACTGAGGATTCGACGCCAGTCCCATTCCCCAGCCGAAGAACATGGAGATATATACGAAGATTCCAATCTCTTCTGTCTGATTTTCGAAGACCCCCTTGCTCTTTATGAGTTCATGCACCGTCTGATCCGTCAAAAACCAGTGTCCCGGAACATTTTTTACGATAACCAGATACAGAACCCCGATGCTCACAGAGAGCATAATCAGATTGAGGCAGTCCGACTTCGTGACGGAGTTAAAGCCGCCGAAGCTCGAATAGAGGATAAAAAGATAGACAAGAAAGACAGCTACCTTGTAATTGATATTCAGTAGGCTGGATACCGCAATGCCAAATCCCTTGATCTGGATCATCAGATAGAAAATATAGCCGCAGATCATAAAAATGGCCGATGCTGTCTGCAGAAATTTTGAATCATGCTTTTTTCCAATCAGCTGTGGGATCGACAGGACATCATTCTCATATAGCCGGTCCGTCATCAGATACAGGAGACCCGCGCCGATAAACCACGGGATGACCGACGACGCGATGACAGAGAGTCCGCTGTGGTATACGTTTCCCGTAAATCCCAGAATCGTCGCCGCGGAAACCCAGGTTCCGACAAATGTGAAAAACAGGCGTTTTTCGTCATTTTTTCTCTCACCGACGAAAAACTTGGAGAGAGAATCGCTTTCCGAAAAGGAGAGCTTTCCGATGACCAGGAACACAACGGAATAGATCACAAAATAGATCAGCTGGATCAGTACCTGGTTCATAGCGCCCTCCCCGTATATTCCGTTCCGTAGCTGCCGTCATCCAGCCTGCGGAGTCGATAATATCCATAGCTTTCCGTCTCCGACACCTCATATCCATCCGGAATCGTCACAAACACTTCCTTCGCCCCATTCCGGTATGCCTGATGCACCATGCGGCGGATCAGGCGGGGGAGTTCTTCGGGTTCGGAGAACCTGATCCGCACGCGGGAAACTCCGTCGGATTCCAAGCTGGTCTGGTCCAGAACAGCGTCCCAATGTTCATTTCTCCCAATGATCTCCTTTGGGATCTCCCTCTCATACTCGATTCCCACAAGTGTCAGCCCCTTCGCCGGAGCAGTCTGTCCCGCCTCTTTGCGGTTTCTTGCCTCCAGTACCTCTTTCACATGTTCCGGCTCCCACTCACCGGTTCCGACTTTTAACAGGGTTCCCGCGATGATCCGCACCATGTTGTAGAGGAATCCGCTGCCGCAAAGGCGAATCGTTACGATGTCCTCATCATTCTTTTTCACCTCGGCCTCGTAGATCGTCCGGACCGTCTCCTCCGCCTGGTTGTTTGCGGCGCAGAAGCTGATGAAATCATGTTCCCCGATGAGATATTTTGCCGCCTCATTCATCTTTTCCACGTTTAACGGGTAATAGCAGAAATGGGCGTAGAGGCGTCTTGTCGGGATCTCGATCTTACAGTTTAAGATCTGATACTCGTAGGTCTTTACGCAGTTCTGCTTTCTCGGATGCCAGTCCAGGGGAACCTCCTCAGATTCCACCACACGGATATCCTCCGGGAGTCCGCGGTTTACCGCGTAACAGAATTTATCTCCCGGGATCCGGCTCTCCGTGTCAAAGACCGCCACATTTCCGCGCGCATGGACGCCGGAGTCCGTCCGGCTTGCCCCAATGACGCAGACAGGCTCTTTCAGAAGATCCGAAAGAGCCTTATTTAACATCTCCTCTATGGTAACGCCATTGGGCTGGAGCTGCCAGCCCTTGTATGCGGTGCCGTCGTAGGCCACCGTCAGTTTGATTCGTCTCATAGCTTTATTGTTTTCCCTCTGCTGCCCGGAGATTCCCGGGCAAATTTACTTTTATACAAATCCAGCAGCTATTTTGCAGCTTCACAGCTGCAAATTATCTTCTGCCATTTCCAGCCCAATCCAGTTCTGCCCGGTTTTCCGGATAGAATCAGATATCAAATTACTTTTTCCCGGCTGAAATCGTTCATTTCTTGTAACTATTCAGTACCTTCATAGTTACGTGC
>OASX01001334.1_pt1 | contig 12634 bp, 13 predicted proteins | sample 1516531 | NCBI WGS metagenome assembly OASX01 (sample SAMEA2579911, study PRJEB22360) | human gut metagenome | biome: human gut; feature: human-associated habitat; material: faeces | place: Denmark | collected 2008/2010
TTTACTATTATTAACCTGATTTAAAATATATAAAATATTATCAACACACCAATAAGTGAATGTAGCTATTACTTGTTCTATAATTTCATAATAATTTTTATCTATAAATTCTATTATTTCATCCCATGCAATAAAAGCCTGTAATCTTTTTTCATTATAAGTTGATGTCAAAATACTGTTTTCTCTTCTTACATAAATATACCCACAATAATTTATATAAACAGCCTTTTTAGAATTAGCAAATAATTTATAGGTTGTAGATAAATCTTCATGTATTCTTTCCTCTGGGAATAATACATCATTAAAACACTTCTTGCTAAATAATTTATTACATAAAGAAAATCTATATAAATTTCCCTTAAACAATTCATTCATTGCTTCCATATTATTAAGTTCAATTATTTCTTCAGTGCTCTCTTTATTTTGTATCTTTCCATTAATTTCTCGATTAAATCTACAGATAGCTATATCAGAATTATTATCTATACATAATCTATATAACTTTTCATACATATTCTTATCTATATAATCATCAGGATCAACAAATCCAATATATTCACCCTTAGCTACATATAATCCTGCATTTCTTGCTGAGCTTACCCCTCCATTACTCTTATGTATTATCTTTATTCTAGTATCCTTCTTTGCATAGTCATCACATACTACACCACTGTTATCTGTTGAACCATCATTAACTAATATTAATTCAAAATTCTTAAATGTTTGATTTAATATACTTTCTATACATTTAGGTAAATATTTACCTACATTATAAATAGGAACAATAATACTTATAATTGGATCCATAATTTTAACTCCCCGATTAATATTAATTCATAATACATATAAACCTTCTTCACATCTAATATTACAAAACATTTAACTTTTCTCTAAGAATTGTAGAAGAAGTATCCTTTGTATAAGGAAAATATAATACATCAACTCCAACCTTTTTAAACTCTTCTTCTACCTTCATAAATAAGGGCTTTCCCTTCCAATCATCACCAACAAACATTACATCAAACTTCAATTCTCTCCAAGCTGCGTACTTATCTCTATTTTCTTGTGCTATAACCCTATCAACACAATCAATGGATCGAACTATTTCAGCTCTCTCTTCAAATGGTATAATTGGTGTTTTATTCTTATACTCCATAACTAATTCATCAGTGCTTACGCCAACAATAAGATAATCACATTTCTCCTTAGCTCTTCTTAATATATTAAGGTGTCCTATATGAAACATATCAAAAACACCTGTTGTATAACCTACTCTATACTTCTTCATTTTTTTCTCCCCCTTTTATCCAAAACAAACTTCATTAAGCCTCTTCTCTAATTCCTCACAACACTTACCTTCTTCAAAGCTTCCAGTCTTATCAAAAAATATTCCTAAATCTTTTTCATATTTAATACCATCAAAATTAGTTATTTCACTAGCTAATTCATCATTACTTCTAACCGGTATAAATGGTAACTCATTTATATTAAAATATAGTTTTCTATCATTTTTTATATAATAATCTAAATCTGGCACATATAAAAAACATGGTCTCTTAGTTAATGCAAAATCAAACATAAGTGATGAGTAATCTGATATAAGAACATCAGCGATACTTAATAATTCTTGTATATCATCATACTTAGTTACATCTAATACATTTTCTCCATAAACTAATTCATTTGATTTAGATATTAAGTGAGGATGTAGCTTAACTAAAAATATCCACTCTCCCCCAAACTTATCTTTAAGCTTGTTTATTATTTTTGAATAATCAATATTATATACATTTAAATCATTATTCTTTCTAAACGTAGGAGCATATAATATAACCTTTTTTCTTTTATCTATTTTTAATTTTTCTTTAATTTTATTATTTAAGCTCATATCATTTTTAAATAAAATATCATTTCTAGGAGTTCCACATTCAAATATTTCACCATTATACCAAAATGCTCGCTTAAATATATCAGTACTAAATTTACATCCAGACATTAATAAATCTAATTTTTTAGAATCTACTTTTGCCATTTCAACATAATGCTTCGGAAGAGTATCTTCTGCATCTTTTTCTATTTGCTTAAGTCTTAAAGAGCTATGCCAAGTTTGAACATAATATTGATTTTTCCTTTTTTTAAACATTTCTGTAGTTCTAAAATTAGTTATAACAATTTTTGAGGTACATAACTCATAGAAATACTTTAAAGACATTATTTTTACTTTTCTTATTCCTTCTATATCTTTCTTAGATTCAATATTATTAAATGCCCATACCACATCATATTTATCAGGATAATTTTTAACTATATATTCTGATATATACTTAGGACTACATCCATATTGACTACCATAATAACTGTATAAAAATATTTTATTATTCCTTATAGGCAAACAATTAAATACTCTTATAATACTTGCTATTATAAAATCTTTTATTTTCAAAATACTCCACATTATAATTCTCCTTAACTAAAAGTTTACCTTTTTTAATGCCGGTGATTGTTCTTTTAATTTAACTTTCCTTAATACCTTATTTATATTTACATATGCTCTACTTAGTAGATAATTTAATTTAAATAATTTTACTTCATTACTTAATTCTTTATCATCTTTAATTGCTTTTTGTATATTTAAATAATTGTTAATAATATAACCTCTTAACTCCTTTCTATAATAACCATCTAAATCTTTATCCCTGTTTTTATTTAATAAGTAATAGTGTAATAATATAGTTTTTGTTAGTATCTTATAAGACTCATTTATTAACTCCTTATAATTTTCCTCAATGAATTTATGCCTTTCTTTCAACCCCTTTATAATATCAAGATTCTTAACTGTATATGTAGAAACTATACTATCGTTACGCTGTAAGTAATAACACATCGGCTTATGACATATTACATATTTATCTACTCTATCCATAACCTTATGGGCCCAAAATACATCTTCAAAAAGGACTCCTTTTTCAAAATATAAATCCTTTATTAAGTTTGTTTTATAAAGCTTTCCCCATGCAAAATTCTTTACCCTTTCGTTAATAACTATCTCTCTCATAAGTTCATTTTTATTTAACTGTATTGGCAACATATCTTCTGAGTAGTATCTATCATCATATAATAAATATGTTTCATATACATAATAAAATCCTGATTGAACTATATCTGCCTTTAAATCCATAGCTAGCCCTACTAAAGTTTCTATCATTTCTTCTTTTATCCAATCATCACTATCCACAAAAACCACATACTCTCCAGTTAAATATCTCATTCCATAATTTCTTGCATCTGATAATCCACCATTTTCTTTGTGAAGTGATTTAACTCTACTATCATTAATTGCATAACTGTCTGATATCTCTCCACATTTATCTGGTGATCCATCATCAACTAATATTACTTCTATATTTTTATAAGTTTGATTTAAAATACTATCAACACATCTATTAAGATAATTTTCAACTTTATATATTGGAACAATTACACTTACCTTAGGTAACATGATTTCCCCCTATTTTTTTCATTAATTAAAAATACTATATAGCTTTTGTAATTCACTACTATTACTGTAATCAGTATTTTTACAGTTATCTGAAAGTTTAATTCGTAAACTTTTATCCTTATATAACTTTTCTATCCCATCAGCAATTCCTTCAATCGATAATTCACATATATATCCATCGATATTATCTCTTACTTGACTTTGAGCTGTTGTATAATTTGTTATAACTACTGGCTTACCAAGTATTTGTGCTTCTCCTACAGTCACAGCCTTACCCTCATATCTAGAAGGTTGTACATATATATCTCCAGCATTTATATATGGATATGGATTAATTTTTTTCCCCAATAATATAAAGCTATCTTCTAAGCTATTTTCTTTTATTAAGTTTCTTATCATTTGATCATCTCCACCATATCCAACTACATACCACTTAATATTAGTTAATCCTCTATTATATAGTATCTTTAATGCTTTAACAGCATTATCGATCCCCTTTGCATGTGAAAGTCTTGCAACTGAAACTAATTTAAAACTAGTATCAGTTTTAATATTTTCTTCTATATTTTCACTTGCCATTTTTCTTATAAATTCAGGAGAAGTTATATTTTCAATCACCTTAACTTTATCTTGCAAACTTGGATACTTATTAAGAAAAGCATTTTTGCATTCTTCTGATACTGCTATAATATAATCAAACTTATCCCACATCTTTAAATCCATAATAATATCAGTTTCTATAGTAGAATAATCAGTATGAATCCATGCAATCTTCTTCTTTGCTTTTACCTTTTCTGCTACAAAATAATGTGGCCAAAGATAGCTTATTGCTACATCATATTCTTTATCCATCTTAGGTAAAAAAGGCAATGCATATTTCCACATAAGTTGCATTTGATAATATCCAGGCTCATCAAACCTTTTTACTTTTGCAAATATTTTCGAATTCAAATTAGCTAATATTCTAGTTAATGCTAAAATATATCTTTTTTCATCAATAACTTCTTTTATTGATTTTCTATATGTCGCATATTGCGGAATTTCATCAAGCAGATTATGTTTATTAGGCAATAAATTCATAAAATCACCTGTATGATTATACAACATTAGATCTACTTCATTATTTTTGTAATCAAAATTATTCAACATACTTATAAGGCTTCTTTCAACTCCACCAACTTCCATATCAAAAGAAGCAATTAATACTCTTCTCATAACCTCTCCAACTTTTACCAATAATTACTTATTAATTTACGTATCTTAGCTATTCTATATCCACCAATTATTTTTGATAAAATAGCCTTTATTTTTCCTTTAATTTTATCACTAGCTGGGACCCAGCTTTTATAAAAATAATGTATTGTATATGTGTTCTTATTTGCCTTGCTATAACAATTTATATAATCGTATGGTGAAAAATACTCTTGTGGATAAAAAGTTCCTAACTTATCGATTTCTTGATAACTTCCATCTAATCTAACCCCAAGTTTTTTAATGATACTACTAACTATATAAACATTAGTTGTCGTATCGATATCTCCATTTTTTTTTACAAAACTTCTATTTTCATAAATATCTAAAAATTCTTTTATTATTCTATTTCCTTTTTTCGCTCCAATAGTACTAGTTGCTATAAAATTTTTTTCTTCAAATCCCCAAAATGACTCATTTTTTAAAATATCCTTACTAAAAGTTCTATATACTTCTACATCAGTATCCATATATATTCCACCATAATTATATAAGGCATATACTCTAACATAATCACTTACAAATGCAAACTTTCCAGCCTCATAAGCTTGTTTTACAAATTTATTAGAGTTTATATCAAAAGTATCTTCATTCCATTCTATTATCTTATAATCATTTAAATTATTTTCCCAACTTTTTATACATCTTTTTACCAATTCAGGTTTGTCTTTCTTGCCAAACCAACAATAATGTATAATTTTAGGTATTTCATAATTATTCATAAAATACTCCTTCTTTTAATATTTACTAATATCTATGTCAAAACTTTATATTAAGTAATATTTATTCTTCAACTCAATAAAATAAAAACTTCATTAAATCAAAATCAGTCCTATATTTTATTCCTAATGATATAACCTGCTCATAATAAAAAAATAAAAAATAGCAGACTATAACCCCAAAATAAATAAGTCTTTTCTCTTTTCCATAAAAGCAATTTTTTAATAAAAAAGCAAATACTATAAAACTATATAATTGAAAATATATTGTGAATCTAGCAAATATCCAATTTAATGCTGAAAATAACATAATTATTCCACATATAGTATTCATGTTTACAAATATATCTCCCTCTTTCCATCTCTCTCTTATGATATTTTTTTTCATATATGATAGTATTATAGGCATTAAAAATACAGCTATTCTTATTGGATTTGCACCACCTTCGTTAAAATCTGAATATGCTCCATATTTACTCCCCTGTAACATATTCATTAGTGGATCATAAAAAAATAATCCTATTAACATTAAACCATATAAAATATTCGTTCTTTTACTCCATGCCCTCTCTTTAACAATAAAGTACATTGGTATCATTACAAAAGCAGAATTATGAACACTCATCATCAATAAACAAATTATGAGGTACTGTATAAACTTTTTTTTAATAATACATATAGTTGCTATAAATAATATAGATGCAGCTAAACTTTGTCTTATACCATTCATAGTTACAGTATAGTATCCAGATGCTATATATAAAAATGTTGCTATTTCAAAATAACCATCCTTAGTAAAAATATACATACTTATAACATTTAATACATTTATAATTATAGATATAATCATTATCATAAATTGTGGATCATCTGAAATTGATTTTAACATTTGCAAAAAATATATAAATCCTGGCTCATATCCATCCGAATTAAACTCTGGACCAATTAAAGTATATAGATGTTTATACATATATGTATCTCCTATACCACTCCTTAATCCTGATACTAATGTTAAAATGAAAATAACTATTATTACAAAAATCCATGCTATTTTTCTATGTTCCACTCTTATAATCCTCGCCATCAGTGAAAATATATATACTGATACTAAGGTTAAATAAAATACAGTCATATCTATAGTGCTCCTTACTCTTTATGAAAGCTTAAGATTCCTAGTTTTATATAAAATATAAAAATATAAAACTAAGCCTAATGGTATTGATAATATTGTTAAAACTTTATTTGGACTTTCTAATAAGAACCTTTTATTTTTAGATAGTATTGAGCTTGAAACATAATGTATACATTGAATTATTTTATACTTCAAACTTCCCTTAGATAATTTTAAGTTTTCAACCCTATAAAAACACCATCCTATTGGATTTTTTCTGTACTGTTTAAACATATTAAGTGATGATCCATCTTCCATATATTCAACTATACATAAAACATCATTAATTAAAGCCAATTCATATTCCTCATCAAGCTTATAATATTTGTATGCTAATCCAACATATTTCTCTTCCTTATATACTGGATATGGGTATTTCTTAGTTAATTCCGTTCTATATACAAGCTTTTTATCACCTTTAATACCCTTATTGTAAAAAAAATCAAATAGAGTTGATCTTTTTAAATCATCTGGAAATTTCATACCTATGATATCTCCATTTTCATACGCATCTAATCCTGCAATTCCTGATATATTCTTATCGTTCCTTACCTTTTCCCAAGCATTTTTTATTTTTTCAATAGCATCATGTGGCATATAATCATCAGAATCAATACAAACATTTAATTCTGTAGTTATATTTTCATAAGCTGTATTATGAGCCCCATGCATCCCTTGATTCTCCTGATATATATAACTTATCTTAAATTCCGTAGTTTCATTAATCCATACTTCTATTAGCTCTCTTGTATTATCAGTAGATCCATCATCTATAATTAACCACTCAAACTCTTTACATGTTTGTCTTTTTAAACTTTCATAACATTTATGTATTGTATACGCCCTATTATATGTGGGAGTAAATATTGTTATTAATTTATCCATAATTATCCTCCTCTCATATTTGATTATTATATATATTTTCTATATTTTGGACATAAACTTTTATATTATAATTTCTATTTATATAATTAAAAGCATTTTCCCCCAATTTCTTTATTAATCTTTTTTTAGATTTCATTTCTCTTAGCTTAATAATAAAATCACTATAATTGCCTAATTTAATTAAGTATCCTGTTTTTCCATCATCTATAACCTCACTAATACTTCCAACATCCATAGAGAGAACAGGTTTATTAAATGCCATAGCCTCTAAAATAACCATTGGTAATCCTTCATAACGTGACGGTAAAAAAAATACATCAATTAATGGATAAAATTTATAAACATTTTCTTGAAATCCTGTTAATATAAATATATCTTCTAATTTTAAATTTCGTATAATACTTCTTACTTCATCCTCTTGATCACCACTACCTATTAGAAGTACTTTACAATCCATAAATTCATTTTTATGATTAGCAATTTCATTTATAAAAGGTATTATTCCTTTTATATCACATATCCTACCTACGAATCCCAATATAGTTTTATCTTTAGGAATATTAAATTCATTTATTGCACTATTACTATCATCAATATTAATATTTATAATTTCATCTATATCTATAGCATTCGATAGTACTTTAGCCTTATTTCTTAGAAAATACCCTGAGTTTTCATTATAAAAATTATAAACTAACTTTCCACAAGCAATATTGTAATCATATTTTGGTCTTAAAATAGAATCAATCCTCTTATTAATACTATTAAATTTTAAAAATGGATAACAACTATGAATATGAGATATTATTTTTACATCACACCTAAAAATTTTCTTTGCAAGATATGAAACTAAAGAAGCTGTATTATCATGGGCATGTACAATTTTTATATTTTCATTTTTTATAATCTTACTTAAATTGCATGCATTAAATAGTATATTTTTATTAGAAAACTTTATATTGTAACTCCTTATTCCATTCTCCTTAAAAACATTAGAAAGTTCTACTCCCCCACAAACTACTACAGGTTTATAATTTTTAAGATTTTTACATAATAATAATGCCATTCTTTCAGCACCACTCATTTTATTCATTGGTAATACATGCAATACCTTATTCATAATAGTTTTTAGTCTCCTTCTCCTTAAAACTTTCTATTTTTTATATAATTAAGAATTTTAAAATTTTATCTTATTTATTAATCTCACCTATTACTAACATATGAAGAAAGTCCCTTATCATAATTAATATCTAATTGAACATCCTCATAAATTTTTAAAAGTTCACTATTTATACTCTCAATATCATATTTTCTAATTTCCTCAGAAACTTCAAAACTCTTATCATTTAAAATATAATATTTCTCTATAGCTTTTGCGGTTGATTCATAATCATCAACATTAACTAAGGTTCCTATAGTTTCATCACAAATAAGGTCCCTACATCCCCTAATATCAGTAGCAATTACCTTTCTACCACAAGCCATAAACTCCATTATATTTCTAGGTAATCCCTCTCTACGCGATAACAATATTCCAATATCTGATATATTTATCAATTTATTTACATCTAATCTATATCCTAACATAAATATATTGTCTTGTAAATTTCTTAAAATTATTTGCTTCTCTAAACTTTCTTTTAGTGTTCCATCACCAATGCAAAGAACCTTTATATTAGGATATTTATCTTTTAATATATCCATAGCATTAATTAACTGAATATGATTCTTATTTTTGTTAATCTCTGCAATCATTAAAACTACAAAATCTTTATCCTTTAGTCCAAATTCTTTCCTTTTTTCTTGAATTTCCTTACTACTTAACTTTTTATATTTATCTAAATCAAGCCCAACTCCATTAAGTAAATAACACTTTTTAGGTTTAAGTTTTTCCTTAGTTATTTCATAATCTTCTTTATTTATATTAATTGTTACATCAGTAAATTTAGCCATAATTTTTTCAATTGGATAATATAGAATCCACCCTAATTTAGAGCCACCCTTTAAGAAATGATAACCATGTTCAGTATATATGACCCTTAAACTTGGAAAATTTAACTTAAGCAATCTTCCATATATAGCTGCTATTGGAGTGTGAACATGAACAATATCATAATCATTAATTCTTTGAAGTTCTTCTAATTTTATAAAAGCCTTTATATTTCCAATACCTAATGGATTTCTAGAAAAAGGAACCTCAAATATCTTAACTCCTCTTCTTTGTAACTCCTTATCTACTGGCTTATCTATAGAACAGGCACAATGAACTTCATATCCATTATCTAAAAGCATATTAATATGTGGTATTAAAAATGCATTTATTGTTCTACTTACAGTTGTTACATATAAGACTTTCTTCATATTCTCTTTCCCTTCTCTCATAATCCACTTTTATAGTTTTTGCTGGAACTCCAACTACTGTACTATATATATCAACATCCTTTATAACTACAGCTCCTGCACCAACTATTGAAGCTTTTCCTATTTTCTTACCCTGAATAACTGTTGAACCAGATCCCATCATTACTCCTTCTTCAATAATGTCATTTCCAGAAACATTGACATTCCATAATAGAGAAACATAATCTTTAATAATTGAATCATGTCCAATTCCACATTTAGGACTTATAATTACGTGTTTTCCTACTTCTATATTTGCAGTAAGAATCACACCTTCATAAATAATAGTTCCTTCTCCTATATTCATATAATTATGAATATATACTTTAGGATGAATTATAGTTGCAAACTTAAATTTATTATTTATTTTATTTACTATTTTCCTTTTTATTTCATAATTTGCTATTGCTATAATAATATAAGTATCAGATGGTAAAACTTCTAATGAATCTATACCACCAATAACAGAATATCCATTAATAACCTTTCCCCAACTATCTTTATTACCATCAATGAACCCCATTAAATTCCACATTAATTCTAATTCATTTATTTGCTGTATTATTAATGCCGTTTCTCGTCCAACTCCACCTGCACCTATTATCACTATATTTTTCATTGCTAATCCCCAACTCTATTATTTATTAAAAATTTTACCCTTTTTATTTTTTCCATCTCCATAATTACCATAATATTTATTATCTAAAGATTTATCACTTTCATTTAAAACAGTACCTATAACATTTGCCTTTGCCTCTATAAGTTGCTCATAACTTTCCTTAACTATTTTTTCCTTAGTCTTTCTAGCCTTAACAACTATTAAAGTTGCATCTGCCTTAGATGCTAAAAGTAATGTATCACTTACTGGAAGTATTGGTGGAGTATCAATAATTATATAATCAAAATTAACTTTTAATTCTTTTATTAAATTTTCCATTTCTTTTGACCCTAATATTTCAGCTGAATTAGGTAAAATTGTTCCTGCTGTTATTAAAAAAAGAGAATCCTCAATTTTTTTAGGAACACCTTTCAAATCAGACTTCCCAAATAACACATCTGTTAATCCCTTTTCATTTGATAACAAAAAGTTTTCATGAATAGATGGTTTTCTTAAATCACAATCAATTACTAAAACCCTTGCACCATCTTGACTTAAACTATATGCTAAATTGCCTACCACTGTAGATTTTCCCTCTCCTGCTAAAGAGCTTGTTACAACTATTGTCTTTATTGGTTTATCTATTAATGAAAACTTAATACTTGTTCTTAAACTTCTATATGCTTCCACTGATAGAGACCTTGGTATTTTCTTGGTTACGAACATTTTTGACTTCCTTTCTAAACTCTTTTTCCTCTACAGGTATACATCCTAAAACAGGTACTGGCACTATTTTTTCTAATTGTTTTTTAGAAATTATTCTTGTATCTAAATAATCTAAAACTAAAATTAATCCAATAGATAAAATAATTCCTACTCCAAAAGCAATAATAGGAAGTTTAGTTTTATTAGGATATATAGTAGCTACTTTAGCTTCACTTAATATTGTAGGATTTGTGGTAGGCATAATTTCTTTAACCTTATCTAATAACACTTCACAAACAGCATCTAATGTTTCTGCCATTTGATAATCTGTATAACTTGAATAGTAAATATTAACTATTGGAGTATTGGCTGAAGATTCAAAACTTAATGCTGAAGCCACCTCAAGGGATGTATTATCTATTTTATGCTTCTTTAAAGTCTCATCTAAAAAGCCATCTATTTTAGATATTTCACTAAATATAGTTATAAATTGTGAATAATAACTTAGTTCGCTTTCTGAGTAAATATCAAACATATCATTTCCATTTCCCATAAAAACCTTAGCAGATGCACTATAACTTGGTTGTAATTTTGATACCTTAAGCACAGCTAAAGAAGTTGTTATTACTGTGATAACAATAATTATCCAAAATTTCTTCTTAAATAAATACCAAAGTTCTTCAAACTCAAAATTAATTAATCTATCTTCCATATTCATCCTCCCGTTATCTTTTTCTATCTATATAGCAATCCCCACTTCTTATATAGCCCTCGATTTACTACTATTACTTAAATAACTAATTGCTTCCATTAAAATATTCCATTGTAACACTTTCACTTTGATTAATCCCTTCCCTTTTTAGTACCTTCCAAAAAGTTAAAAAGAAAATCTTAATATCTAACCAAAGAGACCAATTATCTACATACCAAACATCAAGCTTAAACTTTTCACTCCAAGTAATAGAATTCCTTCCATTTATCTGTGCCCATCCAGTAAGCCCTGGAAGAACTTCATGTCTTCTTATTTGTTCATCATTATAAAGTCCCAAATATTGAACTAATAATGCTCTTGGTCCAACTAAGCTCATATCACCCTTTAAAATATTGATAAGTTCTGGTAATTCATCTAAGCTAAAACTTCTTAAGAAACTTCCAAACTTAGTTACCCTTTCATTATCACTTAATAAATTTCCATTCTTATCAGTAGAATTTTTCATTGTTCTAAACTTTATCATTTTAAATATTTTATTATCTTTTCCAACCCTCTCTTGCAAGAAAAAGGCCGGGCTCCCTAGGTTTATTATTACTAATAAGTAAATTAACAACATTAATGGCAATAAAAAAATTAAAACTATTAATGATATTGTAATATCGAGAAGCCTTTTTACAAACATAATCTATACCCT
>OASX01001343.1_pt1 | contig 12553 bp, 7 predicted proteins | sample 1516531 | NCBI WGS metagenome assembly OASX01 (sample SAMEA2579911, study PRJEB22360) | human gut metagenome | biome: human gut; feature: human-associated habitat; material: faeces | place: Denmark | collected 2008/2010
CAGCTAAAAATACAGGAGCAACTTTAATTCAAACGTTCAATAAAAACGCTCCGCTTTATCCGGAAACAGTAACCCTGCGCGGAACTATTCTCTATAAAACGCCTTCCGAGGATTCACCTACTGATGAGCCTTCTAATGAAAATCAGAGCACAGATGAATCAACGGATGAAAACTTATCAGAACCGGACCAGCCAGAGGAACAGGAAAACTATGACCAGGCTCCTCCCACTGATTCCGCTTATAGTGAAGAACCCAAGGATACTTCTCAGGAAGATTCTGCGCTTGATACAGCTCCACCGGATACGGCTGCATCCGTTGAGAACCCTGATAATACTTCATTCCCTCCTAAAGAAGAAACTTTTGGCCAGGAAACCAGTAACAGCCAAAGCCCAACTGATTCTCCCCGGCCAGATGAAGTCCCCCAAAACACACCACCAGAACAAACCACCCCAGAAGAGGAACTGCCTTCTCAAAATGCGCCCGATTCTGAGATTGATGATTCTGCCCAGGCCCCTGATTCTGAAATGCAGACTACAGCACCCGAATCTATTTCTATCACATTGCAATATGTTACTACAGATAAGGATACTGTTGTTCCTAAACCTGTCACAATTTCAACCGCCGCAAGTTCAGTATCAGGTAAAATAACTAAAATAGGTGATAATTTATGGACCTATGAATTTAATGGACTTCAAAAATATGATAATACCAAGACAGAATTTGATTACTCTATTACCCCTCAAGCAGATGGATATAGTTTTTCTGTGTTAGATGCATCGTCACCCTATGATTTCAGTTGTGTTTCTCTTACAACGGAAAATTTAAGTACATCTTTAAATAGCAACAATATTTCGGAATCGATTTCTTCAATATATGAGGAATCTCAGGAAGATAGTGGAACAATTGATGAAGAATCAGAACCGTCAGACAGTGTACAATCAGATAATATGACAACCAATGATATTCCCGATACAGATCAGGTGGATCCTAACTATCCGGATGACCCCTTAAACCGGAGAGCCTTTTCAGGTGCGGAACCAGCAAAAAGCGGTATCTATGAAGGGGAAGTTGGCGCAGAATCAACTCCTGTTTTCTATCTCGGGGGAAAACAGGGAATGAAAATTGAAATTATGAACTACGGTGTCCAACGTCCCCAATCTGATGCCAATTATTTCAGTCTTGGTGTCAAGACTACTTCTGTTGCAACAGGAAAAACTGCATTTTTAGCTGGCGATATTAACAATTATCTTGGTACAGAAACTCAGTTAGCTAAAACACTTGGTCATGTAAATGTACTAAAACTTGGCCACCATGGCTCATATGGCTCCAATACATATACCTATTTAAAGAAATTATCACCGGAAATTGCCATTATGACCGGCAAATTTGATTATGTCACCAACAATAAAATGGGTAAAGAAATTGGAACACTTGATACATTACTCAAAATGGCCCAAAATGGCATGCCGATTTACCCTACTGCCTGGTATGCGCCATATACAAAAGCACTTGTCATTAATTTGGATAATAAGTTGAAGAATAATATTCCCAAAAACAAGTCATTTGTTGCTGTCTCCAGTTTTACAACACCTTCCACGCAAATATATTATCAAGATGGGTATCCCACAGCTTTTAGCGGTTGGAAGGAATCTCAGGATGGTAATTGGTATTATTTTGACAATTCCTATAACTCACTTGCAGACAGCTGGATAAAAAATGCCTCCGGACAATATTATTACGTCAGAGGCAATGGTACTATGGCTACTGGCTGGGTTTTCGTAAATGGTTATTGGTACTATATGGATCAAAAGGGTATTATGACAACGGGCTGGCAAAAAATCGGTGATAAATGGTATTATATGAATTCATCCGGTCAAATGCTTACAGGACGACAGAGAATTGGAATGGATTATTACTACTTCTCTTCCACTGGCGCTATGGCAGATGATGAGTATATTGATGGGCAATATTACAATACAGCAGGTAAATGGCAGCCGGATTTTTCTGATTCAAATTGGATGCATGATGCAAATGGTTACTGGTACCGTTTTTCTAACGGAAGCTACCCTAGAAATACCTGGATGCGTATTCATGGAACATGGTACTATTTCTATGCTTCAGGTTACATGGCCACCGGCTGGCTAAAACAAAACAACGATTGGTATTATCTAGGATCCGACGGAGGAATGAAAATTGGATGGTTCCCTGTTAATAATGTGTGGTATTACTTTAACAGTTCAGGCATAATGCTTACCGGCTTGCAGAATATCGGTGGTCAAAAATATTATTTTAATATTTCGGGCGCTATGCTTACCGGTTGGTATAAAATTAATAATAAATGGTATTATTTCACCGGCAGCGGCTCTGCTGCTGTGGGCTGGTATCAGTTAGGACAAACCTGGTACTACTCCAACAGTGCCGGGGTTATGGTTACCGGACTACAAAATATCGGTGGTCAAAAGTATTATTTTAATAATTCCGGAACAATGCTCACGGGGTGGTATAATATAAAAAATAAATGGTACTATTTCACTGGTAATGGCTCTGCTGCCATTGGCTGGTATCAGATAGGTCAAACCTGGTACTATTCTAACAGCGCGGGAGTGATGCAGACCGGATGGCTGCGTTTAGGCAATACTTATTATTACCTGACCCCCTCGGGTGCTATGGCAACTGGTTGGCTATATCTTGGGAATACATGGTATTACTTAAATCCATCCGGTGAAATGTACGTCGGATGGCTGCATTTAGGAAACACCTGGTATTATCTAAATGGAAGTGGAGCTATGCTTACTGGTTTCAGAACTATAAATGGACAAAAATATTTTCTTACTGGCTCCGGAGCGCTGTATACCGGATGGGGAATTGTAAATAATAGCTGGTATTACTTCACAGAAAATGGCGTTGCTGTAGGATGGGCCAATATTAACAATACCTGGTATTATTTAAACACCTCCGGAATTATGCTCACAGGATTACAGAATATTAATGGACAGAACTATTACCTGGATAGTTCCGGAGCTATGCGAACAGGCTGGCAATATCTAAATGGTAAATGGTATTACTTCCTGGAAGATGGTTCAGCAGCCTCCGGCTGGAAGTATATTAACGGTAATTGGTATTATTTAAATCCCAATAACAATCAAATGTACGCAAATGCTTGGACTCCCGATGGATATTATGTCAATAGCAGCGGTGCATGGACGGGACAAAGAAGATAAGAAATGGGTGCATGGCAGATTATTCTTTATACTGCCATGCACCCATTTTTCAAATCTTCTTCAATACCTTTATCATTGAGACTAAATCTTTTCCATATCCGGCAGAAGTTGCCCAGCCACCACCACTGGGATTATCCGGAATACCAAGCCACTCAACATAAGGCGCCGAATTTCTTTCCACGTAGTCAAATCTTTGATCAACGCATTTATTATTCAACTTCTCAGTAGAAGCATACGCCTTTAGATGTTGAACTTGTGCTCGTATACCTGTTCTGACATCTTTAAAGGAATTCCCCTTTTCGCCTCCTCCCGTCGCCCCTAATCCTGCAAAATTAAACTGTTCAATTGATACATCTCCACCAAACTGAAGCCAGCCGGTTTCTTTCATTACCTGACAAAAAACCACCTCTGCTTTTATTCCCTCTGCATTTGCCTCCTCAAGTATGATTTTGGAAAATGCCTTAATATCTTTAACACCGCCTTTGGAAAGAGCTTTAGTAGGATATGTACATTTGGAGGATTTAAAATAACTAACCATCTGCTCTACAGACGCACCACTGCTGCCGCTGATTTTATAAAGGTTTTTTGTATTGGTGTTTGATCCATTTTCAGTATTATTGTTTTTTTTTGCGTCTGGTATCCAAACACCAGAATTATTTAAGTAATATTCTTTTCCATTAACTGTTATCCAACCAGTCTGCATCACTCCACTTTTATTGCAATAGTACCAATTTCCATTTATGGCCATCCATCCTGTCTGCATGGCTCCACTTCCATTACAATAATACCATTTGTTTCCTACTTTAAACCAGCCAACCTGCATGATCCCGCTTCCGGGAGCTAAATAATATTTAGTTCCCCCTACATTTGTCCAGCCTTCTGCCATGGCTCCGCTTCCAGTCAAATAATACCAGAAATTTCCCAGATTCAGCCAACCTGTCTGCATGGCTCCGCTTCCATTACAGTAATACCATCTGCCATTCGCTTTAAACCATCCTACGCGCATTGCTCCGTTTCCCGGGTTTAAATAATACCAGGCATTTCCAATATAGTTCCAGCCTTCTGCCATAGCTCCATTACCAGCCAGGAAGTACCATACATTGCCTAAATTTAACCAGCCGGTCCGCATAACTCCGCTTCCGTCACTATAATACCACTTCCTGCCATCCTTATACCATCCGGTACACATCTTTCCATTAAATGGATTCATATAGTACCATTGACCACCAAGGTTTATCCATCCTTCTGCCATGGCCCCACTACCAGTCAGGTAGTACCAGGTTCCTGCCTGATTGAGCCAGCCTGTCTGCATCACTCCACTGCCATTGCTATAATACCAGGTCTTCCCTACTTTATACCAGCCGGTACACATTACACCATTTCCCGGATTTAAATAATACCATTGGCCTCCAATATTTGCCCAGCCTTCTGCCATGGCTCCGTTTCCAGCCAGATAATACCATGCTCCTCCAAGGTTAAGCCAACCTGTTTGCATTGCTCCACTTTCATTACTATAGTACCATTTTTTACTTACTTTATACCAACCCGTGCACATTTTTCCACTGCCCGGTTTAAAATAGTACCAAGTCCCACCAACAGATCCCCAGCCTTCTGCAGCAGCTCCATCACCAGCCATGTAATACCATGAGCTTCCAATTTTATGCCAACCGCCTCCCAGCATAGCTCCGTTACTCTGAAGATAATAACGTTTTCCACCAATCTTTTGCCAGCCTGTCTGCATAGTTCCAGATGAATTGAGGTAATAGTAACTACCATTGATCTTCTGCCAGCCTGTCAGCATTTGTCCACTGCTATTCAGGTAATACCATGTCCCGTTAAGATTCAGCCAGCCTGTCTGCATAACGCCGCTTCCATTAAGATAATACCAAAAATTATCAACTTTTTGCCAGCCTGTCTGCTTTTTCCCCCCTACATAATAGTAATATTTTCCGCCAATCTTTTTCCATTCTCCTTTGGATTCAGGTACCGGCTCATATATCTCACCACCTGTTTCAATACCAAAGTATTGCGCTATACCATATGCATCGGCTTTTGCTAAATTCTTAATAGAAGCTTCATTATCAAGATATTTTTTATCAGCAGCTCCTGTCAAAAACGCATGTTCTACAATAATTGCAGGTATTCCTGCTTCCTGACCGCCACGAATAATAGCCATTTTATCAGCTTTGCTTCTATCCGGATATTTGTAATCATTGGAATCACTCTCTTTTAATCCTCTGTCATATAATCCCAGCGATACTAAACGCTTTAATATATTATTTGCCACTTTATGCGCATTCTCTGCAACTTCTGAATTATATCTGCCAGTTCGCGGTACTAATACTTCTGCACCATGCGCTGTCTCATAATCAAACGCATTTAAATGAAGACTTACCAGTAAATCAGCATGTTTATTCGCTGCATAATCCACTCTTTGGCCCAGAGTCATTTTTATTGCTTTAGATGCTCCGACGGTATCATGCGTCAAATATACGGTGATGTCAGGATACTTCTCCAGTTCCTTTTTCACATAATTGGCAATTTTCATGGTCAAATCTGCTTCAATAAATTTCGTTCCGTCACTGAATTTATGATCAGCACCCGGGTCATAGCCATTCGTATCAATAGTTCCATGACCTGGGTCCAGCACTACTATATAATGTTCTTTCTTCTTTGGTTCAGCTGATATAGCAGCTGGTACTTCTGCTTCGCCATCCAGGGAATACGCTGCTATTCCATCAGAACTTTCCGCCAACTCATTACTTTCTGCTATAGCCTCTTTTATATCCTCAGAAGAAATACCGTTTTCATCTGCAGATATAACACCTTTTTCTCTCTGCTCATCTGCCTGGGTTTCAGCATTCGTTTCTTCCCCCTGACTCTCAGTAACAGCTTTGGCGGCTTCATCTGTATCTATTTCCACCTGAGTCATATCTCCTTCACCCTGGTCCAAAGACACATTATATTCCTGTCCACCAGCAATTGCTTTCATAGAAATGAATTCTCTATTTTGCTCCTGCACAGGTAACTCCAGCATAAAGGCTGCAACGTTTTGTACTACTTCGTCAGCTGCTGCTGTTTGTACTTCTCCCTCTCCATCTTTGTATGTAATTTCCGCACTTTCCAATACTGTGGAGTTTTGATCTCCTACTTCAACAATAACCGACTGAAGGGAGTCATTTTCCTGCGTAAAAATATAATTACATGCCATGGACAGAGTCTCTTCTTCTTTCTCCCCTTCCGACACTCCATCATCTATAGCTTTTTCATGGTCATTTTCTTGATCCTTTTCTTTTTCCTTGGACTCCCCGCTGCTATCAGGCGTTTCCTCTTCATTCCCGCCATTTAACATCTCTTGTTCCGGATTATTTCCCGGTTGAGGAGAAACTTGATCATCTTCCAGTTTATTCTTTTCCTCCCCGGCTAAAGAATCATCCTCAAATGATTTGTCTTGTTCGTTTTCTTCAATCTTCTGTGTGTCTGCTCCCGTTGTCTCTGAAGGTTCTGCACCGAGTACCGGTGTACACATGCCCATCAGCATGACAAGAACCAACAAATATGACAGAATCCTTTTTCCTGTTTTTTTCATATTCTACCCCTTTTCTGTTAGTGTTTCTTGCAAACTTATTAAATTTATTAAGTAAGTATTAAATATTATACAATACTACTCTTAAGAAATCAATGGAATACCAGTTTATTGTTTTCTTTTTTTTTAGTTTGTGCTACAATAATAGTGTTTTTTAATAAATCAGAATTTTTTCTAGGATTAAAGGAGTCTTTATGATAGATTTTAATATACCGCCATATGTAGGGAAAGAAATGGATTATATAAAAGAAGCTGTAACTAACAGAAAAATTTGCGGAGATGGTACCTTTACGAAACGATGCAGTAAATGGATGAAAAATAATTTTAATGTAAACCAGGTTTTTCTTACAACATCCTGTACACATGCCCTGGAAATGGCTGCTGTGCTTACAGATATAAAACCAGGGGACGAAGTGATTCTTCCTTCTTATACTTTTGTTTCTACTGCCAATGCCTTTGTCCAAAGAGGAGCATCCCTGGTATTTGTTGATATCCGCCCCGACACCATGAACATAGATGAAACACTAATTGAAACTGCCATAACACCAAAAACAAAAGTAATAGTACCGGTCCATTATGCAGGTGTTTCCTGTGAAATGGATACTATCATGTATATCGCCAAACATCACAACCTCAAAGTAGTCGAAGACGCGGCCCAAGGATTCTCCTCCTATTATAAAGGCAAAAGTCTAGGTACAATTGGTGATTTTGGATGTCTGAGCTTTCATGAAACAAAAAATCTCAGTATGGGAGAAGGTGGTGCTCTTCTCTTTGATGATGCGGCATATCAGGAAAAAGCTGAAATTCTTAGAGAAAAAGGTACAGACAGAAGTAAATTTTTTAGGGGGCAGATTGATAAATATACTTGGCAGGATTATGGTTCCTCCTATCTTCCCAGTGATATGAATGCCGCCTATCTGTGGGCTCAGTTAGAAATGGCCGATGCAATCCAGAAAGACAGAATAGAAAGCTATGCATTCTATGATCAGGAACTGAAACCATTGGCAGCGATGGGTTATCTGGAACAACCTTACGTTCCTGAAGAGTGCCAGCATAATGCTCATATGTATTACATAAAACTGCCCGATTTAAAAAAACGAACGAACTTCATATCATATTTAAAAAAGAATGGCATATTAAGTGTCTTCCACTATATCCCCCTCCATTCAGCACCTGCCGGAGTTAAATTCGGTCGTTTTGTTGGTGAGGACAAATATACTACAAAGGAAAGTGAACGTCTGGTAAGGCTACCTATGTATTATCATTTAGCACAAGAAGATAAAGATTACATTGTTGACACAATTTTTAAATATTTCGGACAAAGCAGATAAAAATAAGGTATGGATTCCTTCAAGAATCCATACCTTATTTTTATCCCAGTGTATAAATGAAAATACCTGTAATAATAATCAGATTTCCAATCACTTTCCCCTTGGTGAATTTCTCCTTCAATATAAAATATGATAACAACATAACAAATACATAACTAAAGGTATCAATCACAGAACCATATTTCATTTCCACTTTTGTAAACGCATAAGTATTCAAAAGCAGAACGCCGCCAAAAATACCATACGCAATAATGACTCTCCAATTTAAATATTCATAAATCGGATGACTATATTTTCTGTTCGCACTTTGTTTCAGAAGTAGTTGTGAAAACGCCGTAAAAAATGTACCAATAAAAAGGATAAACATATATTTATTCATATTTTTGCACCACCAATACTCCGAATAATACAACTAACAACCCAACAACATTTTTTATGGTTAAAACCTCATGAAAAATCAATACCGCCCATATCTGGGACCATACCAGATATACACTTTTATTTGCATATGCTATACTGAGTTCAAATCTCTGAATGATCTTCTGCCACGCCAGTGCATAGATAAAACAATCTAAAAGCATAAGGAAAAAGAAAAAATATAATCGAATTCCCCAAATGCCATTCTTGTTAAATTCCATCGATGCCATTTTTGTAAACACAGGGGTAAATGAAAATATCATAATACTGATATGTAAAAAGATATAATCTTTTACCTTACTTTTTCCAGAAACAGTCATAAATTCCCCTTCTTTCTCTGCATAATATTTGAGCAACAGACTTTTTTGTATTGCACAGCTTTTTTTATTATATCACCCTTCTTCTCTCGGAACAAGTCTATTGAAACCCTTGTCGTAAAATGTTATAATAGGCCAAGCGGCTGTTAACACCTTATTAATAAAGAACGATAGACAGCCCTGGAGGTATAAAAATGAGTCTATATTCTATCGTCGTTCCTGTATATAATTCTGAACATACATTAGAGGAACTTTACAACAGGCTCCGTTATGTATTTGATCAGATCATGCAGGAAGACTTTGAATTAATACTTGTAGATGACAGTTCCCGGGATAACTCTTATGCAGTAATGGAACAGCTTCATAAGACCGATTTCCGAGTTAAAATCATTCAAATGGCAAAAAATTTTGGTCAGCATCCTGCCCTACTTTGCGGCTTTTCATTTGCTAAAGGCGATTTTGTTATCACCATGGATGATGACTTGCAGCATCGTCCAGAAGAAATCCCTAAAATGGCTGCAGTTATAAAGGAAAGACAAGACGTAGATGTAATTATCGCCAAATACGAAAACAGAAAACACAATATTATAAGAAAGATTGGTACTAAAATATCTATTTACGCTACATCAAAAATGTTAAACAAGGATCCAAATCTGGAAATAACAAGTTTTCGGCTCATGCGCAGATTTATAGTAGAGGCTATTTTAAATACTAATACACATCTTCCTCAAATTGGTAATCTTCTTGTACAGAGCAGTAATCGAATTATTAATGTCCCTGTTCAGCATGATGCCCGTAAAGTAGGACAGAGTAATTATACTTTTCGTAGATTAGCAAAAGATTTGATTTATGATATTACATCAAATTCTGCACTTCCGTTGATTTTAGTGAGGGATTTGGGCATTTTTAGTTTTGTAATCAGTATTATATTGGGACTCTTTTACCTGATAAGGTATTTCATATATGGTGTTTCTGTAGAAGGATGGACAACACTTGTTTTACTCATATTGGCTTATAACGGAATCATTCTATTGGCAATCGGTATTATTGGCCAATATTTAATGAATATATTGAATGAAGCAAAAAAGATCCCTAATTATGTAATACGAAAAAAGGAATTGTAGAATCTATTAGATACAAAAGGAATGATAATATGAAAGAAATTGGCGGGTATATGGAATTAGAGGAGTTGTCAGGAAAAGAATTTTATCCAAACTTGCTGAAACTGAATCTTGGACGTACCGCACTTATCTTTGCAATAAATAAACTACGAATCAAAAAATTATGGCTTCCTCTACTGCTGTGTGATTCTGTGACCCATGTATGTAGAAAATGTGGTATAGAGCTTTCATGGTATTCTATTTTGGATGACTTTACTCCTGTACTGCCGGAAAAAAAATTTGATGAGAATGAATATTTATACCTCGTCAACTATTATGGTCAATTGTCACCTGAATGTCTCTTGAATTTAAAAAAGAAATATAAAAATATTATTCTTGACAATACCCACGCATTCTTCCAGGAACCGTTGGAAACAATCCCGACCCTTTACTCATGTAGAAAATTTTTCGGATTACCCGATGGTGCTTATCTATATTTAGATAATACTCCTAATACAGAGACTTTCTTTCTTCCTATAGATAAGTCAGCCTATAGAATGACGCATATACTCGGTCGATATGAGTCTCCGGCATCCACCTATTACTCAACCATGCTAGAAACAGCCCATAGTTTTTATGATGAACCGGTAAAAAGCATGTCTCGCTTAACGCAAAATCTTCTCAGAGGGATAGATTATGCGCAGGTATGCAGAAGTCGAAATGAAAATTATGCTATATTAGAACATTCCCTGCAAACTCAAAATCATTTGCTGCTGCGTACACCAAAAGGTCCTTTCGTGTATCCATTCTATTGCACGGATGGTATTCAGATACGAAAAAAACTGGCGGATAAAAAAATATTTGTTCCTACTTATTGGAGCAATGTAATAGAAGATTTTCCAAAAGAAAGTCTGGAATATAACTATGCAGCAAATATACTTCCTCTCCCATGTGACCAGCGATATAACGCGGAAGACATGAGGCGTATAGTATCTGTCTTGAACCAATTGATGAAAGGCAAAAATGACAAATGATGAAACAGCGATTATTAATTTTAGGTTCCCTAAGAGAATTCGTCCAACTTATACAGTTAGCTAAATCTCGTGGAATCTATACCATAGTATGTGATGGATATCCTGACAGTATCGGAAAACGGTATGCTGATAAAGCTTACGATATCGATGTTGGAGATACCGACCGAATTGTCTCTATCTGCCAACTGGAAAGAGTGGATGGAATTATCACATCATTTTCTGATTATTTATTTGAATGCATGATTAAAATTGCAAATAAAGCTGGTCTTAAATGCTACTTTTCACCGGAAAAACTGGACTATTATCGAAATAAGGATGTTATGAAACAGATGTTTCATGAATTATCTATTCCAACCGCAAAATATGTTCGTCTGGCCTATGATTTTACAGATAATGATCTGAACAATCTTGAATTCCCGGTAGTAGTGAAACCTATTGATAAATATGGTTCTAGAGGTGTTCTTGTCTTATATTCCATAGAGGAAATCAGAAAATATTTTAATTTTATCTGTGCAACTTCTGAAATAAAAGAGATTCTGGTTGAAGAATATAATGAGGGATATGAATTTAATATGATGAGCTGGATTCTTGATGGTAAAGTTCATGTAATCAGCATTGCCGACCGCGAAAAGACACCTGTCTGTACAAACGAAATCCCTATAAGCTCTCGTAACGTTTATCCATCCCGTTTGATCAACTATGTATATGAAGAAGCTAAGGGTATATTACAAAAGGTCGCAAATTATACCGGACAAACCAGCGGTGCGCTGTCTATGCAGTTTTTCTGGTCACCGGGTGAAACCATATCTGTATGTGAAGTTGCCGGAAGATTTTTCGGTTATGAACATGAACTTGTTGATTATTGCTGCGGATTAAAAGTGGAGGATTTATTACTCGATTATCTTTATGACGAGATGTCTCTTAGAAAAAATATTAAGGTTCATTCCCCTTTTTTCGCCAAAAACAGTGCTGTTCTTTATTTTCATGGAAAGAGCGGTCTAATGGTTGATAATCAAGATGCCGCCCGTAAAATTTCATCTATAAAAGGAGTTAAAGATGCTTGGCTGTTTTATAGATCTGGTGAGAGAATTATACCTCATGGGGTAAACCCCTATGCAGTCCGGTACTATATATCAGAAGGAAGCAGAACTGAAATTGACCGTATAACAAAATATATATACGAACATATTTCTATAGTATCTCCTGAAGGGGAAAATGTATTATATGAAAATAAAATCCCAAAATATCCTGAGTGATTTTAAAAGAGAGTGTGAAACTTTTTCTGTAAAATAGGATTTATAAGGTTCTTCTATGATAAAATAAAAATCATAGGAGGGCCTTTTATTATGGCAAGACAAAAGAAACCAGTACACAGAGTACAAATGACGGAAGGAAAGCGCAGCATTATCCATCAGCTTTTGGAAGAATACGATATTCAGACAGCTGAAGACATTCAGGATGCCCTGAAAGATCTTCTTGGCGGAACCATCAGGGAAATGATGGAGGCTGAGCTGGATGATCACCTGGGATATCAAAAATCGGAACGC
>OASX01001352.1_pt1 | contig 12475 bp, 9 predicted proteins | sample 1516531 | NCBI WGS metagenome assembly OASX01 (sample SAMEA2579911, study PRJEB22360) | human gut metagenome | biome: human gut; feature: human-associated habitat; material: faeces | place: Denmark | collected 2008/2010
TGCACCGCAGGTTGCGCATATTGCGGTTGTTGCGGGTAACCTTCAGATGCAGGAGCGTTCGCCGATTCACCCATTTGCGGCGCAGGTTGCCAGGCCACTCCAGGCTGTACCGGCGAAACTTCAACAGGCGCAACAGGCGGAGTTTGGAGCTCCATTGGCGTAGCCCTGCTTTGCGTCGTCGTGCTAGCTGCGGCGGTTGTGGCAACAGGTTCGATAATCGGCGCGCCGTTCAATAATGGATCGTATTCATCATATTCAGGCTGCGTCGCGCAGTTGCCCGAAAAAAGCACATCATCAGGATCGGAAGTGACGCCGCGAGCGCTATAGGTTGCATTTTCTTCATCATCCATCCGTTTACCAGAGAACAAGGCGGCATCGGTATGACGCCCCATTGGATTGATGAATTTTTCCGCCAGACGTTTACGACGCGCCAGCGCGCCACGAAGAATACGGGCACGGCGTGATTCACGCTGTTTGCCGTTATTTTCATCTTCGTACTCTTCGTCGTCTTCATACTCATCCTCATCAACCCAGGTATCATCGCGACGAGTGCGATTACTGGCGAAAGTGAGGATATTTAAAATCCAGCCGCCCAGCTTTTCAGCAATGGTCACCCATGACCAACCGGTAAACAGCGTCAGTCCGGCCGCCCAGACACATAGCAGCGCAATTGTTCCCCCACTGCTATGTAGCAACGGCTGCAACGTTGTGCTTAATAAACTCCCGATCACACCGCCAGAAGCGAAATACCAGATATCGTCAGCGTTAATTGCCGCCAGACCACAAGAAGTGAGAATGATCGCCAGCACACCAATAATGCGTAACGAAACGGCAAAATAATCAACGTATTCGTCACTGTCCTGATGACGCCAGGCAAACCAGCAACCACCAATAATAATAATGGGGATGGTATAGGCCATGACGCCGAAAATGAAGAACAGCGTATCTGCCAGCCACGCGCCAGGAGCTCCGCCTAAATTGTGGATGGGCTCATGCCAGGCCGTTTGCGACCAGCTGGGGTCCGAAGGGTTAAAGCTAAGCAATGCTGCCATCAACCAGACGGCAAACAGGACTATAAGGATCAGCAACGCCTCGAGAAGTCGACGCCCGCTGCTTAACTTTGTCAATGTGACTTCTTTGTCTTCAGTGTATTCCTGGCTCAAGAAAGGCTCTCCAGGTTACAGGCTTTTCCTGCCCGATGCTAAAACGGACAACAGTACCAGGTTACCCCAGTACTGTTGCTGTATGGATTAACAGGAGTGTAATCAAAATACGCCGATTTTGCACCTGTTCCGTGTTAGCGCGTCTTAATAACCAGACGATTACTTTGCTTGACTTCTTCCATAACAACGTATGTCCGGGTGTCATTGACGCCAGGCAGACGCAGCAAGGTTTCCCCCAACAGCTTACGGTAAGCTGACATATCCGGCACGCGTGTTTTCAATAAGTAGTCGAAATCACCGGACACCAAGTGACACTCCTGAATCTCTTCAAGTTTTTGTACCGCGGTATTGAATTGTTCAAACACATCCGGGGCGCCACGATTCAGAGTAATCTCAACGAATACCAGCAGTGATGCATCCAGATAATGCGGGTTTAGCAGCGCTGTATAGCCCTGAATAAACCCTTGTCTTTCCAGTCGACGCACACGCTCAAGGCACGGCGTTGGAGAAAGACCTACACGTTTAGAAAGCTCGACGTTAGAAATACGCCCATCCTTTTGCAGCTCATTAAGAATGTTACGATCGATACGGTCGAGATCTTTGCCAGGGCGCTTCTTGCTATCTACCATTATTATTGTCTCTCTGTATTCCTTCCCTACTCCTGTCTGACCCTTACAACATCACTGTTCAGAGTCGCTACCCATCACGATAGACCGAAATCACGATGATTCACGGCGCGCAATGCCTGGGTCTACGGTGAGAAGACCGTCGCCTTGAGGCAGCTATCGACATCACGAATGGCGTCTGTCCACGCCATACGTAGATTTCACTAGCACGGTAAACATGGTATTTACATGCATGATTATGCGCATATAAGAATACTGTTTTTTTCTTCCTCGAATGTTTTCGCAAAACGCCAGGTGATTGTCAAAGCAAAACATCGTTTTTTAGTACAACATGCCAGTTATTCATTAACAGTGACGTTTAATCATCATTTAATCAGCTCATACACCGAAAAAATTAAGTAGCAGACGTGATAATGACGCACAGCTCCTGCGCATCCATCGTTTCTGACGATTGCACAAATTGTTAACAAAATTGCCATACTCTTTTTTTACGGCTGTAAATTCCCTACAATCCTGCTCATTGTCTGCCAACAACTATGGGGATCTCATGGGCACGACCAAACACAGCAAACTGCTTATTCTGGGCTCAGGCCCGGCAGGATATACAGCCGCCGTTTACGCGGCGCGCGCCAACCTGCAACCGGTTCTGATTACCGGCATGGAAAAAGGCGGCCAACTGACCACCACCACAGAAGTGGAAAACTGGCCAGGCGATGCAAACGATCTGACCGGACCGTTGTTAATGGAACGTATGCATGAGCATGCTGCCAAGTTTGAAACTGAAATCATCTTTGATCACATTAACAAAGTAGATTTGCAGAATCGTCCGTTCCGCCTGACTGGCGACAGCGGCGAATATACCTGTGACGCACTGATTATTGCCACCGGGGCTTCTGCACGCTACCTCGGCTTACCGTCTGAAGAGGCATTTAAAGGCCGCGGCGTTTCTGCCTGCGCCACCTGCGATGGTTTCTTCTATCGCAACCAGAAAGTGGCGGTTATCGGTGGCGGTAATACCGCTGTTGAAGAAGCTCTGTATCTTTCCAACATTGCTTCCGAGGTACATTTGATCCACCGCCGCGACGGTTTCCGTGCAGAAAAAATTCTTATTAAGCGTCTGATGGATAAAGTGGAAAACGGCAATATTATTTTGCACACCAACCGTACGCTGGAAGAAGTGACTGGCGATCAGATGGGCGTCACTGGCGTGCGTCTGCGTGATACGCAAAACAGCGATAACATCGAATCCCTCGACGTTGCTGGTCTGTTCGTTGCTATCGGTCACAGCCCGAATACCGCCATCTTTGAAGGGCAACTGGAACTGGAAAACGGCTACATCAAAGTACAGTCGGGTATTCATGGTAACGCCACCCAAACCAGCATTCCGGGCGTATTTGCCGCAGGTGACGTAATGGATCACATTTATCGTCAAGCCATCACCTCTGCCGGTACTGGCTGCATGGCTGCACTGGACGCAGAACGCTACCTCGACAGTTTAGCTGACGCAAAATAATTTACAAATCAGTAACAAAGGTAAAAAAGGCGGCGCCATGCGACTATGGGTCGCCTTTATTTTTTCCTCGTTGTAACATTGCCCTGCAAAAATTCTGATAACTCACCTGCTAAGCGTGCAATGAATAAATCTCGTCAAAAAGAGTTAACTCGCTGGTTAAAACAGCAAAGCGTCATCTCCCAACGTTGGCTGAATATTTCTCGTCTGCTGGGCTTTGTGAGCGGCATATTGATCATTGCCCAGGCCTGGTTTATGGCGCGTATTCTGCAACATATGATCATGGAAAACATTCCCAGAGAAGCTTTATTGCTTCCCTTCGCCATGCTGGTGCTGACCTTTATACTGCGCGCGTGGGTAGTTTGGTTGCGCGAACGAGTGGGTTATCACGCCGGGCAACATATCCGCTTTGCCATCCGCCGTCAGGTTCTGGATCGGCTGCAACAGGCAGGGCCAGCGTGGATTCAGGGCAAACCGGCGGGAAGCTGGGCGACGTTAGTGCTAGAACAAATTGACGATATGCATGATTACTATGCTCGCTATCTACCACAAATGGCGCTGGCAGTATCAGTGCCGCTACTGATTGTCATAGCGATCTTCCCCTCTAACTGGGCCGCGGCGCTCATTCTGCTGGGCACCGCGCCATTAATCCCTTTATTTATGGCTTTAGTTGGGATGGGCGCTGCTGATGCTAACCGACGTAACTTTCTCGCGCTTGCTCGCTTAAGTGGACATTTTCTTGATCGTCTGCGTGGCATGGAAACGTTGCGTATTTTTGGTCGTGGTGAAGCTGAAATTGAAAGTATCCGTTCAGCCTCAGAAGATTTCCGCCAACGGACAATGGAAGTGCTACGTCTGGCGTTTTTATCCTCCGGCATTCTGGAGTTCTTTACCTCCCTTTCTATTGCCCTGGTGGCGGTCTATTTTGGTTTCTCCTATCTCGGCGAGCTGGATTTTGGTCACTACGACACTGGCGTAACGCTGGCTGCGGGCTTCCTGGCACTGATTCTCGCCCCGGAGTTTTTCCAGCCATTACGCGATCTCGGCACCTTTTATCATGCCAAAGCTCAGGCTGTCGGCGCGGCAGATAGCCTGAAAACGTTTATGGAAACTCCGCTCGCCCATCCACAGCGCGGCGAGACTGAATTGACGTCTACCGAACCGGTAACCATTGAGGCTGAGGATCTGTTTATCACATCACCAGAAGGCAAAACCTTGGCTGGCCCGCTGAACTTCACACTATCAGCTGGAAAACGTGCGGTGTTAGTTGGTCGTAGCGGATCAGGGAAAAGTTCTCTGTTGAACGCGATTTCCGGTTTTCTTTCCTATCAGGGGTCGCTACGGATCAACGGGATAGAATTGCGAGATTTATCACCAGAATCGTGGCGTAAGCACCTCTCCTGGGTTGGTCAAAACCCGCAATTACCCGCTGCAACACTACGAGAAAATGTTCTGCTGGCACGCCCTGATGCCAGTGAGCAAGAGTTACAGACTGCACTGGATAATGCCTGGGTCAGTGAGTTCCTTCCGTCACTGCCACAAGGCGTCGATACTCCCGTGGGTGATCAGGCTGCTCGTCTTTCCGTGGGCCAGGCGCAACGCGTGGCGGTGGCGCGAGCATTGCTTAATCCCTGTTCATTATTATTGTTGGATGAACCCGCAGCCAGCCTCGATGCACACAGTGAACAGCGTGTGATGCAGGCGCTTAACGCCGCATCGCTGCGCCAGACAACCTTAATGGTCACCCACCAGTTAGAAGATCTTGCTGACTGGGATGTCATCTGGGTAATGCAGGACGGTCAGATCATAGAACAAGGCCATTACGCGGATTTAAGCGTAGCTAACGGTCCTTTCTCCACGTTGCTGGCCCATCGTCAGGAGGAAATTTAAATGCGCGCTTTGCTACCCTATCTGGCACTGTATAAACGTCATAAGTGGATGTTAAGTCTTGGTATTGTGCTGGCAATTGTCACGCTGCTCGCCAGTATCGGTCTGTTGACGCTTTCCGGCTGGTTCCTCTCAGCCTCAGCGGTTGCGGGCATTGCAGGACTGTACAGCTTTAACTATATGTTGCCTGCCGCAGGAGTGCGCGGTGCGGCGATCACCCGTACCGCCGGGCGCTATTTTGAACGTCTGGTTAGCCACGATGCGACGTTCCGCGTATTGCAGCATCTGCGCATTTACACCTTCAGCAAATTGCTGCCCCTCTCCCCTGCCGGGCTGGCGCGCTATCGTCAGGGCGAATTACTCAATCGTGTCGTGGCGGATGTTGATACGCTCGATCATCTTTACTTGCGCGTTATCTCGCCATTGGTGGGCGCTTTTGTGGTGATTATGGTGGTAACTGTCGGGTTAAGTTTCCTTGATTTCACCCTCGCCTTCATGCTGGGCGGCATCATGTTGCTGACGCTGTTCCTGATGCCGCCGCTGTTTTATCGTGCGGGAAAAAGTACAGGGCAAAATCTGACTCACTTGCGCGGCCAGTATCGGCAGCAATTAACCGCCTGGCTGCAAGGCCAGGCCGAACTGACCATTTTTGGCGCCAGCGAACGTTATCGCACGCAGTTAGAGAATACCGAAATTCAGTGGCTGGAAGCACAGCGCCGTCAATCTGAGCTGACTGCTTTGTCACAAGCAATTATGTTGTTGATTGGCGCGCTGGCGGTGATCCTGATGTTATGGATGGCCTCCGGCGGCGTTGGCGGTAATAGCCAACCCGGTGCGCTAATTGCTCTGTTTGTCTTCTGTGCATTGGCTGCATTCGAGGCACTGGCTCCAGTGACTGGCGCTTTTCAGCATCTGGGGCAAGTCATTGCCTCTGCCATGCGCATCACTGATTTAACGGAACAAAAACCAGAAGTGGCTTTCCCTGACACCAGCACTGATGTTCCACAGCACGTTTCACTGACATTGCGCAATGTTGCGTTCACTTACCCCGAGCAATCCCAACAAGCGCTAAAAGGGATCTCCCTTCAGGCAAACACCGGGGAACATATTGCTATTCTGGGACGAACCGGATGCGGCAAATCGACGCTGTTACAACTACTAACCCGCGCATGGGACCCGCAACATGGCGAGATTTTATTTAATGGTAACCCAATCTCCAGCCTGAGTGAGTCAACGTTACGCAAGGCCATCAGCGTTGTACCGCAACGTGTACATCTGTTTAGCGCCACATTGCGCGATAACCTGTTACTTGCAGCACCTGGCACCAGTGATGAAGCGCTGGCGGAGGTATTGCGTCGTGTTGGCCTGGAGAAACTGCTCGAAGATGCAGGACTTAACAGTTGGCTAGGGGAAGGCGGACGCCAACTCTCCGGTGGTGAACTGCGCCGTCTGGCTATTGCCCGCGCGCTGCTGCATGATGCGCCATTGGTTCTGCTGGACGAACCTACCGAAGGTTTAGATGCCACAACCGAAAGCCAGATCCTTGAATTGCTTGCTGAAATGATGCACGGAAAAACGGTATTAATGGTGACCCATAGGCTTCGCGGCCTCTCTCATTTCCAGCAAATAATAGTCATGGACAATGGGCAAATTATTGAACAAGGTAGCCACGCAGAACTGCTTGCCAGACAGGGGCGTTATTACCAGTTTAAGCAGGGTTTGTAAGCTATTATTGAACGATCCGACTTGCGTAGTGGAGTTTTGCAGTCATGCGCCTGGTTCAGCTTTCTCGCCATTCAATAGCCTTCCCTTCCCCGGAAGGCGCATTACGTGAGCCTAACGGCCTGCTGGCGCTGGGAGGCGATCTTAGCCCGGCACGCCTGCTAATGGCTTATCAGCGTGGTATTTTTCCGTGGTTTTCTCCAGGCGACCCCATCCTCTGGTGGTCGCCCGATCCTCGCGCGGTACTATGGCCGGAATCACTGCATATCAGCCGTAGTATGAAACGCTTTCATAAACGCTCACCGTATCGTGTCACTCTGAATTATGCTTTTGGTAAGGTCATAGAAGGATGTGCCAGCAATCGCGAAGAAGGGACCTGGATTACGCGCGGCGTAATCGAAGCCTATCACCGTCTTCACGAGTTAGGTCATGCCCACTCAATAGAGGTATGGCGTGAAGACGAACTTGTCGGTGGCATGTATGGCGTGGCGCAGGGAACACTGTTTTGCGGCGAGTCGATGTTCAGCCGGATGGAGAATGCTTCTAAAACTGCTCTATTAGTATTCTGTGAAGAATTTATCCATCATGGCGGTAAATTGATCGACTGCCAGGTGCTTAATGAGCATACAGCTTCGCTTGGCGCCTGCGAAATTCCCCGTCGGGATTATCTGAGTTATCTCAATCAGATGCGTCTCGGACGATTACCGAATAATTTCTGGGTGCCGCGACGATTGTTTTCACCGCAAGAATGAATGTTTTCGGCACATTTCTCACCAGAGTGTTATAATTGCGATCGCAGAGTTGGTTACGCTCATTACTCCGCTGCCGATAAGGAACTTTTCGCGTCAGGTAACGCCCATCGTTTATCTCACCGCTCCCTTATATGTTGCGCTTATGGTGCGGCTTAGCCGTGTGTTTTCGGAGTTATGTGCAAAACCTGTTTGTTGCGATTTAGCGCACAAATCTTTACTTATTTACAGAACTTCGGCATTATCTTGCCGGTTCAAATTATGGTAGTGATACCCCAGAGGATTAGATGGCCAAAGAAGACAATATTGAAATGCAAGGTACCGTACTGGAAACGTTACCTAACACCATGTTCCGCGTAGAGTTAGAAAACGGTCACGTGGTTACTGCACACATCTCCGGTAAAATGCGTAAAAACTACATCCGCATCCTGACGGGCGACAAAGTGACTGTTGAGCTGACCCCGTACGACCTGAGCAAAGGCCGCATTGTCTTCCGTAGTCGCTGATTGTTTTACCGCCTGACGGGCGAAGAGAAAGAACGAATAGAAGGTCGGTTTAACCGGCCTTTTTTGCGCCCGGGAGTTATGGAGAATAAATATCGGGAGATGATGTGGGACTGCCTGCACGGCAGTGAGCAGGAATGATAACTGGCTATCCGATTGATTTACTGCCAAAACTTACAAAATAACAGGTTAACGTCTTTTTACAGTCATAAAAAAACACCAAACAAAATCAATAAGTTAAATTTCATACCACAAAAAGGGCTAGTCTAACATTGCTTCAATCTCATATTTTCTGCGTAGCTTTTGATAAACAAATGCTCAGAACACGTTCTGCAATTATCTCATTCAAACGAACTGCATGTACAATGTGTAACCAAATGAATCGTTCTTAATAAATTCTGCTTGACCGATTTACTACAACTCCCTATAGTAGCGCCCCGTTGCCACCTATGAGGTCGGGCAGCAAAACAATTTGGTGAGGTGTCCGAGTGGCTGAAGGAGCACGCCTGGAAAGTGTGTATACGGCAACGTATCGGGGGTTCGAATCCCCCCCTCACCGCCATATTTTAAGAAGAGCTCGTACGAAAGTACGGGCTTTTTTTCGCATTTTAGCTGCCTGTACGGCAGTGAACTGCGCGTAGTTATCAACCTTACCGGCATGAATTTTCTAAGCTGCCTGCTCAGCAGTGAACTCAAATACTACACGTTTAGCCCGTTGTTAATAAAGCAAAACCATCTCATTTTCCTGCCGCAACCCTTTTTTATCCTTACCTTCCAGCAGAGTTAATTATCAACAACTTACCATCATCATCAAAAAAAGGGGCCGAACTTCCCCTACCCCATAAACAAAAAGTCCGTAACCTCTGACGAGATTACGGACTTCATCACCTTACCTAACTATCAGATTAATGCGCGGCTTCCGGTTTATGCTTTTGCGCACTCTGGAAGCCGTAGGTCAGCTCATTTTTCTCTTTATCCAGCGCAACGGTCACCTGACCGCCATCCACCAGCGAGCCAAACAGCAGTTCGTTGGCGAGCGGTTTTTTCAGGTTATCCTGAATCACACGTGCCATCGGACGCGCTCCCATTGCCCGGTCGTAACCTTTTTCGGCCAGCCAGTTACGAGCTTCCTGACTCACTTCCAGAGAAACGCCTTTTTGATCCAACTGTACCTGCAACTCGACGATGAATTTATCCACCACCTGATGGATCACATCAGTAGAAAGATGATCGAACCAGATAATGTTGTCGAGGCGGTTACGGAACTCCGGCGTAAAGATCTTCTTGATCTCCTCCATCGCATCGGTGCTGTTATCCTGCTGGATAAGGCCAATCGATTTACGCTCGGTTTCTCGTACCCCGGCGTTGGTGGTCATCACCAATACCACGTTACGGAAGTCTGCTTTGCGTCCGTTGTTATCGGTCAGCGTACCGTTATCCATCACCTGCAACAGAATGTTGAACACGTCTGGATGCGCTTTCTCGATTTCGTCCAGCAGCAGCACCGCGTGCGGATGCTTAATTACCGCATCGGTCAGCAAACCGCCCTGATCAAAACCAACGTATCCCGGAGGCGCGCCAATCAGACGGCTGACAGTGTGACGTTCCATATACTCGGACATATCAAAGCGTAATAGCTCAATGCCCAGAGCTTTGGAAAGCTGCACTGTAACCTCAGTTTTACCGACCCCGGTTGGACCAGCAAACAGGAACGAACCTACCGGTTTATGTTCATGACCTAAACCCGCACGCGACATCTTGATAGCTTCGGTAAGCGCCTCAATAGCTTTATCCTGACCGAAAACCAGCATTTTCAGACGGTCGCCGAGGTTTCTTAGCGTATCGCGGTCACTCTGAGAAACACTCTTCTCAGGGATACGCGCGATACGAGCTACCACGGACTCAATATCCGCTACATTGACGGTTTTCTTACGCTTGCTGACCGGCATCAGTCGCGCACGCGCGCCGGCCTCGTCAATGACATCAATCGCCTTATCCGGCAGATGGCGATCGTTAATGTACTTCACCGCCAGTTCTACCGCTGCACGCACTGCTTTCGCGGTATAACGCACATCGTGGTGCGCTTCGTACTTCGGTTTCAGGCCATTGATAATTTGAACGGTTTCTTCGATCGACGGCTCAGTAATATCGATTTTCTGGAAGCGGCGCGCCAGAGCACGATCTTTCTCGAAAATGTTGCTGAATTCCTGATATGTCGTTGAACCGATAACGCGAATTTTACCGCTTGAGAGCAACGGTTTGATCAGGTTAGCCGCATCCACCTGACCGCCAGATGCTGCCCCTGCACCGATGATGGTGTGGATCTCATCGATAAAAAGAATGCTGTTGGTATCCTGTTCCAGTTGTTTGAGCAACGCCTTAAAACGTTTTTCAAAGTCACCACGATATTTGGTGCCTGCTAACAAAGAACCGATATCCAGAGAGTAAATCGTACAGTCAGCCATCACTTCCGGCACATCGCCCTGGACGATGCGCCAGGCGAGACCTTCCGCAATCGCAGTTTTACCGACGCCAGACTCACCAACCAGCAGCGGGTTGTTTTTACGGCGACGGCAAAGAACCTGAATGGCGCGTTCCAGTTCCTTCTCACGACCAATCAGTGGGTCAATGCCGCCCACTCGTGCAAGCTGATTCAGGTTAGTCGTGAAATTCTCCATACGCTCCTCCCCACCAGCTTGTTCTTCACTGCCCGGCTGGTTTCCTGGTTCAGAAGACTGAGATGGCTCGTCTTTACGCGTGCCATGAGAAATAAAGTTCACTACATCAAGGCGGCTGACTTCATGTTTGCGCAACAGATAAGCCGCCTGTGATTCCTGTTCGCTGAAGATAGCGACCAGAACGTTCGCACCGGTAACCTCATTGCGACCGGAGGACTGAACATGGAATACCGCACGTTGTAGTACACGCTGAAAACTCAATGTCGGCTGCGTGTCGCGCTCTTCTTCGCTGGCAGGCAGAACGGGCGTGGTTTGTTCAATAAAGGCTTCCAGTTCCTGACGGAGCGCAACCAGATCTACGGAACACGCCTCCAGCGCCTCCCGGGCAGATGGGTTACTGAGCAACGCCAGTAACAAGTGCTCGACGGTCATAAACTCATGACGGTGCTCGCGCGCTCTGGCGAAAGCCATGTTTAAACTGAGTTCCAGTTCTTGATTGAGCATAGGCACCTCCCCCAATTTTTATGCCTGCATTCAGGCTTTTTCCAGCGTACACAGCAATGGATGCTCATTCTCCCTCGCATACTTGTTCACCATCGCTACTTTGGTTTCTGCAACCTCAGCGGTAAAGACGCCGCAAATGGCCTTCCCCTGGTAGTGAACAGCGAGCATCAATTGCGTTGCACGTTCTACATCATAAGAAAAGAATTTTTGTAACACGTCAATAACAAACTCCATCGGAGTGTAATCATCATTGACTAATATCACTTTATACATAGATGGCGGTTTTAGCGCGTCGCGCACTCTTTCTTCCGCCAGTTGCTCAAAGTCCAGCCAGTCGTTCGTTTTACCCATTGTCAGTTATCATCTTCGGTTACGGTTATCGGCAGAACGCTCTGCCGCTGACAAGAGCTTATTTGCCTGACCAATCTACTCCACATGATAGATAACTATCATCTATCGTTGGCATCAGCGACATCTGTCACATTCCTGTCAATAGCGTTAACTGCTTCAAATTTTTGATTCATACCTGCCCCCAGGCCCCTGTCAAACGCTTGACGGCTCGCCCTATTTCTCTAAATTGTATTTCTAGAGTTGGCGATGTTTTGAACAGCCCCCTCTCTGACCCCGGTTTATTCCATCTTACTTGTATAAGATTTGCGAAGGATGTCGAAGCATGGAAAAGGGTACTGTTAAGTGGTTCAACAATGCCAAAGGGTTTGGTTTCATCTGCCCTGAAGGCGGCGGCGAAGATATTTTCGCTCATTATTCCACCATTCAGATGGATGGTTACAGAACGCTAAAAGCTGGACAATCCGTTCAGTTTGATGTCCACCAAGGGCCAAAAGGCAATCATGCCAGTGTCATTGTGCCCGTTGAAGTAGAAGCAGCAGTCGCATAGCTCTTCTGTTTCATTGTGTACATCCTGGAGGCAAAATGCCAGCCCGATCGGCTGGCATTTTTATCTCAAAAATTACTCTCGTGCCAGAGCATCTACTGGATCCAGTCGTGCCGCATTTCGTGCGGGTAACCATCCAAATAAAATCCCGGTGGCCGTCGAGCAGAGAAACGCCAGCAGCAGTGCCAACGGTGAAAAACCAATCTCCCAGCCGGGTAAGAAAAGCTGCAAGGTGAAA
>OASX01001354.1_pt1 | contig 12470 bp, 8 predicted proteins | sample 1516531 | NCBI WGS metagenome assembly OASX01 (sample SAMEA2579911, study PRJEB22360) | human gut metagenome | biome: human gut; feature: human-associated habitat; material: faeces | place: Denmark | collected 2008/2010
TGAAAGGGGCGAGCAGCCCCTTTCTCGTGGATCCAGCGCGTCGAAATCGCTGGTGCTTTTCTGGTTCTCTTTTGGCACGCAAAAGAGAACATTAGCCTTAATGAAAAAGCGCTCTGCCCCGCGCACAGGCGCGCAAACAAGCCTTATCTACACTTTATATATCACGAGGTATCAAACAATGGAACTTTTTCTGGATGTACTGAGCGAAACTCTGGTGGACACCGCCAAGATGCTCCCCTTCCTGTTTTTAGCCTATCTCTTTATTGAATATGTCGAGACCCGCCACGGTGAGCGCATCGAGACCCTGCTGGCGGGCGGCGGCCGCTGGGGCGCGGTGCCGGGCGCGGTGCTGGGCTGTGTGCCGCAGTGCGGCTTCTCGGCCATCGCCTCCAATTTCTACGCCTCCCGCGTCATCACGCTGGGCACGCTGATGGCCGTCTATCTCTCCACCAGCGACGAGGCCATCCCCCTGCTGGTGTCCATGCCCGCCTACTGGGATAAGCTGATCCTGCTGATGGTCATCAAAGTCGTGTACGCTGTCTTCGTGGGCTTTCTGCTGGACTTCGTCCTCCGCAAGGCCCTGCCCCGCAGCCTGCGCGGCGGCTACACCGGCCACGCCGACGAGGTGGACTGCCACGAGGAGCACAGCGACGAAGAGGGCCATCCCCAGCCCATCTGGAAGGCCGCGCTCCGCCACACCCTCGAGATCTTTGTCTTTATCTTCGTGTTCAGCCTCGTGTTCGGCCTCATCGTCGAGTGCGTCGGCGAGGATGTCTTCGCCTCGGTGCTGGGCCGGATGGGCTTCTTCCAGCCGGTGGTGGCCGCACTGGTGGGCCTTGTCCCCAACTGTGCCGCCAGCGTCCTGATGACCCAGCTCTACGTCGAGGGCGCACTCCGCTTCTCGAGCCTCGTGGCCGGTCTCTGCACCGGCGCGGGCGTGGGTCTCGCCGTGCTGTGGCGGGTGAATCCCTCCTGGAAGCAGAACCTCTTCATCACCGGCCTGACCTGGGCCTGCGGCGCCGCTGTGGGCGTGGGCATCCAAATCGTGGTAGCATTTATCGCCTGATTTTTCCATTTTAACATCCGCATTTCTTCTTCAACAGAGAAATGCGGACGTTTTTATTTTATCGTAAAAAACAGCTTTCTTGTAAACGACCTTGCCCTCTCCGTCTGCTGCGCAGCCACCTCTCCCAAAGGGAGAGGCTTTCACTGTTGATATTCTTGAGACAAAGCCTCCATTTTGTGATATACTCAGCTTATCTATAGATATAAGGAGAACACCATGCAATATAAAATTCTCGCAAGCGATTACGACAACACCCTCGTCCCCTTCGGGGAGAGCCAGCCCCGTCCGGCCATGGTCAAGGCCGTGAAGAAACTTCAGGCCGCCGGGGGAAAATTCGTGCTCAGCACAGGCCGGTCCTGGTCAGCCATCAACCGGAAAGGCCAGCTGGGCGGCATCCGGTTCGACTATGCCATCACCTGCAACGGTGCCTGCGTCGTGGACAAGAACGGCACCATCGTGGCAGAGCACCCCATGACCAGTGAAGAGATGTACGCGCTGGTGGATTTCTGTGAGGACTACAACTACCCCCTGCAATTTGACTTCAAGGATGCATACTATGCTTACTGCGAGTATGACATCCTCCACAAGTACTACGAGCAGATGAACAGCGTCGGTCTGGACTGCGTGGACGGCGAAGACCAGGACCGACACCTCATCGATATGCCTCACGCGGCGTTCTGCATCTTCCCCGAGGGAGCGCTGGAGCGGTTCCTCGAAAAGTATGGCCACCTCGGCCTTCACTTCATGCAGGTGGGCGGCCAGCTGCCCGACGGCTCCCACTTCTACGACATCGTGCGGGGCGGGATCGACAAGGGCGCGGGCCTCGCAGACCTCTGCGAAAAGATGGGCCTCTCCCTCGCCGAGGCCGTGACGGCAGGCGACTCCGCCAACGATGTCGGGATGCTGAAAGCAGCCGGCCTCGGCTGCTGCATGTCCAACGGCACCGACGAAGCCAAAGCCGCCGCTGACCGCGTCATCGGCGATGTGCGGGAAGACGGACTTGCTGCCCTTATTGAAGAGCTGTGGTTCGACGGCCCGAAGGCGGAGCCCTCCGGCCGCAGCTTCGGCTCTGCATGGGAGACGATGGAACGATGAGCTTCGCACCCGTTTACTCTGAAAACAGCCGCGCCCTCATCCTCGGCACATGGCCCAGCCCCAAAAGCCGGGAGATGGCCTTCTACTACGGCCACCCGCAGAACCGTTTCTGGCCCATGATGGCGGCCCTCACCGGCGAGCCTGTCCCCGCCCGGGAGGATATCGAGGCCAAAAAGGGCATCATCCTCCGCCACGGCCTCGCCCTGTGGGACACGCTGGAAAGCTGCACCATCACCGGCGCGTCGGACGCCTCTATCCGGGACGTGGTGCCGAACGACATCGCATCTCTTTTGGCAAAAGCGCCCATTGAGGCAGTGTTCTGCAACGGGGCCACCGCCCACCGCATTTATACCAAATATCTGCTGCCGGTCTCCGGCATCCCGGCGGTCAAGCTGCCCAGCACCAGCCCCGCCAACGCCGCCTGCCGCCCCGAAACCCTGCGCGAGGTCTGGGGCGAGGCCCTCAAAGATTATATAACCGTTTCCAACCTGTAAATTATTCATGAAACACTTGCGTTTTGTGGATAAAAGGATTTATTATGGAAGAGTGCAAGGGGCGGTGCGCCCCTTCGGGAAAGGAGAAAATGCATGAGCAAAGTTATCCGCACCCAAAAGCCCAGCGTCCTGCCGTGGTATGCGGCGGCGCTGGTGTTCGCGGTGCTGTGCGCGGCGCTGCCAGCATATAAGCTGTGGGCGCTGCTGATAGCTCTGGGCGGCGCAGCCGTGATGTTCGGCGCGGCAAAGAAGGTCTGCCCGCCCCGGGTGGTGGAGCATGAAGTGCCTTTCCACACCGGCAGCGGCGATGTGGACGAGATGCTGGCCGACATCCAGCAGAAGCTGGACGCCCTCCACGCGCTGAACGAGGCCCTGCCCGACCCGGAGCTTTCCGCCGCCATGACCCGGATGGAAAAGGCAGGCCGCTCCATCGTGGAGACGGTGGAGGCCAGCCCCGCCAAGGCAAAGCAGGTACGCCGCTTTGCGAACTACTATCTGCCCGACGCGGTGAACGTACTGGAGCAGTACGCAAAACTCGCCCGCCAGGGCGTGCGGGGCGAAAATGCCGCTTCGATTCGGGCAGAGGTGGAGCGGAACGCGGCTTCCATCGCCACTGCATTCGAAAACCAGCTGGATGCACTGTATGCCGCTGAAAGCATGGACCTCTCGGCGGATCTGACGGTATTGCAGAATATGCTCAAAGGACAAGGGCTCGGTTGAGACCAAACCTCTCCGTCATCGCTGCGCGATGCCACCTCCCCTATCGAGGGGAGGCTTTGGCATTCCGGAAAGCTTGCCCTCTTCGCCAGAGGCTCCCCTACCAGGGGCAACGGCGACGACCGCCGCCAGCGGCGGAAGCAGGGAGTCGCTGTTGGGGCCGCGGCCAGCAGGATGCAAGCGACAGCGCAGCAGACGCTGGGAGCCGCAACCCGGCCTTGTCTGCGAAGCAGACTGAGAGGTTGTACAGAGCAGGGCCTTTGTTTGTAAATGCATCGTTTTATTGGAAAGGAAGGAATCTCTCATGGCTGATAATACGTTCAATTTTGACTTAGACGCACCCGCTGTTCCCACCCTGACCCTCGACCCGGTGGAAGCACCTGCCGCCGAGGAAAAGCAGCCCGAACCCGCTGCGGCCCCTGAGGCCGAACAGGTCAAGCTCAGCCCCGAGGAGCAGGCGATGGTGGACGCCTTCGCTCAGAAGATCGACATCACCAACAGCCAGCAGGTGCTGCAGTACGGCTCCGCCTGCCAGAAGAAGATCGGCGACTTCTCCGAGACGGCACTTTCCAAAGTGTCCACCAAAGACCTCGGCGAGGTGGGCGGCATGATCACCGACCTTATCGGGGAGCTGAAGAGCTTTGACGCCGCCGAAGAGGAAAAGGGCATCCTCGGCTTCTTCAAGAAAAAGGGCAGCCAGCTCGACAACATGAAGACCAAGTACAGCAAAGCGGAAACGAACGTCGAGACCATCCAGTCCGCCCTCGAAAAGCATCAGGTGCAGCTGCTCAAGGATATTGCGATGCTGGACAAGATGTACGAGCTGAACATGGCCTATTTCAAAGAGCTGAGCATGTATATCCTTGCGGGCAAGAAGAAGCTGGCCGACTTCCGCGCCCACGAGCTGCAGCAGGCGATGGACAAGGCAAAGGCTTCCGGCCTGCCTGAGGACGCACAGGCCGCACGCGATCTGGCCGACCAGTGCGAGCGCTTTGAGAAAAAGCTCTACGACCTCGAGCTGACCCGCACCATCAGCCTGCAGATGGGCCCTCAGATCCGGCTTTTGCAGAACAATAACTCCATGATGGCCGAGAAGATACAGTCCACCATCGTCAACACCATCCCCCTGTGGAAGAACCAGATGGTGCTGGCGCTGGGTCTGGCCCACAGCCAGCAGGCCATGCAGGCCGAACGTGCCGTCACCGACATGACCAACGAGCTGCTGAAAAAGAACGCCGACGCCCTCAAGATGGGTACCATCGAGACGGCCAAGGAGTCCCAGCGCGGTGTCGTGGACATCGAGACCCTGCAGCAGACCAACAAGAGCCTCATCGAGACGCTGGACGAGCTGAACAAGATCCAGAGCGAGGGCCGCGCAAAGCGTGCCGCCGCCGAGCAGGAGCTCACCCGCATCGAAGACGAGCTGAAACAGAAGATGATGGAGATCCGGAGCTGAAATGGCAAACGCAGATTTTTCCAGACAACAGAATCGACCCACCGGCGGCTTTGACGCTTCCAGCTATCGCGCCGCAGCGCCCGCCGAGGAGGAATTGCGGCTGACGCCCTTCCAGCAGAAGCTGGCAGGCCTCGAAAAGGCCCTGCCTGCCGCGCTGGGCAAGCAGGCCGTGGCCGTGGCGCTTTGCATCGTGGTGATGCTGGCCTGCTTTGTCGGCTTTGGCGGGGCGAAGCTCCGGGCAAAGTACGACACGGTGAAGAACGGGTTCACCACCGGCGTGGCCGCAGACAGCGGCTATGCCCTGAATGAGGAGTTGACCACACGGCTCAACACGGCCGCCAACATCATCACCACCGCGTCCAACAAACTGGGTGCCGACAGCACCGAAGTGCAGACGGCACAGGCTGCGCTGGACTCTTTTTCCGCCTGCCTCGGGGCGGTGCAGTCCGATGGCAGGATCCACGCACCGGACTCTCTGAGTGTTTACACCGGCGGCAGGATGCATATGCTCTACCAGTCGAACGAGACACTTGGCACAGCCATCAGCCAGCTCTACGCAAAATTGCAGGAGCAGGCCGCAGACCCCATGAAGATGGGCGCGGTGCAGGGGCAGTACAGCCAGTTCAACAGTGCGCAGACCATCATCAGCAACCTGCATTATAACGATGCGGTCCAGGGCTACCAGAAAGACGTCGGCGGCTTCCCGGCCAGCGTGCTGGGCAAGCTGTTCGGCATACAGGAGGTGGAACTTTTCGCATGAAGACGATGAAAACACTCTCCCGCCGCATTGCGGCACTGCTTCTTGTCGTGACCGTCGGCATCACGGCGCTGGCCCCGGCGGCTTCGGCTGCCAGCATCCAGCTGCCCAGCCTGCCGAAAGATCAATGCGTGGTGGACGACGCCGGTGTGCTGAGCGACAGCACCACCTCGGAGCTCGAGACCCTCAACGCACAGCTCTCTTCCAGCTGCGATGGCGCACAGATCGGCGTGCTGACTGTGGACTACACCGGCAGCGCCACCACCGAGGACTACGCCATGGCGGCCATCAATGCTTGGGGCATCGGCAGTTCCAGCAAGAACAACGGCGTACTCATCCTGCTGGTGATGCAGTCGGACCAGTACGCCGACGGCGACTACTATCTGACCTACGGCGACGGCTTCCGCAGCACCCTGCTGGCCGATCAGGCAAGCTCCCTCGTGCAGACCATGGAGGACGATTTCGCCGCCAAGAAGTACGACGCCGCCGTCCTCACCTGCGCCACCAATGTGGCAAACACCATCGCGGAGGTGTACGGGGTCACTCTGAGCGGCGGGACCATCTATTCCGACGGCTCTGACACCCAGACCACTCATCCCTCTGTCGAGCCTGTCCCGCCCCAGAAGCACTACTCCATCTGGGAAAGCTTTATCGGCGGCATTTTCTCCATGCTTGCTTATATCATCCTGTTCATCGCAGTTTTCTTTATCTTTATCACCCCTCTCGGCCACTCCTTCGGCTGGTTCTGGGGGCCGTTTGGCTGGTTCGGCGCACGGCGTTGGCACAGAGGCCCGCGCCCTCCCCGCGGTCCTTACGATGACTTCGGCCCCGGCGGTTTCTACGGCGGCCCTCGCGGCCCGAGAGGCCCACGGGGGCCTCGGCCTCCCCGCGGAGGCGGTTTCGGCGGCTTTGGCGGTATGGGCGGCGGCTCCGGTTTTGGCGGAGCCGGGCGCGGCGGCGGCAGCTTTGGCGGCGGTCGTTCCGGCGGCTTCGGCGGCATGGGCGGCGGCAGCAGCCACGGCGGCGGAGCCGGACGCGGACGCTGATATTATGACAAAAGGGAAGCCCCATCTGACGGTGGGGCTTCCCTTTTGTCTATTTTGTTATTTGATGCAGCTCGAGCAGGGGCTGTAGCCTGCGGCCACGGCCTCATCATAGCTGGAGAAGAGGATCTGGTTCTTCTCTGCCGGGAGGTTGGCGCAGCTGGGCAGGTGGAACTTTTTGCTGTTCACGTTGCCGATGTACGCCTGCTGGGCCGTGCTGGATGCTGCCGGGTCGGTGGGGTTCAGCTGGCTGTCCGGCACAAAGCGCTCGGTGCCCACGGTGAAGTTCTGGCCGTCGCTGCCGATGGTGATGGTGCCTTGCAGGTCGGTGCGGTAGACGTCCACCTTTGCGTCCCGCAGGATGCTTAACGTCTCCTCGTGGGGGTGGCCGTACTTGTTGCCTGTGCCGCAGGAGATGACGCCCATTTCCGGCAGCACTGCGTTCAGAAACAGGTAGCTGGTGCTGGTGCTGGAGCCGTGGTGCCCTACCTGCAGCACATCGGCTTTCAGGTTGGCACCGCTGTTTACAAGGTCAGTCTCGGCGGTATTTTCCATGTCGCCGGTCAGCAGAAAGCTGGTGACGCCGTAGTCGATGCGCAGCACCAGCGAGGTGTTGTTGGTCTCGCTGTACTGCGTTACCGGGCCCAGCAGGGTAACGGTGGCGCTGCCCAGCGCCCACTGGGTGCCTGCGGCAGGTACTTCGACCTGTAAGTTCTGCTGCTGGGTGTACTTGACGAAATCCTTGAAGCACTTGGTGGAGGCTTCCGTCACGGGGCTGTAGACGTGGCAGGCCGGGAAGCAGGCCAGCGCAGCGGCCAGACCGCCCACATGGTCTTCGTGAGCATGGGAGCAGAAGACATACTCCAGCTGCTCGACACCCTGACTCTGCAAGTAGGAGACTACCAGACTGCCGTCGTCCACATTGCCGCCGTCGTAGAGCATGAACTGTCCGTCGCACTCCACCAGCACGCTCAGCGCCTGCCCCACGTCGATGAAGTGCATCTGGAAGGCGGCGTCCTGCCCGTCGGAAGGCGTCGTTCCGGTCTGAGAAGCTGCCGGGTTCGGCATGACGTCGCCGCTGCCTCCCGGGACGATGGAAGAGGTGTCACAGCCCACGAGGCCCAGCGCAAGGGCTGCGGCCAGCGCCAGCGCAGCGAGGCGGCTCATGAGCGTTTGAGGGGTCACTTTTTCTTTTTTGAAGTTTTCCACGATGTATTCTCTTTCTGTTGATTGCTTTTCGGTTTATGCGCAGGAGCCGAATGGGGCGCAAAACGTGCGCCGGGGCTGGGCTGACGGCCCGCCGGATTGCGGCCTGCCGGGGCGGCGGAGCGGCTCTGCGGCTTGCCGCCCTTGCCTCTGGGCCGGACGGTGTAGGTGCCGTCGCCGTGGATGGTCACATCGGCGGCCTCGGCTCTGCGGGCCGAGCGCTGGACCGCAATGCGGCCCTCGGCGGGAACCAGCAGGGGGATGAGGTCTTCGCGGTGGGTCATTTTCAGCGCCTTGATGACCTTTTCGGCGTTGCGGGGCTCATAATACTGGAGCAGGGCGCGCTGAAGTGCCTTGCCCTCAGCGGTCTTTTCCACAAACACCGGCTTCAAGGTGTAGGGGTCGAGGCCGGTGTAGAACATACAGGTGCTCACGGTGCCGGGCGTGGGATAAAAATCCTGCACCTGCTCGGGGCGCATATGGTTCTTGTAGAGGTATTCGGCCAGATAGACGGCATCCCTGAGGGTGCTGCCCGGGTGGCTGGACATGAGGTACGGCACGAGGTACTGCTTTTTTCCTGCCTTCCTGCTCAGCTCGTAGAACTTATCCTTGAACTTGTTGAAGGTCTCGATGGGGGGTTTCCCCATGTAGGCGAGGGTGTTGGGGGCGCAGTGCTCCGGCGCGACTTTCAGCTGGCCGGAGACGTGGTACTCCACCAGCTCCTTAAAGAACGTGTCATCGGGGTCGGCCATCAGGTAATCGAAGCGGATGCCGCTGCGGATGAACACCTTCTTGACGCCGGGCAGCTCCCGGACGCGGCGGAGGATTTTCAGGTAATCGCTGTGGTCCACGATCATGTGGGAACAGGTGGTGGGGGCGAGGCAGTGCTTGCCGCCGTTGCACATACCCCGCAGCATCTGCTCGCGGCAGGATGGGAAACGGAAGTTGGCGGTGGGGCCGCCGATGTCGTGGATGTAGCCCTTGAAATCCGGCTCGTGGGTCATCCGCTCTGCTTCGGCCACGATGCTGTCGGCGCTGCGGCTGGTGACGCGTCGGCCCTGATGCAGCTGGATGGCGCAGAAATTGCAGCCGCCGAAGCAGCCGCGGTTCTGGATGATGGAGAACTGCACCTCCCGGATGGCAGGCACGCCGCCCATGGCCTCGTAGATGGGGTGGTAGCGGCGGGTGTAAGGCAGGGCGTAGACCTTATCCAGCTCCCAGCGGACGAGGGGCTTTGCGGGGATGTTCTGCACGAGGTACTTCTCGCTCTGCTTCTGGACGATGATATTGCCGCTGACGACGTCCTGATTGTCCATCTGGATGCGGCAGGCTTTCGCATAAGCCACCTTATCGGAGGCGACCTTCTTGAAGCCCGCGCACTCCACATACCGCTCGGGCAAGTGGTCGAAGTCGGTCAGGTAGCAGGTGCCGTCCACATCGGTGATGCTCTCCACCGGCTCCCCTGCCGCCAGACGGCGGGCAATTTCCACGGTCTGGTGTTCCCCCATGCCGAAGCTGATGATGTCCGCGCCAGAGTCCTCGGCGATGCTGGGCAGGACGGTGTCCAGCCAGTAGTCGTAGTGGGCAAAGCGGCGGAGCGATGCTTCCAGACCGCCCAGGATGACGGGCAGGTCAGGGTATGCCTGCTTGGCAAGTCTGGTGTAGACGGTGGCGCTGCGGTCGGGCCGTGCGCCGCCCTTGCCGCCGGGCGAATACTCGTCCTCCGCGCGGGGGATCTTTGCGACGGAATAGTGACTCACCATGCTGTCCACGTTGCCGCCGCCGATGAAAAAGCCGTACTTCGGCTTTCCGAACCGCTTGAAGTCCTCGCAGTCGGTGTAGCGGGGCTGGGCCAGCACGCCCACCTTGTAGCCCTCGGCTTCCAGCAGGCGGCTGATGATGGCGGTGCCAAAGCTGGGGTGGTCCACATAGGCGTCGCCGCCCACCACCACGAAGTCCAGCTGGTCCCATCCCCGGGCCTCCATGTCGGCCCGGCTGATGGGGAGAAATTCGGTGTAATGCTCCATAGTTATCCTTTTTCTTTCATGATGCCTGCCCTATCCAGCAGGGCTCTATTGCTTCCGAGATCAAACATTCTATTCATCCGGCGTGAGCCTGTCCGGTACGCCAGCGGCTTCCCTAGTAGGGAAGCCGGCAAAGCCGTCCGGCTTTGACTGAGAGGTTATTCATCCGGCTGATTCATCTGCATTTCCAGCCACTGCTGGCGGCTGATGAGGACAGCGCGGGGCTTTGCGCCCTCGTAGGGGCCGATGATGCCCTTTTCTTCCATCTCGTCCATGATGCGGGCGGCGCGGGCATAACCCAGCTTGCAGCGGCGCTGCAGCAGGCTGGTGGACGCCTGGCCGGCGTCGATGACCACCTCCACGGCCTGCTTGAGCATCGGGTCACTGCCGCCCTCCTCGTCGGAGTCGGCAGAGCTGCTGCCCTTCTTGCCGTCCTGGATGGCGTGTTTTTCCATGGCCTCTATCATGGCTTCGTCGTACTGGACGGTGGCGCTCTTCTTGATGAAGTCCAGCACACGGCTGATCTCCTCATCCCGCACAAAGGTACCCTGGATACGGGTGGGCTTGGGTGCGCCCACGGGCATGAAGAGCATATCGCCCATGCCCAGCAGCTTTTCGGCACCGGCACCGTCGAGGATGGTGCGGCTGTCCACCTGACTGGACACGGCGAAGGCGATGCGGCTGGGGATGTTGGCCTTGATGAGGCCGGTGATGACGTCCACGCTGGGGCGCTGGGTCGCCACGATGAGGTGCATACCGGCGGCGCGGGCCTTCTGGGCGATGCGGCAGATGGAGTCCTCGACATCCTTGCCGACGACCATCATCAAATCGGCCAGCTCGTCGATGATGATGGCGATATAGGGCATCTTCTCGAGATTCGGGTCCGCTGCCGCCAGCTTATTGAAGGACTTGATGTCGCGGACGTTGTTCTCCGCGAAGAGGTGGTAGCGGCGCTCCATCTCCTGCACTGCGCCGCCCAGTGCGCCGGCCGCCTTGCGGGGCTCGGTGACGACGGGCATCAGCAGGTGGGGGATGCCGTTGTACTCAGCCAGCTCGACGACCTTGGGGTCGATGAGCAGGAGCTTGACGTCCTCGGGGCTGGAGCGGAACAGCAGGCTCATGATGATGCTGTTGACACAGACCGATTTACCGCTGCCGGTGCTGCCCGCGATGAGCAGATGGGGCATCTTGCACAGGTCGGCCACCTGGGCCACGCCGGCGATGTCCTTGCCCAGCGCAATGCCCATCGGCGAGGTCATCCGCAAAAAGCTCTGGCTCTCGAAGACGCTGCGGATGTAGACCGGCGTTTTCTTATGGTTCGGCACCTCGATGCCCACGGCAGGCTTGCCGGGGATGGGTGCCTCCATGCGGACATCGGCCACCGCCAGGTTCAGGGCGATGTCGTCCGCCAGCGAAGTGATGCGGCTTATCTTGACGCCCGCCATGGGCTGGACTTCATACCGGGTGACCGACGGGCCGCGGGAAATATCCAGCACACGGGTGCGGACGCCGAAGCTTTCCAGCGTGTCCACCAGCTTCTGGGCGTTGGCTTTCAGCTCGTCTTCCGCGCCGGAGTCGCTTTCCTCCGGGGCGCGCTCGAACAGCTCGATGGAGGGGTACTGATACTGGAAGCTCTCCTCCATCTCCGCCTCTTCGGCGGGGGCGTTCGCGGCCTGCTCCTCGGAGACAGCAGGCTTTTCCATGGCGGCTGCCACCAGCGTGTTGAGGTCTTTTTCCTCCACCGGGTCGCTGGTGATGCTGATCCAGCCGTCCTCATCCGGCTCAGAGCGGAACGCCACCGCATTCTCGGCGCTGACCGGCTGCGGGGCCAGTTCCGGAGTCGGGGTCAAATCATAGAGCGGGATGCCGAAGGAGAGCGGCGGCTCAGGCGCGGGCTGCTGTTCCGGCTCTTCTGCCGAGGCGGCGGGCGTGACGGTGGGCGTCACCGTCGGCTCGGGCTGGGCCGTGAAGAAGTCCTCGGCGGCGGTGTCCACAGCGTCCGGGACGATGGGCGTCACGGTGGGGCGGATGGGCGCACGGCGGAGCGGGTCCATGCCGAAGGTGCCGCCGGGGCCGAGGATGATGGGCTCGATGGGCTCACTGCCGCCCTTGGTGACGGTGGTATGGTCAGGGCCTAGATCAATATCAAAGGGCGCACGGGGCCGGGACTTTTCCACCTGTACGGGGGCAGGCTCGGGCTGCGGCGGGGTCTGCGCTTCCGGTGCGGGCGCAGGGGCAGGCTCCGCCTGTTCGCCGCCCTGCATCACCTGATGGCCCCAGTGGAAGACGCCAGCCAGCCAGCCGGGAGGCTGGATATGGAAGGCGGGCACGGCAGGCTCTTCGCCGCCGCAGCAGTCCCCGCCTTCGCCCGCTTCGTCTTCCGGCAGGTCATCGTCATATGCCTCGTATTCCTCTGCCTCGGCCTCCTCGGCGGCGCGTTCTGCCAGACGCTCGGCCCGGCGGGCGGCATTCTGCTCGTGGACGGCAAGGCCCTTTTCGTGGACGCTGCCGCCCACGTTGCAGAGCCACTGCCAGCACTCGGCGGGCGTAACGTCAAAAATGTACAGGCTGGCGCAGGCCGCCAGCGCCCCCCCGGCCCGACCCTCTACACC
>OASX01001365.1_pt1 | contig 12343 bp, 10 predicted proteins | sample 1516531 | NCBI WGS metagenome assembly OASX01 (sample SAMEA2579911, study PRJEB22360) | human gut metagenome | biome: human gut; feature: human-associated habitat; material: faeces | place: Denmark | collected 2008/2010
GTGTATTTAGCCGTTTTCTTATTATGATTGGCCCGGTGGGACCTACGTAACCCTGTGGCCCCATGGCGCCGGTTGGGCCTGCTGGGCCAGGTGCGCCAGGGCACCCTCTGGGGCCCATTGGTCCCTGAGGCCCCATGGGTCCGGTCGGGCCGGTGGGACCGGACGGTGGGCAGCAGCTGGACGGCGGGCATGGATTGCACGGATCACACCAGCATCTGCTCCTGCCATTGCCGCTGTTATTGGGGCGGAAGGGGGCAGAGGATGTTTCATAGTTGGACGGCTGTGGATTTATATTATCTGAATAGTCATAATACATGGTAGTCTCTCCTTTTTGTTATAATGAATGGTGCAGGTCCGGAAAGATAAGACACGGGTGGGTAATTGCGGCAGAAAAGCCTGCCGCTTTATTTCTGTATTCCCCATATCCTGGGACCTGAAGTTATGGCATTATGCCAGGTGTATGACATTAAGTGAAGCCCCTGTTCCGGCCTGAAGGACGACGGTCCCGGCAGAACGAAGAGTTGAAGTTCCGGTGTGCCTCCGGCAGTAAAGGTGTTGAATCAGAGGCCTGAGAATTGGCCTGCAGCAACAGCCGAGGCACCAATGATGCCTGCCATGGGAGTGTCCATCCGGAAAAATACGTCAGAACATGGGCAGGGCAGCTGCTGCGTTAATATTATAGATTATAAGGTAAGTGCCGGTTACGGGAACCGTAAAAACGGTATTGGCAGTCATAATATTATTTAAATATGGCTAAATCCTGATAAGGAGCAGACAGCCTTCATCGTACCCGGCAGATGCTTTTGTCTGACACCTGACTTTTGCTGCGTTAAGTTGTTTTTATCTGTACTGTTTGACATATTATGCCTAAATATAACTAAGCTATTTTCACAATATTAAGCGATGCGCCAGTACCGGCTTGTAATGAAACCGGACCATTTACGCCATATAATTGTAATGCCAATATGTCACCTGCAGTTAAAGGCTGCATAAATGTCACACTATATTCATTTGAAGATGTGGAAGAAGTATTAATCGAATTCGTTATTGGTGTGCCATTTAATGTTATTCTTGATGACATTGGTAATCCAGAAGTCATTTTGATATCATAGGAAATTAAATAAGTCCCTGTTTGAGCGACTACAAATTCTGTATTTGCAGCATCTGCCGTAAATCCATCCATATAAGGCTGAACTGGCAGAGGAATATCAGTTACATCTGTTGTTACAGAAAGGGTACTTGCTGAAGTATTAAGTGCTGACATTGCGCCGGAGATTTGAGACGTTCCCGTTGGTCCGTTGGCTCCGGTAGGTCCGGTTGCCCCCGTCGGTCCGGTAACACCCGCAGCCCCGGCAGGCCCTTGGGCCCCTGTGGCTCCAGTAGCTCCAGTAGTTCCGGCCGGCCCCTGCGTTCCCGCAGCCCCGGTGGCGCCTGTAATTCCGGTCGGTCCCTGGGGGCCAGAAGCTCCCATAGCACCAGCGGGGATAATGGTCACTCCTTATTGTTTTAATGGATAGACAGGTCCTGAACCGGAATCTGCTTTCCGGAATCTGTTTTAAAGCGTGTCTTAAAATTCATTCCAGCCGCCTGGCCTGGGAGTACACCAGAGGTACCTCAGCCGGGACAAAGCACGCCCCACTTGCGGTATATTTGGCCCTGATTTACTTGATATGACACATCATATCGCATTCATCAGGGCCAAATCTCCCATAAGGCGGAACGAGGAAGTGCCGGAAAGTATTCTGTGTTGTGCTGGCCGGCTCAGATTAATCGAAGCTTCTGTGCCGGCCTGGGAGACAGTGGTTCCCAGAAGTCCCAAGAGCTGCAGAGCCAGTGTGTTTCCGTCCGACTGGACTAGGGGCGGTGACTACCGGCCGGCAGCGCCGGCAGCTCCTGTGGTTCCGGCAGGTCCTTATGCTCCAGTTGGTCCCATTGGGATAGCCGGGCCGTACATAACGGGAAAATTGTTATGCCCCATAAATCCTCTCAATGAGAATAAAACAAAATATACGATAATCACATCAATTTGCACTGTTTAAAACACAAAGGTGTTTTAAACAGTTATCAGCTAAGCTGCTTTACTGTCAATGTTGCATTTGTTCCTGTTGATAAAGTTAATGTTACGGCCAGTGCAGAAGACAAAGCCATATCTATTACATCTCCAGCAGTTAAATTGAAAATAACGCTGCCTTCAAATAAACTTTCAACACCAAGTGATAAGGTTCTTGTACTGGTGGTTGATGCAATAGGAACACTATTACGGCGTATAGCTAAAGTTAATGCCACCGCCACTGATGCTGTTGATACTAACTTCCAGTTAATCTCATATATACCGGTATTAGCTACGGTAATAGCATTGGCTGCCACGGTTGTATTTAATAATGGCATGGTATTATTAAAAGCTACTTGTTGCGTAGATGCAATACCGATAGATATTGGCGTTGTGGTTGTTCTATACATTCCGCCATATGCGGCAATCCCGCCAGCTGCGCCTGTAGGACCGGTGGCACCAGTTGGTCCGGTGGTCCCGGCTAAGCCGGTGGCGCCGGTTGCCCCTGCGGTTCCGGCCGGCCCGGTTATGCCAGTTGGCCCGGTTGCTCCAGTTGCGCCGGTGGCGCCGGTTGCCCCGGTAGCTCCGGTGGGCCCGGTTACTCCGGTTGGTCCGGTTACTCCTGCGATACCCTGAGGCCCGGTAACGCCGGTGGCTCCCTGAGGTCCCTGTGGCCCCTGGATGCCCTGGATGCCCTGAGGTCCTGTTGGCCCGGTCGGGCCGATGGGGCCGGTAGCTCCGGTCAGTCCCTGAGGCCCTGCGGCTCCGGTGCTGCCCTGAGGTCCCTGTGGCCCCTGAGGTCCCTGTGGCCCTTGAGGTCCGGCAGGTCCGGTAGCTCCCTGTGGTCCCTGGATGCCCTGAGGTCCGGCAGGTCCGGTAACTCCCTGAGGCCCCTGTGGTCCCTGGCTTCCGGTGGCGCCAGTGTTGCCGGCTATGCCCTGTGGTCCGGGAAGTCCCATTGGTCCCTGGGGTCCCTGAGGCCCTGTCTCACCGGTGAATCCTCTGGGTCCTATTGGCCCGGTCGGCCCGGTGGGGCCTACATAGCCCTGAGGCCCCATGGCACCAGTTGGTCCGGTAGGGCCCTGTGCTCCGGGGCATCCTCTGGGTCCCATTGGACCCTGAGCGCCTGTTGGTCCGGCTGGCCCCTGTGGTCCTCTGGGTCCCGGGCAGCAGCCCGGGAACCCGCCTGGAAAATTGCCGCCTGGATTGCCGCCTGGAAACCCGCCGTTACCTGGGCATCTGTTATCTGTCTGGGCTGGGCTGTCGCTGCCACAGCCGTCGCTGTCCTGGCAATCATCTTCCGGGTATCTTCCGGAACCTGGGAAACCATAGTCGCCGTGGCAGCCGCCATTACCTGGAAAACCGTTGTTTCCGGGGTATCCGCAAGGTCTGCGTTGTTCTATATTATCATTTCGATTCATTCCGTTGGGAAAATTAAAATACATAATTACCTCTCCTTATTTTATTGTGCGGAAGGCTGCCCTTCCGCCGGACGTTTCAGTATGTGTTCAAAGTAGGTCTGGTTCTGCCTGACAGATGGGTGTTCAGGTTTCAGCTTTTGTGACTTCAAGTGATAATGCCATGCTCTTCGGTGGTCGCCCAGACGGTCATAGCATACACACAGCTGAATAGCAGGCAGGAAGCCGTAACAGTCCTTTCGGACAAAAGCGCCTGTCTGTTCTGCGGGCCGGGAGGATAATGCCTGGGTATACCAATAAGCAGCCTCCCTGTATTTTTCCTCCTTCATTTTCATCCGTCCCAGTTCACAGCAGGCTTCACCGCGGGGGCTGTCATATAAGAAGCTTTTTAAAAGTGCCTCCACGGCCTTTTCCGTATGTCCCAGATGCTCCTGGCACAGAGCCAGATGGAGGCAGGCGTCTATCTTGTTTTCCACCCATCCATCCGGTTCCTGCAGGAATGCCCTGAACACCCGTACTGCATCTTCATAGCGTTCATGGTAATAGAGCTCCCTGGCATAGTAGAACTGGTGTCTGGGTTCCAGAGGTTCTCCCTGGCTCAGCATGGTTTCGTATATCCGAAGGTTGCGGTCCTTATCCCCGGCGCCCTCCTTCCGGTGCTGAATCTCAATATCGGTGTATAGGATATTGCCGGCAGGGGGGACAGCTTCATGCACCCGGCCCTGCCACCGGAACCCCTTGTGGTTTTTTAAGATACGCTCCCTGTAATAGGAAAAGGAGGTTCTCCCGTTTTCGTCAAAACCAGTGAGATATTTCATCATCACCACATCCACAGAGGGGTCCAGGGTTTCCTTCAATTTCTTTAGGCGGGCAGCCTGTTCAGGCTCCATTACATCGTCCGCGTCCATCCACATCCAGTAGTCCGATACCGCCTTCTGGCAGACGGCGTTCCTGGCAGCGGCGAAATCATCCGTCCACGGGAAATCGTAGACCTCATCCGTATAGCGGGCTGCGATTTCTTTTGTCCGGTCCGTGGATCCGGTATCCATAATAACAATCTGATCCGCCACAGTGGACATGGTCCTTAGGAGCCGTTCCAGAACAGCCTCCTCATTTTTTACAATCATACAAAGACTAATGGTTATCAAAAGCAATCCCCCTGTATATCTGTTTCATTATAGGCCGGATGTCCATTAACTCCCCGGCATACTATACTATATGAAAATGGAACAAGTTTGGTGTGCCGGAGGATGACAGAAGCCGGTGATATGTGCTATAATAGGAAAACAGACGCAAGCGGGAAGGAGGAGGTTCAAATGAGGAAAAGAGGAGCATATGCCGCGCTGGCAGGTGCGGCTCTGTTTATGGCCTGCACCCTGTCCTTTACATCCTTTGCAAAAGAGGAAAGGACACCGGTGGGGAAAATTAAATTGAATTTCACATCGGATATCCAGGCAGGAGAAATAGGCGGAAACGTGGACGTGAGCCTGGAGGATGGGGAGTGTTCCATTGAGAGCGTGGATATTGTCAATGAGGGTGACAACTGGGTAGGCGGGGATAAACCCAAAGTGGAGATATGGCTTTCCGCTGACAGTGATTATTATTTTAAGAAATCGGGAAAGAGCGCGTTTTCATTTTCCGGCGATACGGTCAAGTATGTATCCAGTTCCACTAAGAATGATAAGGAAGAGATGGTCCTGGTGGTAAGGCTGGATAAGCTGGACGAGGATGACGAGGATCTGGATGTAAGCGGTTTGATGTGGGATGAAGATAACGGGGTGGCCCACTGGGACGATATGAGCCTGGCAAAGAATTATAAGGTCCGACTGTGCCGCAGGGGAGGCAATTCCTATGAGGACGGCATCGGAGCCACCTATACGGTAAAGGAAAACAGCTATGATTTTTCCGGCAAGTTTCCAAAGGCAGGCACCTACTATTTTAAAGTCAGGGCCATGGATTCCAGGAACAATGCAGGTGAATGGCAGGAATCCCCCTATATTGAGATTACAGAGGAAGAACTGACCAGAGTGAACGGCCAGTGGCTCAGAGATGACCGGGGCTGGTGGTACCAGAAGGGAGACGGAACTTACACGTCAAACGGCTGGCAGTATATCAACTACAAGTGGTATTTCTTTGACCAGGAGGGATATATGAAGACCGGCTGGATATCCTGGGGGGATAAGCTGTATTACTGTGATCCGTCGGGAGCCATGCTGGTATCTGCGGTCACACCGGATGGATTTACCGTGGGAGCGGACGGGGCCAGGATAAATTAGAAATGGATAAGCCTGCTGAAATGACTGATTTCCATACATATAATGTTAAAAAATGGCTATCCTTATATCAATGATAAGATTGATATGAGGAGGTCATTTTTTTATGGTAAACGAACTGGAGATAGAGGCGGTAACAGGCAGAGAGATACTGGATTCCAGAGGGAATCCTACGGTGGAGGTGGAGGTGTGCCTGACAGGAGGCGCCACAGGCAGGGCGGCTGTTCCCTCCGGTGCATCCACCGGAAAATTCGAGGCCGTGGAACTTCGGGACGGCGGGAATCGGTACAACGGACTGGGAGTCCGGAGAGCTGTGGAACATGTGAATACTGTTCTCAGTGAGGCAGTTCTCTTTGAAAGCGCATTGGACCAGAGGCACATCGACCGTCTGCTTCTGGAGGCGGACGGAACAGAGAATAAGGGAAAGCTGGGGGCCAATGCCATTCTGGGCGTGTCCATGGCCGTGGCCAGGGCTGCCGCCAATGGGCTTAGGATGCCTCTTTACAGGTATCTGGGAGGAATCCATGCATCTGACCTTCCCATTCCCATGATGAACATTCTAAACGGAGGAAAACACGCGGACAATACAGTGGATTTGCAGGAATTCATGATTATGCCGTTCGGGGCCTGCTGTTTTGCGGAGCGTCTGAGGATGTGCGCGGAGGTCTATCACACATTAAAGAAGCTTCTTAAAGAAGAAGGCTACAGCACAGGAGTAGGGGATGAGGGCGGATTTGCGCCGGACCTTAAGGACTCTGAGGCCGTGCTTGAATTTCTGGTGAGAGCCATGGAAAAGAGCGGCCTGAAGCCGGGTGCCGATATGAAGATTGCCATTGACGCTGCGTCCAGTGAGCTTTACGACGAAGCCAGCGGCATGTACCTGTTTCCGGGAGAAAGCCGTATGGCGGGAAAGGAAATCCGGCGCAGTGCACAGGAGATGGTGGATTACTACCGCCGTCTTGTGGATGCGTTTCCCATCTGTTCCATAGAGGACGGACTTCAGGAAGAGGACTGGGAGGGCTGGAAAATGCTGACCAAGGAACTGGGAGGACGTATTCAGCTGGTAGGAGATGATTTATTCGTCACCAATACGAAACGGCTGTCAAAGGGCATTGAGCTGGGAGCAGGAAACGCCATTCTGGTGAAGGTGAATCAGATAGGTACGCTGTCTGAAAGCTTTGAGGCTATCGAAATGGCTAAGAGGGCCGGATTCGGCACCATTATATCCCACCGTTCCGGTGAGACGGAGGATTCCATCATTGCGGATATTGCAGTGGCTGTCAATGCAGGACAAATTAAGACCGGCGCTCCCTGCCGTTCTGACCGCGTGGCCAAATACAATCAGCTGCTGCGTATTGAGGAAAACCTGGAAGGTTAAAAGGTGATTGGAAAACGCATTTATGCTGTCTTCGCACTTCACAGGGACCTGCAATGACAGGAGATGCAGCGTAGGAGATGCAGTGCAGGAGATGCAGTGCAGGAGATGCAGTGCGGGAGATGCAGTGCGGGAGATACGGTGCAAAAGATGGGAAAGGGGATGCTTCCGGGCGGTAATTCGTCCGGAAAATCCTTTCCCCGTCCCATTTAAATCTTGACAACCGGAAAAAGCAGGGTATGATGTAAGAAGATGCATTATTGCATTAAAAAGGGGAAAAATAAGGAGAGAGACATGAGAGAATTACTATTTATGGAACCTGTTTTCAAGGAGGCCATCTGGGGAGGAACACGTCTTAAAGATGTGTTTGGTTACGATATCCCAAGCAGCCGCACAGGTGAGTGCTGGGCCATCAGCGCGCATAAGAACGGGGATTGCCGTATTGCAGGCGGAACATGGAAAGGACAGAGCTTAAGCTCCCTGTGGGAGAGCCACCCTGAGTGGTTTGGGGCTGCGGCAGGCTGTCATAAGGAATTTCCATTGCTGGTAAAGATTATTGATGCCAGGAACGACTTAAGCATACAGGTTCATCCGGATAATGCCTACGCCGGGGAGCATGAAAACGGATCTCTGGGCAAGACAGAATGCTGGTATATCCTGGACTGCGATCCGGATGCCACCATTGTGATTGGGCACCATGCAGGTAATAAGGATGAAGTAAAGCAGATGATAGAGGAAAAACGCTGGAAGGATTTCATACGGGAAATTCCTGTCAGTAAGGGAGACTTTTTCCAGATTAATCCCGGATGCGTCCATGCCATAAAGGGCGGCACCCTGGTGTTGGAGACCCAGCAGAGCAGTGATATTACATACCGCGTTTATGACTACGACAGGCTGTCCGGCGGGAAGCCCAGGCAGCTCCATATAAAGGAGAGCATTGATGTGATAGAAGCGCCTTTTAAGGAGGACCAAAATGCAATGCCGGCAGTTGTGAAGGAGACGGACAGCGGTAGAAAAGAACATCTTGTGACCTGCGCTTACTATACTGTGGACAAGATAGATATGACAGGCTGCTGGACGGAGAATTATGGGGACAGCTTTGCCAATGTGAGTATTCTGGACGGAGAGGGAAGTGTAAACGGCATCCCGGTATCAAAGGGACAGCATTTTATTGTGCCTGCCGGATTCGGGGATGTTATCTTTAAGGGCAGCCTTTCCATGATTTGTTCCCAGGCGGTTTAAATGCGATGCCTGAATGAAGCTCCTGCAATGTCTTACCTATAAAAATATAGGAAAACAGGTTGTGTTTTAGGACAAAGTATGGTAAAATATTTTTTGTTTGACTATAAGAAAATGGAGAGGTGCAGGCGGATGTCAGTAATACATGTTATTTTGTCAATCATATATGTAATTCTTGGTGTTGCAATATCAGTGGTTATCCTGATGCAGGAAGGTAAGTCCAACGGACTGGGGAGCGCAATTGGCGGAATCTCCACAGACAGTTACTGGAGTAAGAACAGAGGCCGTTCCATGGAAGGTGCGCTGGAGCACTTTACCAGGTATGGAGCCATTGCATTCATGCTCATTACCATTGCCCTGAACGTGATACTTAAGGTCATGGGGTAATTAAGATAACAGAAGGATAAGTGACGAAAACACCCTTGTATTCATATAAGGGTGTTTTATTTCATTCAGGCGGGTTTTGACCTGTTTTCGGACAGGCAGGACATTTATAAGAAAGAGGTTATATGGAAAAAGAAATATTGGAACAGAAGGCAAAGATGCTGGAAGAGGTGATGAACGACAAGTCCTACGTGCCCATGAAGGCAAAGGAACTGGCCATGCTTTTAGGCATTCCAAAATCACAGAGAGATGAACTGACACAGGTATTGGACTATCTGGTATCTGAGGGCAGAATCGGAATTTCCAAGAAGGGAAAATATGGGAAACCGGAAGTTTTTTCTGTCAACGGTATTTTTTGCGGACATCCCAAGGGCTTTGGTTTTGTGACCGTGGAAGGCATGGAGCAGGATGTGTTTATCCCTGAGGACAGGACAGGAGCGGCCCTTCACGGGGACAGGGTCCAGATTGTGGTGGAATCCCAGGACCGGGGAAGCGGCCGGAGGGCTGAAGGCTCGGTGCTTAAAGTGCTGGAACATGCCAACAAAGAGGTGGTTGGGTATTACCAGAAAAGCAAGGGCTTCGGGTTTGTGATTCCGGATAACCAGAAGATTTCCAAGGATATTTTCATTCCCCAGGGCTGCGATATGGGTGCTGTCACCGGGCATAAGGTGGTGGCGCGGATTAAGGAGTTTGGAGACGCGAACCATAAGCCGGAGGGTGTAGTGACTGAGATTCTGGGCCATGTCAATGATCCGGGAACAGACATACTGTCCATTGTAAGGGCCTATGGACTGCCGGAGGAGTTTCCGCCTGAGGTCATGGACGAGGTGGAAGGGTGTCCGGATGAAGTGGCTGTGCCTGGCCCTGGAAGGGGTGAGGAAACCTGGGACGGACCTTACGGCATTGGTGATTTGACATCGCCGGCAGACTGGACCGGTGATTTGGCCGGCCGTCTGGATTTACGGGGACTGCGCACGGTCACCATTGACGGCGAGGACGCCAAGGACCTGGACGATGCGGTAACCCTGTGCAGGGACGGACAGGGCGGCTATATCCTAGGAGTTCACATTGCGGATGTGAGCCATTATGTAAAAGAAGGCCATCCGTTGGACAAGGAGGCATTAAAGCGGGGCACCAGCGTTTATCTGGTGGACAGGGTGATTCCCATGCTGCCCCATAAGCTGTCCAATGGAATCTGTTCCCTTAACGCAGGTACAGACCGCCTGGCCTTAAGCTGCATCATGGAACTGGATGCCCAGGGAAACGTGCTGGGTCACAAAATCGCGGAGACAGTGATTCATGTGGACCGTCGAATGACATACACGGCGGTGAATGCCATTGTCACGGACGGGGACGAAGCTGTCATGGCTGAGTATGAGGGGTTTGTGCCCATGTTCATGCTGATGAAAGAGGTATCTGACATACTCAGGGAAAAGCGGAAGAAACGGGGAGCCATTGACTTTGACTTTCCGGAGAGCAAGATTATCCTGGATGCCCAGGGAAAGCCCCTGGAGATCAAACCATATGAGCGCAATGCTGCCACAAAAATCATAGAGGATTTCATGCTGGCAGCCAATGAGACCGTGGCGGAGGATTACTTCTGGCAATCCCTGCCCTTCCTCTACAGAACCCATGACAATCCGGATCCGGAGAAGATGAAGCAGCTGGGAACCTTTATCCATAATTTTGGATATTTCATCCGGCTTCAGCAGGGGGAGATTCATCCCAAGGAATTACAAAAGCTTTTGGATAAGATAGAGGGAACGCCTGAGGAGGTGCTTCTTTCCAGGCTGACCCTGCGCTCCATGAAGCAGGCAAAGTACACCACCCTGTGCTCCGGCCATTTTGGCCTGGCTGCCAGGTATTACACACATTTTACTTCGCCCATCCGAAGATATCCGGACCTCCAGATTCACCGTATCATAAAGGAAAGTCTGAAGGGCGGACTGGGAGACAAGAGGGCCGGCCATTACGAAGCCATACTGCCTGGGGTCGCCATGCAGACATCGGCTCTGGAGCGCCGTGCAGAGGAAGCGGAGCGTGAGACGGACAAGCTTAAAAAGTGTGAGTATATGTCCAGATTTATCGGGCAGGAGTTTGACGGCGTAATATCAGGCGTCACCAACTGGGGGCTGTATGTGGAGCTTCCTAACACGGTGGAAGGACTGGTCCGCATAAGCGAGCTGAGGGATGATTATTATATATTTGATGAACAGCATTACGAACTGGTGGGAGAGATGACCAGGAAAACATTTAAGTTGGGCCAGCCCATACGGGTTCAGGTGGCGTCCACGGACCGTCTGCTTAGGACAGTGGATTTTATCCTGCCCCGAGACTGGGACAGGAGCGCGGGTAAGGGAGCTTCCGTGTAAGGCTGTAAGTCATACATGCAATCATGACTGGAAAGAAAGGGAAACACCATGGGGAAGGAAAGTATTAAACTGGTTGCGAACAATAAGAAGGCATACCATGATTATTTTATTGATGAGAAATACGAGGCGGGCATCGAGCTCTTTGGCACGGAGGTAAAATCCATTCGCATGGGAAAATGCAGCGTTAAGGAAGCCTTTGTGAAGATTGACAGAGGTGAGGTGTATGTGTGCGGTATGCACATCAGCCCCTATGAGAAGGGAAATATATTCAATAAAGATCCTCTGCGTGTCAGAAGGCTTTTGCTGCATAAATACGAAATCATGAAGCTGAACGGCAAGATTGCGGAGAAGGGCTATACCCTGGTGCCTCTCCAGGTTTATTTTAAAGGCAGTCTGGTGAAGGTAGAGGTGGGCCTGGCCCGTGGTAAGAAGCTCTACGACAAGCGGGCAGACATTGCCAAGAAGGACCAGAGAAGGGAACTGGAAAAGGAATTTAAGGTAAAAAATCTGTATTAGGGATAGGAACGAGAGGATATTATGAGGATTGGCAGTAACAAGGGGAGTGAAGTGGAAGCATACACAGATTTCATAAAGGAGGCTGAGGGCCTTAAGTCCACTCTGCGCACTGCCTGGACTGCTGAGGGACGGCAGGAGAGCACTGCGGAGCACTCCTGGCGCCTGGCTCTGTTTGCCGGGGTGATGTGCAGGGAATTTCCGGAACTGGACAGGGAGAAAGTACTGATGATGTGCCTTGTTCACGACCTGGGGGAACGGTACAGCGGAGACATATCGGCAGCATTGCGGCCGGATGCTGGTGATAAACTGAACCAGGAAAGGGAAGATGTACAGCGGATATGCGGTTTTTTGCCAAAAGGAGAGGAAGGGGAGGTGTCAGGGCTGTGGGAGGAATACAGCCAGGGCATTACCCCGGAAGCCAGATTTGTAAAAGCCCTGGATAAGGCGGAAACCATTATCCAGCACAGCCAGGGAAGAAATCCTGACGGGTTTGACTATGGATTTAATCTGGAATACGGAAAGGAATACTTTGAGCAGGATGAACGGCTGGAAGCCCTGCGCAGCCTGATTGATGCAGAAACAAGGACGCGCATGGAAATAAAATGATGTGGAAGAAACGGTGAGGAATAGAACAACAAAAAAGCGGCTCTTTGTCAATAGGTGGGGTGGGATTTGTTAAAATCCCGCCCCAATTCTATGAAAAGGGCCCTTTTTAT
>OASX01001368.1_pt1 | contig 12332 bp, 7 predicted proteins | sample 1516531 | NCBI WGS metagenome assembly OASX01 (sample SAMEA2579911, study PRJEB22360) | human gut metagenome | biome: human gut; feature: human-associated habitat; material: faeces | place: Denmark | collected 2008/2010
TTTCCTTTTCCTGAGCAAGAGCCGCAAAATAAGCCTCGTTGGCGGCGTCTCTTCTGCGTCTCGCCTCTGCTGCCGCCTCAGCCGCCTCCTCTTCAAGTGCGCGCGCCTCCTCTGCGGCGGCCTGAGCCTCCTCGAAGTCGAGCTTCATCGCCTCGAGCCCCTCCTTGTCAGGCGCTTCGAGCGTTCCCTCGGAAGCTGCAAGCCTCAGAAGACGCTGTCTGAGATCCTCGGCACGGCGCTCGGCCGCCTCAAGCCGCGCATGTGCAACACGTGCCTGAGCCTTCGCGTCGGACTCGGCTCTTCGAGCTTCGGCCGCGCGGGCATTGACGTCGTTCAGGGCGTCCTCGGCGGAGAGAACCTCCTCCTGTGCCGCAGCCTCCTCTTCGCCCGAGAGCGCAATCGTCTCCTCAAGCTCGTCAGTCTCGGATGCCTGGGCCTCTCTGGCGGAAACAGTCTCGGCAAGGCGCCTTTCCTTGGCCGCCCCTGCCTCTCGGGCTTCGGCTGCGGCTCTTTCCGCTCCGGCCCTGCGTTCGCGCTGCCGTCTTTCCTCGGCTTCGGCTTTGGTGAGCGCACGTTCGGCCTGCCTCAGTCCTGCAGCGGCCTCAAGCTCCTTCGCCTCAGCCTCGCGTGCCGCGGACTCGAGCGCGGGAAGCGACGCCGCTTCACGGGCGGCGTCGGCCTTTCTAACCTCGATCTCGGCCTCGCCGCGCGCAATGTCGGCGGCAATCCCGTCGAGCGTTCTTTTCACGTCCTCATACTGGATCCAGTACCAGAGGGATTCGGCGGCGTTGCGCTCGTCCGTGAGCGCACGCCACTTCCCTGCGAGCTGCGCCTCGCCCTCAAGCCTTGCGGCCTCCTCTTCCTTGACGGCCTGCATGTCGCGCACGCGCTCGAGGTTGCCCCTCGTCTGACTGAGAAGCGACTCCGTCTCCCTGCGTCGCTCGCGGTAGAGCGAGACGCCCGCGGCCTCCTCTAGATAGACGCGCATCTCCTCGGGCTTGGCGCGGATGAAGTTCGAGATCATCCCCTGGGAGATGATGGCGTAGCTGCGAGGCCCGAGCCCCGTGCCGAGGAAGATCTCCTGCACGTCTCGGCGACGCACCTGCTGATGATTGATGTAGTAGGCGGACTGACCTTCGGCCGTCACGACTCGCTTGACGCTGATTTCGCCGAATTCCGACCACGCCCCCTTGAGGCGTCCGTCGTCGTTCGTGAGGATGAGCTCCACGCTCGCGCGCCCGAGAGCGTGGCGCGTGGTCGAGCCCGCGAAGATCAGCTCACGCATCGAGGACGAGCCGCGCAGTTCAGAGACGCGCGCCTCGCCGAGCACCCAGCGAACGGCGTCGATGATGTTCGACTTGCCGCAGCCGTTGGGTCCGACGATCCCGACAACGGGATGCTCGAGCTCGATGAGCGCCGGATCGGCAAAGCTCTTGAAGCCTGCGAGCTTGATCTGACGTAAGCGCAAGAAGGTCTCCTGAAAAGGTGCGGCCGGTTGATGGAAGGCCCGTTGCGCCGCAGACCGGCGGCGCAAACAGGCGTGTCTGCCTATTCTAAATGAGGGCCGCCCGCGGGACATCCCCCTGCACGGACGGTCGCCCCCGCCGACCTTATAATGTCGGGCATCGCCGCAGACGCGCCGTGTCCGATCCTTCGGACCTGCGCATCGCCTGCGCGCCCTCCGTTTTCCGCGTTCCCGCGGGCGCCGCATTCGCCGCGTCCGCCCCTTTACTGGATACCGCCATGTACGAAATTGCTCCGCTGCTTGATGACCCCATTCACAATCTGAAGACCATCCGCGACGTCTTCCGTTGGGCGATCACGGAAATGGAAAACGCCGAAATCTCCTACGGCCACGGCTCTCCCGACAGCTGGGAGGAAGCCTCCTTCCTCATCTGCCGCGGCCTCAAGCTTCCGTTCGACCACTTCGACATGTTCCTTGACGCCGCGCTCACGCACAACGAGCTCTCCCGACTCGTGCACCTCATCGACCGCCGCGTCCACGAAAAGGTTCCGACCGCCTACCTGCTGCGCGAGGCCTGGCTCACCGAGCACCGCTTCTACATCGACGAGCGTGCGCTGATTCCGCGCTCCTACATTGCCGAGCTTCTTGAGGAGGACCTCGCCCCCTGGGTCGAGGATCCGTATGAAGTGGGCAGCGTGCTCGACCTCTGCACGGGTTCGGGCTGCCTCGCGATTCTCGCCCAGGGCACCTTCCCGAACGCCGAAGTGACGGGCTCCGACCTCTCGCCCGACGCGCTCGAGGTCGCCAAAATCAACCGCCGCGACTACGGCATGGAGGAGACGCTCGAGCTCGTTCAGGGCGACCTCTTTGAAAACCTGCAGGGCCGCACGTTCGACATCATCATCTCCAACCCGCCCTACGTCACGCAGGCGAGCATGGACACGCTGCCCTCCGAATACCGTCACGAGCCCGCCATGGCGCTCGGCGCAGGCGACGACGGCATGGACGTCGTGCGCCGCATGCTTCCCGAAGCTGCCGCACATCTCAATGACGGCGGCATGATCATCGTCGAAGTGGGCGACGGCGCCGAAGCGGTCGAGGCGACCTTCCCCGGCCTCGAGATCATCTGGCTCGCCACCTCGGGCGGCGACGACCAGGTCTTCCTCGTCACGAAGGAAGCGCTCCTCAACTACTTCGAACAGTAATCCAGCGTCATGCTCCGACTTCTCAACCTTGCGCTCTCCCGCGGCACCCGCGTCCTCTACCGTCATGCGACGCTCACTGCGGCGCCGGGCGAGCGCATCGGCCTCGTCGGCCCCAACGGCTGCGGCAAGTCCACGCTCTTTGCGGCCATGCTCGGCGACCTCTCTCCCGAAGACGGCGACATCGAGACGCCGCCCCGCGACAGGATCGCCCACGTGGCGCAGTCCTTCGTCGCCGACAACGTCCCCGCCGTCGACTTCGTTCTCGGGGGGCACGCTCCCCTGATCGCCGCCCGCGCGGCACTCGCCGAAGCCGAAAAGGCAGGCGACGACATGCGTCTTGCTCAGGCCCACGCCAATCTTGCCGAGCTCAACGAAGGCGCGATCGTCGCACAGGCCCGTACCATCCTTGCGGGTCTCGGCTTCAGCCAGACCGACGTCGACCGCCCCGTCTACGACTTCTCGGGCGGCTGGCGAAACCGCATCGCGCTCGCACGCGCCCTGATGTGCCCCGCCGACCTGCTTCTCCTTGACGAGCCGACGAACCATCTCGACATCGACTCGCTCATCTGGCTCGAGAACTGGCTGCGCCGCGTCGAGGCGACCGTCGTCATCATCTCGCATGACCGCGAGTTTCTGGACCGCGCCGTCACGACGATCTGGTCCGTCGAGGACGACACCGTCTGCCGCTACGCAGGCAACTACTCCGCCTTCGAGTCCCAGCGCATCGAAAAGCTCAGGCTGCAGGATGCGGCCGCCAAGGCCTACGAGCGCGAGGCGTCCCATCTCTCGAGCTTCATCGAGCGCTTCCGCGCCAAGGCGACGAAGGCCCGTCAGGCCCAGTCCCGCATCAAGATGCTCGAAAAGCTCAAAGCCGTCGAGCCTGTGCGCGCCAAGCGCGAGTGGCGCTTCGAATTTCCGAAGCCCGTGCGCCTGCCCGAGCATCTCGTCGACACGGAGAACCTGCGCCTCGGCTATGACGAGCGCGTCGTGATCGACCGCGTCACGCTCTCGATTCGCTCGGGCGAGCGCATCGGCATCCTCGGTGTCAACGGCGCAGGCAAGTCCACGCTCGTCAAGGGCATCGTCGGAGACCTTGCTCCGATGGCGGGCGAACTTCGTCGCGGCCAGGGTCTCGAGATCGGCTATTTCGCTCAGCATCAGCTCGATCAGTTGCGTCCCGACGAAAGCCCGCTCGAGCACATGCGCCGCATGGCGCCCGACGTGCGCGAGCAGGACCTTCGCGACTACCTCGGCATCTACCGCTTCTCGGGCGACTTTGCGTCTGCCCCCGTCGGCCCGATGTCGGGCGGCGAGAAGGCCCGCCTTGCGCTCGCACTCCTCGCCTGGCGCAAGCCCAACCTTCTGGTGCTCGACGAACCGACAAACCACCTCGACATGGAGACGCGCGAGGCCCTGACCATGGCGCTCTCCACCTATGAGGGCGCAGTGCTGATCGTCTCGCATGACCGCCATCTTCTGCGTGCCACGACCGAGCGCCTCATCCTCGTGCACGACGGGGCCGTCCAGCCCTATGACGGCGACCTTGACGACTACGCCCAGCTCGTGCTTGAACACCGCCGAACCACGGTCGCAGCCGAAAAGGCGGCGAATCAGGCCGAAAGGCTTGAGTCCGGCGAGCGCGAGCCCTCCCAGAACCGCAAGGAGGCCCGCCGTGCCGAGGCTCAGGAGCGCCAGCGCATCGCCGCCCTGCGCAAGCCCCTGCAGAAGGAGCTTTCCAAGGTCGAAAAGGAACTCGCGCAGAAGAACGAGGAGCTCAGGAAGCTCTCCGATCGCCTTGCCGACGGCGACTTCTACACCTCGACTGATCCCGACGAAGTGGCCCGCGTGCTTCGCGAACACGGCGAGCTCAAGCCCGTCGTCGAGGAGCTCGAAATGCGCTGGCTCGAACTCTCCGAGGAAATCGAGGCCGTCTGCTGACGTCCTCCGAGCCGCACCTTTTCTGCAAGGCCGTCCCGCAAATGGGCGGCCTTTCTTCATTCGGCCCCGACCGACCGATGCGAAAGGCATGCGCATCGGCTCCCTCACGCGTCCCGCGCCCTCTTTTGCTGATATGATTCACGCAAATCGGAAAGCCCCGGCGGCCCTCAGGGGCCGTCACGACCAGGGGTCCTTCCTCCCGACAACGCCCTTTCCGCCCGTACGGAGTCCCACATGCGCAGATACAACATTGCAGCGACGCCCGGCACGCTGCACGCCTTCAAGTCCAAACGCGTCGTCGTCGACCTCAACAAGGCCGACCTCACGAGCGTCTCGGCCGTCGTGATGACGGCCGACGAGGCGCTCTCGGGCCAGCTCGAACGCGTCGAGGCGACGGCGTTCGGCATTCCCGTCATTCTGCTCAACAACGGCGCCAAGCTCCCGACCGAGCTCTTCGGCAAGGTCGTCTCCGTCATCAACTCCCAGCCCGACAACGTCGGCCTCTACGGCCGCCTGATCGACGCCGCCGCCCAGAAGTACGAGGACCAGATCCTGCCGCCCTTCTTCGGCAAGATGGAGTCCTACGTCCGCAACGGCAACGTACACTTCGACTGTCCGGGCCATCAGGGCGGCGCCTTCTTCCGCCGTCATCCGGCAGGCCGTCAGTTCGCCGACTTCTTCGGCGAAAACGTCTTCCGCTCCGACCTCTGCAACGCCGACGTCGCGATGGGCGACCTGCTCATCCACGAAGGCGTGCCCCGTGCCGCCCAGATGGCGGCCGCCAAGATCTACAACGCCGACAAGACGTACTTCGTCCTCAACGGCACCTCCGCCTCCAACAAGGTCGTGCTCAACGCGCTTCTCACGCCGGGCGATCTGGTGCTCTTCGACCGCAACAACCACAAGTCGAACCATCACGGCGCGCTCATTCAGGCGGGCGCGACTCCCGTCTACCTCGAGACCGCCCGCAACAGCTACGGCTTCATCGGCGGCATCGACGACCACTGCTTCGACGAGAAGTACCTGCGCGAGCTCATCCGCGAGGTTGCGCCCGAGCGCGCCGATGAAAAGCGCCCGTTTCGCCTCGCCGTCATCCAGCTTGGCACCTACGACGGCACGATCTACAACGCCCGTCAGGTGGTCGACCGCATCGGCCGCCTGTGCGACTACATCCTCTTCGACTCCGCCTGGGTCGGCTACGAACAGTTCATCCCGATGATGAAGGACTGCTCGCCGCTCCTGCTCGACCTCGGTCCCGAGGATCCCGGCATCTTCGTGACGCAGTCCGTCCACAAGCAACAGGCCGGCTTCTCGCAGACCTCCCAGATCCACAAGAAGGACCTTCACATCAAGGGCCAGAAGCGTTACTGCACCCACAAGCGCCTCAACAACGCCTTCATGATGCACGCGTCCACCTCGCCCTTCTATCCGCTCTTCGCCGCGCTCGACGTCAACGCGAAGATGCACGAGGGTGAATCCGGCCGCCGCCTCTGGGCCGACTGCGTGCGCGTCGCGATCGATGCGCGCAAGGAAATGCTCGCCTGCTGCCACTACATCAAGCCCTTCATTCCGCCCACGGTCGACGGCAAGGCCTGGGACAGCTATCCGACGGAGCAGATCGCGACCGACATCCGGTTCTTCGCCTTCAATCCCAAGGACAAGTGGCACCACTTCGAAGGCTATGCACCGCAGCAGTACTTCGTCGACCCGTGCAAATTCCTGCTCACCACGCCGGGCATCAACGCCACGACGGGCGAGTACTCCGACTTCGGCATTCCCGCCTCCATTCTCGCGAGCTTCCTTCGCGAGAACGGCGTCGTCCCCGAAAAGAGCGACCTCAACTCGATCCTCTTCCTGATGACGCCCGCCGAGGACCATGCCAAGATGGCGCACCTCATCACGCAGATCGCCCGCTTCGAGAGCTTCGTCGACGATGACGCGCCGCTCTCCGAAGTGCTCCCCGAGCTCTATAACGCCCACAAGGAGCGCTACAAGGGCTACACGATCCGCGAGCTCTGCCAGGAGATGCATGACTTCTACAAGTCCGTCAACGTCAAGGACCTCCAGAAGGCGATGTTCCGCAAGGAGTACTTCCCCAGGCGTGTGCTCAACGCTCAGGAGGCCAACTACGAGTTCATCCGCGACAACGTCGAGCTCGTGCGCCTGAGCGAGGCCGAGGGTCGAGTGGGCGTCGAGGGCGCGCTTCCCTACCCGCCGGGCGTCCTCTGCCTGGTGCCGGGCGAAGTCTGGGGCGGCGCCGTGCTGCAGTACTTCCTCGCCCTTGAGGAGGGCATCAACCTCTTCCCGGGCTTTGCACCCGAGCTGCAGGGCGTCTACATCGAGGAGGACGAGGACGGCCGTCAGGTCGCCTGGGCCAACGTGCTCACGCACGAGCGCGAGACCGAACTCCTCGGCAAAGCCCTCTGACCTCGATTCCGTCGGGAAACGGCCCGGAAGCCGCAAGGCCTCCGGGCCGTTTTTGTCTCCGGTCCCGCAGGCTAAGCACATTCTCCTAGAGACGATTACCTATCAGGCGTTTTCAGTGAAGAAAACTTGAGGTATTACCTTTCACGGATGCACGGCATCCCGCAAAATGAATCCATCGGACGGCCGCATACGCATTCGATTTCCCATACCAACAGGCCGCCCCCAAGGAGTTCATCATGCAAAAGCGCACCTTCATCAAGTCTCTCGCCGCCGTCACGGCGCTCAGCGCCATAGTTCTTCTCACGGGCTGCGACGAGGAAAAGGCGGTGGCTGAAAAGCCCTTCCGCGTGGGCGTGACCGCTGGTCCGCACGCCGCCATCGTCACCGAAGCCGCAAAGGTCGCGGCGAAGAACGGCCTCAAGGTCGAGGTGGTCGAGTTCACCGACTACGTGACGCCCGACACGGCCCTCAACGACGGCGCGCTTGACGCCGCGGTCTACCAGCACGAGCCCTTCCTTCTCAACTTCAACAAGCAGAAGGGCACGAAGCTCGCCAACGTGGGCAACGCCGTGGTGCAGCCGATGGGCTTCTACTCCAACAAGGTGAAGTCCGTTGCCGACATTCCCGAAGGGGCGGTCATCTCCGTGCCGAACGATCCGACGAACTGCGGACGCGGTCTTCTCCTCCTGCAGGCCGCGGGCCTCATCAAGCTTCCCGAAGGCATGGGCAGCGAGGCCTCTCTCGCCGACATCGTCGAGAACAAGCGCAACCTGAAGATCAGGGAGCTCGAGGCCGCCCAGCTGCCCCGTAGCCTCGATGATGCGCTCGTCGCCGTCATTCCAATGAACTACGTCATCAGCGCGGGCCTCTCCCCGCAGAAGCAGGGCTTCTACTTCGAGTCCCTCGAGGCGCCGTTCGCGCTCATCATCATCGCCGCGCATCAGGACCGCAGGAACGACAAGAGCGTTCAGGACTTCGTCAAGTACTACCGCTCGCCCGAAGTCAAGGCCTTCGTCGAAAAGACCTTCAACGGCACGATCAAGCCGAGCTGGTAATCACCGCCTTCTGCGCATGACCTCCCTCAGGGCCCGCACGGACTGCCTTCCGTCGGGCCCTAGGCGTTTTCCATGACCTCCTCTGTTGAACGGGCATGTGAACTGCTACCATAACGGCGTGCGCCCGCCACTCGCAGTAGCGGATGGACGGGACGCCGTCAGGATGGCGCCATGAATTTCACCTCACTTCTCCAAGGACGGCAGGCCTGACGCGGCCGGCCTGCGTCCTCCCGGGGCTTTCGCCCTCCGGACTCCCGTCGGCACGATCATTCCAACAACACATCCAACCGACAAGGGAGACCGAAAAAAATGCTCGGCATCCTCATTACCGTCGCAGTCATCGCCGTCGTGGCGTACTGCGTGCTCAAGAACTACTACCCGCCCATCGTCCTTCTTCTCGCAGGCCTGCTCATGCTCGTGTGCGCCTGGCTCATGGGCGTCGATCCCGTCGACGCGAAGAAGAGCACGAACTTCGTGGGCTTCGACTTCGTTCAGGCCTTCACGAACCAGATGAAGGGCCGCCTTCCCGGCCTCGGCCTCAACATCATGCTCATCGCGGGCTTCTCCTTCTACATGGACCGCATCGGCGCCTCCAAGGCGCTCGTGAAGCTCTGCGTCAAGCCGCTTTCCGCCGTCCGCTCCCCGTACGTGCTGCTCGCCATCACCTACGTGGTGGGCCAGTTCATGGCGCTCTTCATCAACTCCGCCGTGGGCCTCGGTCTTCTTCTGATGGCCAGCGTCTATCCGCTCCTCGTCGCGCTCGGCGTCTCCCGCGCCTCGGCCGCCGCCGTGATCGGCTCGACCTGCTGCCTTGACCTCGGTCCCTCGTCCTCGAACGCCATGCGTGCCGCCGACCTGATGTCGACCGACGTCGTCACCTACTTCGTCCAGAGCCAGATTCCCGTTGCCGTCTGCGTGATCGCCACGGTCGCCATCGGCCACTTCTTTGTCCAGCGCTGGTTCGACCAGCGCGACGCTGCCCGCGGCGTCGCCGACGGCGCTCCCGTCAAGGCCGACCAGAAGGACCTCGAGAAGGCCTTCGAAGGCGCGGGCCCCGTGCACTACGCGCTTCTGCCGATGCTCCCGCTCGTTCTCCTCATCGTCTTCTCGCCGATGGTCTACGACGGCATCAAGCTTTCCCTGCAGACCGGCATTCTGGTCTCCATCCTGATCGCCTTCTTCGTCGACCTGATCACGCACTTCGACTTCAAGGAATGCTGCAAGCGCACGAGCGCCGTCTTTGAAGGCATGGGCAAGGTCTTCACCTCCACCGTGGCCCTCATCTGCTGCGCCGAACTCTTCGCGCTCGGCATGAACAAGATGGGCGGCATCACCACGATGATTCAGGCCGCAGCTGCCATGGAAAGCGCCGGCGTCTGGGTGATGCTCTTCATCATGCTCGGCATCATGGTCGTCGCCACGATCGTGACGGGCTCTGGCAACGCCGCCTTCTTCGCCTTCTCGCCGTTGCTTCCCGAAGCCGCCGCCAGCGTGGGCATCAACACCGCCGTGCTCGTCGTGCCCGTCCAGCTCTCCGCCGGCATCGCCCGCACGATGTGCCCGATCGCAGGCGTGATCATCGCCGTCGCCGGCATTGCGGGCCTCACGCCCTTCGAAATCATCAGGCGCACGATTCCGGTCATGCTTCTCGCGCTGATCGTCAACGTCGCCGCCTCCGCCGTCTTCCTCTAACCACGGAATACGGCCTTCACCCAAGGAGAAACTGAAATGGCTATTCTCATCAAGAACGCACGCGTCTTCGCGCCCAAGGACCTCGGCGTGGTCGACGTGCTCATGGCCAATGAACGCATCCTCGCCGTCGGCAAGGACCTCGCCCCCAACCTCCCCGACCTGCAGACGGTCGAAGCCGGCGGCATGATCATGACCCCGGGCTTCTTCGACCAGCACATCCACGTCACGGGCGGCGGCGGTGAAGGCGGTCCCGCCACGCGCACGCCCGAGCTCGTGCTCTCCGAACTCGTCGCCTGCGGCACGACCGACGTCGTCGGCGTCTCCGGCACCGACTACACGACGCGCTCCATCCCAAACCTTCTCGCCAAGGTCCGCGCCCTTCAGGCCGAAGGCGTCTCCGCCTGGATGTACACGTCCAACTACCGCTGCCCGCCGACGCTTCTCACCGATTCCATCGGCAACGACCTCTTCTTCATTCCCGAGGTCCTCGGCGTGAAGATCGCCCTCGGCGACCACCGCTCGAGCTTCCCCGACGTCCAGACGGTCCTCTCCATGCTCGCCGACATCCGCGTCGGCGCCATGCTCGCAGGCAAGATCGGCTTCCTCCACATCCACAACGGCAACATTCCCGGCGCCTTCGCGATGTATGAGGAAATCGTCTCGCGCGGCTTCCCGGTCAAGCACATCCGCCCGACCCACTGCGGCCGCATCCGCCACGTCTTCGACTCCGCCGTCCAGTTCGCCCTCAAGGGCGGCTGGATCGACATCACGACGGGCGCCTCCTGCTGCTTCGACCATCCTGCCCAAGCATGGCGCCAGGCCGGCGTCGAGGCGATCGCCGCGGGCGTCGACCCGACGCACATCACGCTCTCGACCGACGGTCACGGTTCCGTGCCCCGCTTCAACGACAAGGGCGAAATGGTCGGCCTCGGCGTGGGCGGCGTGGACGGAAACCTCAAGGAAACCATCCGTCTCATCCGCGATCACAACATGCCGATCGAACAGGCCCTCACGTTCACGACCTCGAACGTCGCCGGCGCCCTCGGCATCAAGGGCCACGGCGTCATCGAGACGGGCGCCTGCGCCAACGCCTGCCTCTTCACCGAGGACTTCGAGCTCAAGGGCGTCTTCGCCCGCGGCCGCGAAATGATGCGCGACGGTGAAATCCTCGTGAAGGGCACGTTCGAGTACTAACGCCGAAACAGGCCGAAAGGCCCGCGTCCGCACGTTTTCAGGAGCCGGTCCTCCCTCAGGGAGGACGGCTCCTTTTTTTTCGACAACTCTTCAACAATCAGGGGCTTTGCCTGACCCATTGAGGAGATTTACAATTCCCTTTGGTGCGTCCGCCCGTGCGGCCGCATGTTGAAAAGAAAAAAGAGGACCACATGGACATTGAACTCGAATGGCTGCAGGCCACCTTGAACGATGCCTCCGAAGCGCTTCAGGACGCGCTCCAGAAGGTTGAAAACGGCGATCAGGAAGACGCGCTCGAAGTGCTCAACCACGACCTCGTGCACGTGTACGCGAAGCTCAACTACGCCGTCAACACGGCCCGCCTCGGCCCCGCGGCTCTCGACGCCATGAGCGAGGACGAACTGATCGGCTGGCCCGCCCGCATGCCCTTCCTCACCTTCGACGAGATCGACACCCTCGGCGAGGACGAAGAGGATGAAGAAGCGGTCGAGGAAGAGGACGTCAAATAAGGTCCTGACTCCCGAACGGACAGACTTCAAAAAGGAAAAGGCGCGGATCTGCTGTCCGTGCCTTTTCCTTTTTCAATGTTCCTGATTTCGACCCTCAGTCGTCTCCGCGTCCGGGACGCAGGTCGGAGAGGCGCCAGCCGCAAGCGAACATGACGGCGAAGTAGGCGACGGCTGAGACCGCCACCATGGCGAGCACGCCGCCCGCGCGCATGAGCCACGGCATCGTGGTCCAGGAGACGAAGGTCTGCCCGTACCAGAGACCCGCACCCATGAGGAGAGTGGCGAGCGCGATGCGAAGCACCGCCTTCGCCCACCCGGGAAGCGGCGTGTAGATGCCGCGGCGCATCAGGATGATCAGAAGCGTACCCGCATTGAAGACGCTGCCGACGCCGACCGAAAGGGCAAGCCCCGCATGCGAGAAGAGCGGCACGGAGACCAGGTTGACGAGCTGCACGACCACAAGGCTCCAGAAGGCGGTCTTGACGGGCGTACGGATGTCCTTGCGGGCGTAGAAGGCGGGAGCAACGATCTTGAGCGCAATGAGCCCGATGAGGCCGACCGAATACCCCACGACAGCGAGTGCGGTCTGGCTCACGTCGTCGGGCGTGAAGCTTCTGCCTTGGAAGAGGAAGGAGACGAGTGCCTCGCTCGTGAGCCAGAGGCCGACGGCCGCGGGCACGGCGACGAGGACGACGAGCCTCAGTCCCCTGTCGAGGAGCGAGTTGTAGCGCGACGTGTCGCCCTTCGCATAGGCGCTCGAGAGACCAGGGAGGAGCACGGTGCCGAGCGCAACGCCCAGAAGCGCCGTCGGGAACTCCATCAGGCGGTCGGCGTAGTTGAGCCAGGT
>OASX01001373.1_pt1 | contig 12283 bp, 23 predicted proteins | sample 1516531 | NCBI WGS metagenome assembly OASX01 (sample SAMEA2579911, study PRJEB22360) | human gut metagenome | biome: human gut; feature: human-associated habitat; material: faeces | place: Denmark | collected 2008/2010
AGCATGGAAATGAAAAAAGAAAGTACAAGCATAGAAGAAACATGTTTAGAAAATATTAAAGATATATTAGAAAGACTTCCTGGGAAAGGTGAAAGAGTAAATTTGGATGTATTCAAAAAGGAATGCAAAAAAATAGAAGTAAGTTCTAGTATAGCCTAGGACCACTCCTATTTTTCTTTTTCGATATTTGATAATTTTAATAGCTGTTCTAATTTTGTGTAATCAATGTTTTCGAGATCAACACCAGCCTTTTTTATGACTTCTAGTATTTCTTTTGCTTTATCGTTAATGCCATATTCTACTTTAGTACTATTATTATTAGTTCTACCAAGTAAATAATCAATAGATACATTAAAATAATCAGCCAAGTCTTGCAACAATTTATTTTCAGGAGTGTTGACTCCATTTTCATATTTAGATACTGCACTTTTTGTTATGAAAAATTTATCAGCTAATTCTTGCTGAGTTATTCTGTTTTCTTTTCTAAGCTCTCTTAGTCTTTCTGAAAAAGTTGCCATATAATCACCTGCCTTACATAATATTATAATATAAGTTGATTTAAAATACATTTAAGTTGATGAATTATAAACTTTTTTCAAAAAAACTATTGACAGTTGATTTAAACTCTACTATTATGTATTTATAAGGTTGATATTAAATCAACTAAAAAGGAGGTATAAAATGAATTTGACAGAACTTAAAATCGAAATGCTAAGACAAAATGTCAACCATAATACATTAGCAAAAGCTTTAGACATAAGTAAAAGTGGTTTAAGTAAAAAGCTTAATGGCACAACTGATTTTAGCAGAAAAGATATATTTATTGTAAAAAAAACATTAAATCTTTCTCCTAAAAGAGTGGATGAAATTTTTTTTAATGACAAAGTTGATTTTAAATCAACAAAGTTAACATCTGATTAATAATAGTTTGGTTTATGTAAAAAAAATAACACCAAGAAAGGAGAGGAAAAAGATGAAACTGAATGCAGAAATTCAAATGCTTGCAAATGCTCATAAAGCAGCATTTGAAAATTGGAGAGAAGGAGAACCAGTAAAAGTATGGGAAGCAAAAGGAATTCAATGTATTAAATATGAAAGCGGAAATTGGTGGCATTACAGAAACAAAAATAACCATATTGAATGGTGGTAATTAAATAAATTAGGAGGAGAGTATGGAGAACGATATTAAAATTTTTAAAGAACAACAGTTAATTCCGCTTCATAATTCAGAAAGTGGAGATATAACGTTAAGTGGTAGAGAATTACATGAGTTTTTAGAAGTGAAAACTAAATATAAAGATTGGTTTCCTAGAATGATTGAATATGGATTTGTTGAAAATATTGATTTCATAGCTATGGCTCAAAAAAGAGCAACAGTTCAGGGCAATCAAACGACCTATATAGATCATGAAATTAAATTAGATATGGCAAAAGAAATTGCAATGATTCAGCGTAATGAAAAAGGAAAGCAAGCGAGACAATATTTCATTAAAGTTGAAAAAGCATGGAATAGTCCTGAAATGATAATGAAACGTGCATTAGAAATTGCTAATAAACAAGTTGAAAATTTAAAACTAGAAAATGAAGAAAAAGAACAGAAATTAATAGAACAACAGCCAAAAGTTATTTTTGCTGATGCAGTAGCAACATCAAAAACATCAATACTTGTAGGAGAACTTGCTAAAATATTAAAACAAAATGGAATTAATATTGGTGGAGGAAGATTATTTGAATGGCTTAGAAACAATGGGTACTTAATTAAACGGAAAGGCACTGATTGGAATATGCCTACTCAAAAAAGTATGGAGCTAGGATTGTTTGAAATCAAAGAAAGTACACATCTAGACAGTAATGGAGTCAATATTACAACTAAAACACCAAAGGTAACAGGTAAAGGACAGCAATATTTTATTAATAAGTTCTTACAAGATGAAGCTATTGAAGAGGTAGCATGCACAAAAGAATAAATTTTGAATAGTTTAAATTGAGGTGGTTTTATGAATAGAAAAATTACCGGAACAGTTGAAGGTACTATAACAGAAGAAATGAACCAAGAATATCATAGAAGATTAGCTGATGCTATTGTGAAGCAATATGGTGTAGGAGTAGCAAAAGAGCTTATAAAAAGATTAGAAAAACAATAGAAGACCAGGCTGAAAAGCCTTTTAAAAATTTTTATTAGCACAAAAAACTAAACACTTCCTAGTTTATTCTATGAAGTAAAAATTAAATATAGAACAGGGGATGGGAAAATGGAAGAAATAAAATTATATCCAGTTTCAAATAAGAAGAAAAGAGTTAAGAAAACAAAAGAAGTTGGATTTTGTGGAGCTTTTATAATTACTTTTCCATGGGCGTTACTTTTTATGATATTTGCAGCATGGGTATATAGGTAATGGATGTTAAATGCACAGGTTGTAATTTATTCTGGAATGTAAGTATAGGAGCTGATGTTAGTAATTATAAATGCCCAAAATGCAGAGAGAAACAGATAAGAAAAAATAAAGAAAAAGCAGCCAAAGAAAAGGAATTGAAGGAGTTGAGGAAAGGAAGAGTTAGTAATGTTCTTATTAGAAATAGGAGCAAATTTCAATCATAAGGGTAAAGAATTTCAGATTATTAAAATTTATAGAGATTGCTTTTTAGCAACAGATGAATTTCTAACAACCATTAAAAGATTTCCAATATTAACACGAGTGAAATGAGGTGAGGTTAATGATTAATAAGCAGAGCGTACTTCAAAATCTATCAGACTTAAATACAGAGTTAGATATCCCACAAGAGGTTAAAGATGCGATAGAACGTGTAACAGATGATGTTAAAGAAATGCTGGAGGTATTAGATGATATTCATTCAAACTACTCAGCATAAAAGAAAGCTACTAAGCAAAACCGGCAAGTTAAAACTTAGTAACTTAACAATACATTCAACAAGATTATAACATAGTCTTGTAAAAAATAGGAGGGGTATTATATGCCAAAAATAAAATTTTTAAGAATTAATAATTTTTTAGGAATAGATGAAAGAGAACTTGAAGCAGCTAAAATTAATATTTTCAAAGGACCAAATGGAAAAGGTAAAACAAGTGTAATTGAAGCATTAGAAAAAATGTTTACTAATAAAAGTAGGAGAACAGAAGTAATTAAACATGGAGAGGATGAATCTACTCTTTATGTTGAGTTAGATGATGGATTAAGTATAGATAGAAGAATAAGGGAGAGTAAGGGAAATTACTTAAAAGTAAGACAGAATGGAAACGGAGTAGATAGTACAGAGAAATTTATTAGCAGTTTAGTTAATGGGAATATATTCAGGCCGCTTGACTGGGTTAATTTAAGTGTAAAGGAACAGACTAATTCTTTATTAAGTATGTTAGAAATTGGCTGGAGCGAAGAAGATATAACAAATTGGTTTGGAGAACTTCCTAGTGATATTAACTACAATCAACATATTTTATTAATACTTAAGTCAATAGAACAAAAGTATTACAAAGTTAGAGAAGAAGTTAACAGAGAAGTAAAAGAACTTAAAGCAAGGATCAAATCTATTATTGATGATTTGCCTGCTGAATATAACGGTGAAGAGTGGAAGAATGTTGATATCAAACAATACTATGAAAAGGTGACAGAAGCACAAAACATTAATAAATGGATTGCAGAAGCTAAGGCACTTCAAGAAAACTATAATAACAAGGTTGAATCTATAAAATCTAATGGAGAAGCTGAAAAGTCAAGAATAGAACTTAAATATAAGTCTGAAAGAGAAGATATTCAGGATATTATTTCTCTAGCAAACAGTAAAATTGAAAAAGCAAATAACTTTATAGCAAATGCAGATCATGAATTGGAACTTAAGATTAAGGAATTAGATAACCAAAAGGATTCAGAAATAAACAATGCAAATAATGATTACAACAATGATTTAAAGAACTTAGAAGAAGAATTTAAACAAAGAAAATTAAGCATAGAACAATCACATAATGGAAGAATTGAAATGCTAGAGAAAGCTTTTGTTTCAAGTGTTGAATCAGCTAAAAAAGAATCATCATCAAAACTGGAAGAACAAAAAGATTTAATATCTATAAATCAGAATAAGATTTCAGCTAAGCAACAAGAACTAATAGGCCTTGATGAAAAAGAAGAGTCAGAAAAGGTTTCCGTAGATGAAAAAGTTAAGACCGAAATTGAAAAAGAAGAAATAAGAATAGGGAAAGCAGCAGACTACTTAAAAGAACATGAAGAAGTTGATATTGAACCACTTCAAAAAGCAGCAGATGAAGCACAAGAAATGATTTCATATCTAAGAGAATGGGATAGGATTTCAGAAATTAGAGATAATCAGTTAGCACCAAAGGAAAGATACAGTGAAGATTTAACTGCCAAAATAGAAAAGTCAAGAACATTACCTGCTGAACTATTACAAACTGCTAATATGCCTATTGAAGGAATTTCAGTAGATTCAGACAGTAGAGTAAGAATTAACGGAACTCTTATTGATGGACTTAGTGATGGAGAAAAACTTGAACTTGCAATGAAAGTAGCGAAGGCACAATGTGGAGCTCTTAAAGTAATATGTATGGATAAATGGGAGTCTTTAGATAAATTATCACAAGAACAACTTATTAAAGAAATGTCAGAAGACGATTATCAATACTTTGTTACAGAAGTTGCACAGACAGAAAGTAATGATGTTGAAGTTGAGAAGATAGGCTAAAGGAGATTTGATTATGGAGAATTTAATTTTAACAGGTGAAGGTAAAGTTCAATTTATAGAAAATAAAGATTTGTTTCCTACAGCAAAGGTAATCTTTGATTCAAGAGAAGATACAGAGGATAGAAGGACTTGGTTAAGTACAAGATGCAATTCAATTGGTGGTTCTGAAATAGGAACCATCGCAGGATATAGTAATTACGGTTCAGCATTAACTGTATTCAATGAAAAGCTTGGATTAGTAGAAAAATTCAAAGGTAATATCCATACAATCTATGGAACTCGTATGGAACCACATATAAGAGAATGGATTCAAGAAGATTTCGAAAAATCAACAGATATTAAGCTTAAGACATTTGAGTATCCATATATGATGATTGATAAGGAAATTGAATATTTTAGTGCAAATATAGATGGTATTGGAATATTAGATGATGATTATATTTACTGGGAAAATAGAGATACTGGAGAAATAGCATATATACCGAAAGATGAAATGTTTGGACTTGAAATTAAAACAGGATCAGAATTTATGAAAAAAATGTGGGCAGGTGAAGAAATTCCTGATGGTTATTATTGTCAATGTCAATGGTATATGGGGGTTACAGGGCTTAAATATTTCTTAATTATATATTTACTTGGCAAAGAAGTTAAGTGGAAAGTCATTCCTAGAAATGATGATGATATTAAAGCTTTAAGAGAAATAGGAAAAGATTTTTGGAACAATAATATATTAACTAAAATTCCACCGGATCCAACAGGAAATAAAAAAGAAACTGAACAAATTAATGAACAGCAAACTTTAAATGATGATACCGAAATTAACATATCTGAAAATAAGTTATCTTATTATAAAGCGTTAGATGATGAAATTAAAGAGCTTGAAACTAAAAAAGAACAAGTTAAGCAAGAGATATTCTTAGAAATGGGTAATAGTAAAAAAGGTACTGATGGTGATTTTAAGATAAGTAGATTTGAAGTAAAGAAAGATAGTTTGGATAATAAATTGCTAAAAGATAAATATCCACAAACTTATGCAGCAGTATTAAAAGGTCAAACTCAATTTGTAAATATGAGACTTACTAAATGTAAATAGGAGGAATATATATGGCAAATGTAAATGGTGGCTTAGTAGCTAAAGATAAAAATAAGCAACAGGATTTAACAACAATGGTACATCCAAAAAATATTTTAGCAAATGAAAATATGAAAAAGAAATTCACTGAAATCTTAGGAAAGAAAGCACCAGGATTTATGGCAAGTATTTTAAGTTTATATAATAATGACACTAACTTTTCTAAGGTGGATGGATATAGTGTAGTTAATTCAGCTCTAATAGCTGCAACATTAGATTTACCTATAAATAAAGAGTTTGGATTTGCTTGGATTATACCTTATGGAAATAAAGCACAATTTCAAGTTGGATACAAAGGATATGTTCAATTAGCTTTAAGAACAGGTCAATATAGAAATTTAAATGTAATTGAAGTATATGAAGGACAGTTGAAATTATATAATCCATTAACAGAAGAGTTGGAACTTGAGCTTTGTACAGAAGATACAAGAAGTAAAAAAATAATAGGATATGCTTTTTATATGAGATTACTTAATGGATTTGAAAAAACTGTTTATTGGCCAATAGAAAAAGTGAAAGAACATGCTGAAAGATTTAGCAAGACATATAAAAAAACAGATGGAATATGGCAAAAAGATTTTAATGCAATGGCTAAGAAAACTGTGTTGAAGAATGGATTGACTAAGTGGGGAATTTTATCAGTAGAAATGCAAAAAGCAATTGAAGTGGATCAAGCAACTGTAGATAGAGCGGCTAATAATTTAGATGATTTATCACATGCTAACTTAAATTATCCTGATAATCCATCAAATGATGATAAAAAGGTTATTGATACAGATTTTACAGAGGAAAAAAGTGATAAAAATTTAGAACAAAAAGATATGTTTGAAGGTTCACCATTTGAAACTAATTAAAAATAAAAAGCACCCTATTTTAATTAGGGTGCAAGTCAAAATGGATATATATAAAAATAAACTGTAATTATATTATATCCACAAGTTGAAAAAATATACAACTAAGGATGTGAGAGTAATGGGCAATAAAACATATTACTGGCTGAGATTGAAAGTAGATTTTTTTAGACAAAGAGAAATTAAGAAACTTAGAAAAATAGCTGGTGGAGATACCTATACAATAATATACCTTAAAATGCAATTATTAAGCTTAAAAAATGAAGGGTTATTGTTTTATGAAGGTACAGAGGAAAGCTTTGAAGAGCAACTATCTTTAGAAATAGATGAAGAATTAGACAATGTAAAAATAACTCTAGCATATCTATTTAGAAATAATCTCATAGAAGAAGTTAAAGATAATGAATTTCTACTACCAAAGGCTAAGGAATGTATGGGGAAAGAAAGTGGTAGTGCAGAAAGAGTAAGAAAACATAGAAAAAAACAAGCTATACAGCCTGTACAAGGACAAACAACGTTACAATGTAACACTGATGTAACAGATAGTAACAAAAACGTAACGACAGAGATAGAGTTAGAGATAGAGTTAGATAAAGATATAGAGATAGAGTTAGATAAAGATATAGAGACAGAGAAAGATAAAAGTATGTCCTCAGTTGTCCATTCCAATATTGAAGTTTTTAAACATTTTGAAAAATGTGGATTTATAATGTCAACTAAATTAATGGAATTTATAGCAGCTGATATTGAAATATATGGACCACAATGGTTAATGGATGCAGCAGATACATGTGTTAAACGAGGAAAATTAAATAATTATGGTTATCTAAAAGGAATACTTCAAAATTGGCAGACAGAAGGGAGAAAAGAGAAGTCAAAAGACAGTAAGTTTGAACCAAATCCAAAGACAGCAGGCTTTAATAATTTTGAGCCAAGAGAATATGACTATGACGATTTAGAGAAAAAATTACTAGGATGGGATAAAGATGATGGGGAGGAATAAAAAATGATAGATATGGAATTAAAAACAACAGAAAATGCTAGAAATTTCATGCATAAACAAATAGATAAATTCGGGAGAGATTCGAAGGAAGCATTAAAGGCAAGTCAAGATTTGGACCAAAAGATTTTAGAGGGTATGTTAAAGCAAGATCCTAAGATAGAGAACAAATATCTTAGGACAGTTATTAAATCAAAAGATATTCAAATATCAAGGCTTCAAAATGAGATACAGAGAAAAGAGCAGAGATTAAGAGAACTCGCAGAAATAGCAGTAATGTATTATGAAACTGATTTGCCTAAATATAGGGTTGAAAGAATTATAGGATTGTTGAAGCTGAAAGAGGGTATCTTATGATTTTAAAGTTTATGCAGTTAGGAAAGAACCTTAAAACAAAAGAAGATAATGAGAAAGACACATGGGAAGATATAAGTCAAAAAGTTAATGAAGAATCTAGGGAGCTACAAGAAGCAATTTATGAAGAAGACTTAATTCATATAGCTGAAGAGACTTTTGATTTAATCCAGGTGGCAATAAGAAGTTTAGTCATGCTGAGTAAAAGTAAGTTAAATATAGAGCAGCTAAATATAAGACATAATAAAAAGCTTGTTAATAGATCATGGAAAGCAGTAAGAGTTATTAAAGTATTCTGGAGTTATAGAGAATGAACAACTTTATGAGCTTAGATAAAAGATTAGAACTTTGGGTGTCAAAATTAAGCCATGATGAAGTGATTTTATTAACTCATGCAATACAAACTGAAGCAGCATCACTAATAGATAAAAAGATGGAAGCTATAAACGCAACAATTGAAACAAGTATAACAGCAGCATTAATTACAGAATTTGATTTTAGTTTAGAAGATACAGAGAAGGTATTTGAAAAATCAAATGAATATATCGAAGAAGCAGAGCCAATTATAAAATTTTATAAGGAGGACTACAAGATGGTAGTTAAAAAGGTTGAAAATAAAATTAAAGAGAGAGTTAAGGTACTCATTTTAGGAGGGAAAAGTCAAATACAAACTATAGCCTTACTCAAAAAAGACTTTCCTAAGGTACCAAATGAAGATTTGATTATTATATATAAGCAAGCTGAGGAAGAATATAAGAAGCATTCAAAGCAAAATGAAAAAGACAAGGAAAAATCAGAAAGCAAAAATAAGGCTCAAATAGAAGAAATAAAAGTAAGTCATGCAAATATACCAAAAAATGAAATGAAGAGTTCTGAGAAGGTGTCAGAACAACAGGAAGAAGAAATAAAACCTAAGTTTGAGGTAGAAAACATTACTTTGAAAGGTCAATATGGAACTTATATAAAAGCCAAAGATGGTGTACAAGCAGGACAAGAGTATTTTAAAGATAGTCCAAGCGTAGACAGATATGTACAAGCTGAGTTGGACAAGATGGACAAGGATGTTGAAACAGAAGTGACCAAGCTCCAGGACAAAATAGACGAGCTATATAGAAATGCGCATTCTGAAAAAGAAGTATTCAAAAGACAGACAGATGAAATTAAAGCAGTATTTGCTTATTAAGAAGGTGATTAATTAGGAACTTGTAAAAACTGTGGAGCCTTTGGGAGGATAACAGAACATCATAAAATTAAAAGAAGTAAGCAAACCGCATTGATTAAATGCAAAAATAACTTAATAGATCTATGTGATCAATGCCACTATGTAATTCATCATTCACCTGCAGGTCACAAACTAGATATAAATATACAATTAAGTTTTCAAAATTTTCTGGAAACAAGGTTTTTAAAAGAATTTATCAGTAGGGAAGAAGTTAAAGAAGTGCTAGAAATTACAGATAGAGAAACCAACAGACTTTTAAAAACACTAATGCAACATAATGGATTATATGTTAGAGAAGATTTAATTCGTTGTTGCATGGGGGGAAAAATTATAACACAGGGGGATTTAAAATGAACAAATTAATTATCAGTGGAAATTTAGTTAAAGATATAGATTTAAAATTTGCAGAAGGAACTGGAACAGCAGTATTAAGAAATACAGTGGCTACTAAAAGAAAGTTTAAAGATAAAGCTACAGGAAAATATGAAAGTGATTTTATTCCAATAGTTGCATTTGGGAAAACTGCAGAATTTATTGCAGAACACTTTGGAAAAGGAATAGGAATACAAGCTGAAGCTCATATGCAAAGTGGAAAATATGATAAGGAAGGAACAACAATTTATACACTTGAAGCAGTAATTGAAAATGTAGAGTTTATGGGTGGTAGTAAAAATAATAATAGTCAAAGTGGTTCGGATTCATATGAAAACTTTGATGAAGATTTGACACCAGTAAATGACGGAAATATGCCTTTCTAGATGGATAGTTTTAGAAAAATGGTTAAGGATAAAGGCTGCTGCAATTACTGCTTAAATTATCAGCCTATAAAAAAGAATGGCAAAAAAACAAGCAAAGGGAAATGTAAAGCTACTGGAAGTATAAAAAGTAGGATAGATACTTGTAAGAAAAGCTTTAGAGATAAGAGAATGATGAGTTTTCTTACAGACTAGTCAGAAAGGGTGTATAAGATGGAAAAGGATAGTATAGAAAAAGAACTTAGAGAAAAGTGGTTTAAAAACCATAAAGCAAGCCTAGAAAAATTATCAGAAGATGTTTCAATTTTGAGATGGAGAGAACCAGGAACGAGTGCATATAGTGTAAGATATATTTTTGATTACAACAAAATCTATGTCACTGGTGATTTAGGAGATGCAATATTTAAGATTTATGACAAAGTAGATTTAGAAAAAGTAGCAAGTTTTGATATTTATTATTTTCATAAAAAGCTTACTGCCATTGATGAAGAAAAATGGAGTTTCAATTCTGAAAAAGCTACCTTAAGGTTAAAAGAAGAAATAGCACAAATTGAAGAAAATAAATCAGAGTATTTAGGTTTAGACGAAGATGGAACTGGGATAATAAATGAATTAAGTGATAAAGAATCAGCTAAAGTCGCTGAATATGATGAATATATAGAAATGTTTAATAGCATGATAGAGGAAACAGAAGAATGTCTATTTAGGAGTCATTGGGTTCAAATCATTTATTCAAATCATTTAGACCAATTAAGTGATTATGATAGCGATTTTTACGAATGGATATTTGATATCGGAAATGAGTATCCAAGAGAAGTACAGGCTTTTCTTATAGGTTTACAAATGGCAGCAAAGCAATTAAAAGAAATCGAGGTAGAACAGTAATGAAACCAATACTTTTTAATACGCAAATGGTTCAGGCAATACTTGATGGGAGAAAGACAACTACTAGGAGGATTGCAAAAGGATTGAAAGATGCAACAAAATCAACTCATGGAGATTTTAAATGGGATTATAAGCAAGCATGGATGAACGATTTAGGACTTGAAATTGCAGCACCTTGTCATATAGGAGATATTCTTTATGTTAGGGAAACATGGTTTGAAGGTGACGTATTAGATTCTAACGAGGACATAATTGAAAGAAATATTGTTTTATATAGAACTGATGATCTAAGTAAACATGATCTTGAAGAAATTAAGTGGAGACCATCAATTCATATGCCTAAAAGATTAGCACGTATTTTCTTGAAGGTTACAAGTGTAAAAGTTGAAAAGCTTCAAGATATAACAGAGGAAGGAGCAAGGGCAGAAGGTGCGAATCCACAGTTCTGGTATCAACCATATAGAACTAAGAATGAGGGACAACAAAGATATGTTGGAGATATGACACATCAAAAAATTAACTATAGAACTGGATTTGCTCAAATATGGGATAACACTTTAGATATTCATGATAAATTAGCATGGCAATATACTTTTGAAAATAATCCTTGGGTATGGGTAATTGAATTTGAAAGAATAGATAAAAGTGAGGTAAGCAGTAATGAAATTTAAAAAATATAATGGATGTGGAAATTGTGAGTTAGCAGGAAAAAAATTCGATTGTGAAGCACATAATGTACCAGTTAATATAACATTTAAACACAATGAAAAAGCAGATAACTGGGGAACAATGGTTACTATTTTTAGAAAAGGTGAAACTGTAAAAGGATATGCAGTTGTTAAAGATGGAATAGGATATTGTGCAAGTGCTGCATCTAATATCTATAACGGATATGAAGACTTTATAGATACAGATAACGCAGATATAGAGATTATTTAATCCTACAGAATATGAAGATTGAGGTGAGAGTATGAATAAACAGTGTAAGAACTGTAAATATAGAGTGATGCATGTTAACAATGCCATTTGCATTAATGAAAAAGTTAATGAGATATGCAATACTCCAAAAGATTTCTATATATCTTGTTTAGAAGCTAATACAAGAATGATTGGATACAGGTGCAGGTATAAAGAATGTGAGGTAGAACAGTAATGAAATCTGAAAAAGAAATTAAAGATAAAATTAATGAAATTAAATATGAAGAATATGATGTAGATTCTGCGTACGAAATAGAACTAAGAGCACAATTAAGAATATTAGAATGGGTTTTAGGCGTAGAAAATTAATGCAGAATATGAAGAAAGGGAGTAGTAAATATGTATGAAAATAAAGATAAAAAATGTGAGTGCTTGAAGTGTGAATTAAAAGAT
>OASX01001375.1_pt1 | contig 12231 bp, 15 predicted proteins | sample 1516531 | NCBI WGS metagenome assembly OASX01 (sample SAMEA2579911, study PRJEB22360) | human gut metagenome | biome: human gut; feature: human-associated habitat; material: faeces | place: Denmark | collected 2008/2010
TTTTTATTTATAATAACTTTTATTATTTTAATAACTGTATTACAGCTTCTGGTTGAGATTTTGCTTGCACCATTATTGCTTGATTTGCTTGAGTTATTAAATTTATTTTTGATAAATTTATTATTTCTTTTGCAACATCTACATCTCTAATTCTTGATTCTATTGAAGTTAAGTTTTCATTTATAGTATTTAAGTTAGATGAAGCTGTTTGCAATCTATTTTGCATTGCACCAAGGTTCCCCCTTGAAACATTAACTCTTTCTAAAGCATCATCTAAATTATCTATCATTTTTCTAGCAGCTTCTGTTCCTTTACTGCCTTCTTTTTTCATATTTGATATATCATCTTTGCTTATTTCCAATGACTCTGTGCTCATGCTATCTATTTTAACTTTTAATGTTTGAGAGCTATCTGAATTTGCTCCAATTTGTAACTTAATTTCTTTTCCCCTTATTTCCTTTTCTTTAAGTGCTACATTTATCATTTTAACTTGAGTTGCAATATTTAAATCTATTTCTTGTTTAACAGCAAATTTAATATATTTTCCATTTGAATCATTTATAGTTATTGTAGCACCAGGTTGTACTTTTTGATTAACCATATTATCTACAGAAACCTTATAATTAATATTTTTTCCAGGCTCAAAACTAATTTCACCTTGTTTATGACTTACAAAGCCTAATCCTCCAAGGTCCAAATCACTAAAATCAAATCCCCTTTGAACTTGTATTTTAGAAATTTGATCATTCATTGTTGCACCTTTTGTAATAGTATATTGCTTTTCAATTCTTATCACAGTTTGTCCATTTAATAAGTCTTTTTCATTAAATTGAGTTGAGTTTGATATTCTATCAATTTCTTCATGTAACTCATTTAATTCTATTACTATTTTTTCTCTATCTTCTCCAGAATTACTTTCATTTGCACATTGAACAGATAATTCTCTCATTCTTTGAACTATATTTCCAACTTCCTCAATAGTCCCTTCTGCTGTTTGAAGCATTAAAATACCATCTTGTGCATTTTGTTCTGCTTGATTTAACCCTCTTATTTGACTTCTCATCTTTTCAGATATAGCTAATCCAGCTGCATCATCTGCAGCTTTATTAATGCTTAACCCTGAAATTAATTTTTTCATTGAATTTCCAGATGAAGAAACATTTTTATTAGAGTTTTTTATTGCCTTCATGGCATTTAAGTTTGTGTTAATCCTCATTTTTATACTTTTCCTAAGTTATTATTTGACATCCTTGTCTTTTGTTTATGATTTTAACCTTTTATACTTTTCTTGAAAAAATATTTAAGTTGTTTTTATTCATATTAGCATAAGCAGTATTAACAGTTTTGTTTAATTTATATTCACTTAATTCTTTTCTCACTGATAGCATTTGAGATTTTAATTTTATTTTTATTTTTTCATCATACTCATAAATTTTTTCAGTATTATAAGCTTCTTTAAAAGATTTTAATTCCTCATCTTTTAAATTATTAATTAATTCTTGCCTTTTATTTAACTCAATAGCTAATTTTTTTTCATCAACTTCTTTTGCACTAACTATTTCTAAAATTTTTTCTGATATGCTTTTATATAAATTTATCATAAATATTTTCCTTAACTACTCATACTATTTATTAAGTAATTCATTTGAGAATTTAAAGTATTCATACTAGATTCTAATGATGCAAATTTTGCATATAATTCTTCTTGTCTTTCTTGCATCTTAGCTTTTAATTCTTTTATACGTTCTTCTTGTTTTTTAATTTGCTCAGAAAAAAGGTTATTTACTCCTGTTGATGTTTTTTCTATACCTGCTTTTTTAGCAAATACACTACCAGAGCTTCCTGCATAATTATAAGTTACTTTTTTTATTTTTTCTAAACCAGCTGTTGTTGCTTTATAAACTAATTCTCCATTTTCTTTTAATGCTTTGCTAAATTTTTCTTCATCTAAAGAAAGTTGCCCTGGCTTGTTATAATCTGAAACAGAATTTATTCCTATATCACTTAAGCTTATGCCTAATCCTTCTAACTCACCATAAACTGCACCTTTCATATCTTCAATAAATTTTCTTAATTCATTATCATTTCTTAAAACTCCAGCTTTTGCTTTCTTTTCCCAATTTTCAATTTCCTTTTCGCTCATTTCTTCTTTTTGAGCTTCTGTTAAAGGTGGATAATCTGAATTTTTCTTTTGAGTAACTAAATCATAAACATTATCCATCATAGAATTATATTCATCTATAAATGCTTTCATTTTATCTACTGTAGATTTTGTGTCTTGTGTTGAAGTTATTGATGCAGTTTCACCAACATTAGTTCCATGTAAATTATATGTAATTCCATCTAAAGTAAAAGTATTACTATCATTTTCCATGTTTTGTCTAATAATATTTCCAAAGCTATCTTTAACATTAACTAAAGAGTTTTGCCCATTTGCACTTGCTTCAATTCCTAAAGCATCTAATGGATTTTTCCCTCTTACTTCAACATAACTACCATTATCTTCTTTAACTAAAGATACTATATCAATTTTGCTATCAGCACCAGTTGTTTTAGCTTCTATGCTAAATTTTCCTGTCATTTCACTAAATGTAGCCTTTACTTCGCCATTACAACTTTCATTTATTTTCTTTACTAATGTTTCTATAGTATCATCTTTTTCTATAGTTATTTCTTTAGTGCCTTTTTTTACTGTTATTTCTTTATTTTCATCATTAGGATCTTTTGTTTTTTCTTCTCCATAATTTATTTTAAAAGTAGCTCCCTCTTCTAAACCTAAATCTGATAATTTAGTTGACTTTGTTAATCCTTCAACATTACTACTTAATTTAGGTGCTGTAGCAAGTTGAGTTACTTCAAATTTATAATTAACTTCACTTGCCCCTGCACTAGCACTTGCTGTAATAACACTGCTATTTGAGCTATTTATAGTTATACTTGAAAAAACTTTACTGCTTAAAATATAATCTGATGATGTTGCACTAAAATATTTATCATATAATCCTTTAACATCTTTTATTACATCTCTATAAATTTCTTGTTGCCATACTTGTGTTTGCTTTTTTTGTTCTGCTTTATCAACTTTGCTTTGCTCACCAGTAATCATATTTGTTACCATTTCATCAATATCCATACCAGTTGCTAAACCTGTTATTCTATTAGAATTAATTGTATTCATTTAATCACCCCTTATAATCCTTTTGATTTTTTACTTACCTCATACCAAGTATCTCTTACATTTTCAATAAGAGGTAAAACTTCATCAATAATTGCTACATCTTTTTTAATATTTGCTTCTATTAACCTTGATTTTATGTATTCATAAACTTTATATAAATCTTCATATACTTGTCCAGCACTTTTATCCAAAGTTACCATAAGTTCTGTGAAAATATCTTGAACTCTTACTAATTCATTATGTGCTCTTGTTATATCTTTTTTTTCAATTGCTAATCTTGCAATTTTAGTATATTTAACTGCACCATCAACAAGCATTAAAAGCAATTGTTGCTTTGATGCCATTTTTACACTATTTTGCTTGTATGCATTATATGGATTTGAGCTTGCCATTTTGTATTCCTCCTACTTAAATTCCTTTAAAATATCTAAATTTCCGCTTATTGCTTCTTTATTTTCTTCTTTTACTCTTTCAAAAACTTCTTTTCTAAGTATAGTAATATCCCTAGGTGCTGAAATTGCTAACCTTACACTACCATCTTCAACTTTAACTATTTTAATTTCTATATCATCACCAATTAATAATGATTCATCTTTTCTTCTAGTAATAACTAACATATATTAATCTCTCCTTATTAAAGGATGTTTAGTTTTATATTCACTATTTTGCATTATAAATTGCTTTGCTAAATTATTTTTTACATTTATGATTAAAGGTGCTTGTAAATTCATTGTGCTACTTTTCAAGTCTTTACCAAGAGTTATTATACTTAAAACAAGCACCTCTTCTGAACTTTTTATTTCTAGTTCTTTTATAATTTCATCTGTTAAATCAAATCCATAATCACTATAAACTTCAAAAGGACTAATAGTAACAAAACTAACTTCTCCATTCTTCGCTTCTAATATTTTGAATTTATCATTATCCTTTAAACTTTTTATAGTAAAATCATTAATATTATCAAAACCTGGTATACCTTTCTTAAATATTACATCCATATTATTATTCCCCTATCTTAAATAATCTAATATAGTATTATTAAATATTTTTGCTGTAACTTGTAAACTTGCAGTATAAACCATTTCTGCTGATTTATATTTAATAAATGCATCTGCAACATCAACATCTTGAATATTTGAAAGAACACCTTTCATTTCTATTTTATTTTCTTCATTTGTATTTTTTATAGTTTGAATTGTATTGCTTCTTGCCCCAACTACAGAACGTTGATTTAAAATATCACTTAAATATGAATCTAATTTTTTTGATAGTTCACCAAGCTTTTCAAAATCAGCAGTATCTCCTTTTAAAGCATCTGATACTTCTTCAAATATATCAAAAGCATCACCAGAATTGCTTACTTCATTTATATTTAAGTTATAATTAAAATTTATTCCATTTGATACACTTACATTTAAGTTATCGCTTAATCCTTTATTAAGTTTTCCTTCATCATTAGTATTTCTAAAAACTAATGATACTGTTCCATCATTTTCATCAACATTTACTTTTACAGGTGGCTCATCTGTTATACTTCCACCAAATATATACTTTCCACCATAGCTAGTGTTAAAAGCTTCTCCTATTTGCTTTATTTTTTCATTAACTTCTGAAGAAACTGCCTTCATTTCATCTTTGCCAAAAGTACCACTTATAGAAGTTAAAAGTGTTTTTATTTCACTACTAAGTGTTCCTACTTTATCTAATGCATTATCTGTCATATCTAACCATCCATTAACTTCATCAACATTAGAATTATATCTTTCTATATCTGATATTTCGTTATTTAAGTTCATTATTTTTACAGCCTTAAGTGGGTCATCAGATACTTTATTTACTTGATTTCCTGTGCTTATTTGGTTATTTATTTTGTTCATTCCTTGAAGATTTTTTTGAACATCTTTTAAATAACTATTCATCATATTATTGCTAGTTACCCTCATTTACTTTATCCTCCGTTTATTTAACTGCTTTATTTGGTGCTAATATTTTATATATACTAACTCATTTGCCTTATCTAACTAATTTATTTCTTTTATTTAATTACTTTATTATTTGGTATTAACAATTTATAATTATTAACTCAATTTATCTTATCTAACTAATCCATTTACAACTACATCTAATAATGAATCTATTGTTGACATTACTTTTGCATTTGCACTATATGTATGTTGAAGCTGTACTAAGCTTATCATTTCTTCATCTAATGAAACTCCAGATACACTACTTCTTGAACTATCTATGTTTTCTAAAAGCTTACTTTGATTGCTTTCATCTCTTATAACTGCTGCAGATGATTGTCCTAAATCTTGTATCATACTATTATAAAAAGTATTTATAGTCATGTCTTTTCCATTAATATTTACTTTTTCTGATTTTAATTCATAAACTTTAAGAGCTATATCTGCTGTAACATTAATTTTTTCTGGTTCTTGTAACATTTCTGGATTTATAGAAATAAGTTCTCCATCTTTCGCTTTAAATATCTCTTGTCCTGCTGCATCATTTACATTACTTGTAATAGTATTTGCTAATTGTTTTAAACCATCTTTGTATTTGTTTATTTCTTGCTTCATGGAAAGTGTTCCTTCTAACTCACCAGAAATTTTAACTCCTGATTTTGTTAAATCATCTAAAGTAACTTTTCCATTTGCATCATAAGCTTTTTTTAATGTAGCTTTTACATCTTTATCATTTATATTTAATTTAAAGCTTAAATTATCTAATAATTGGTCTCTTTTATCTAAAAAATCATTAGGACTTTTTCCTGAACCTTGAATTATTTTTATATTTTTTTCAAGCTTATCAAGTTGTGAAAGCATTGAATTTACTTCATCCATTATATATTCTGATTGTTTATCTAAACCTTCTTCTAAACTTTCTAATCTCTTAAAGGCACTATTAATACTATTAGATAAATATTTTCCATTTTCTATTACAACACTTTTTACCCCAGAACTTTGTGGGTCTTTTGATAATTCACTCCAACTATTAAAAAAGCTATTTAACGAAGAAGATATTGCAGTATCTGATGGTTCATTAAATATGCCTTCTATATTTTTAAAGTATTCATATTTTACACTTGTGTTTCCATATTGATGACTTTCACTTCTATATTGATAGTCATAAAATGAATTTCTTATTCTTGTTACATCATCTATTTGTGCACCTGTTCCTATTTGCCCTGCACCAAAGTTACTATTTTTTCCTGGCATACTATAAGGACTGCTTGCACTTTGATTTACTCTTTGTCTTGAATATCCTGGTGTATTTATATTACTTATATTATGTGAAGTTGTTTGTATTGCAACTTGACTTACATTCATTCCTGATTTTGCTGTATTAAGGGTTGATAATAATCCTGACATAACTTTTCCTCCTGCTATCTTCCTACTTTTCCATAAGCATTATATGTATTAACACTTTTTGATGGCTTTATAACATTAATCATTTTATTTGTAAAAAATAATCTTTGTTTTATTAAAGTATTATTAATGTCTTTTTGCTTTTGTAAATTAGTAAGAAGTTCTTTCATTTCATTATAAACATTAGTAATATGTTCATCATCTGTATTTTTTATAAAATTATTAAATTCTTCTTCACTTGCAATATTTCTTCTTTTTATTTCAATAGTTGCTAGCTTTTTTCCCTCTTCTTCTATATCTTCTGCTATTTTTCCTAATGCAATAACATCTTTATTTAAAACTAAGTTGTATTGTTCATCTAATAATTTCAACAAATTTTGTAATATCTTTTTTTGCTCAAAAATAATTACTTTTAATTCAGAATTCATTTACTACACTCCCGTTTTTAATTTGTAAAACAGTTTCAAGTGATAAGTTTCAAGTGATAAATTTCAAGTGATAAGTTGTGGTTGAAATTTCTTAGGAAATTTCTTAAATTTATATTTTCAGAAACTCCCTAATGAGTTTTATACTTAACTCCTAACTAATACTTTTAGCTAATTTGTAGTTTGTAAAACAGTTTTAAGTGACAAATTATAATTTTTGTATTAAATTCTAAGGAATTTCTTAAATTTATATTTTCAAAAATTCAGCCTAAGCTGAATTTTTTCCTTAACTTGCCACTTGCCACTTACTAAACTTGTCACTTACTAAGCTTGCCACTTACTAAACTTGTCACTTACTAAACTTGCCACTACTTTAGTATGGCTTTTGCTAAGCTTCTTGAATCTATATTATATGTTCCACTTTTTATCCTTTGTTTTATTTCATTAATCTTTTCTAAATTTACTTCTTCATTGTCGTTATTTATCTTATTTAAGTATTTGGCATCTTTTGATATTTCTACTTTATCTTTTAGTTGTTTACTTCCCATTTCTATCTTTGTATGTTGTTTTTGTTTATTATACATATTCACCGCATTATTTGCCATTACAGAATTTATCTTCATATTTAATATACCTCCATTCTTTCATGGACTTATTCCTAAGTTTAATTATCGGCTTATCTTTAATTATGTTTAGCTTTTATAAAAAATTTATGAAAATAATTATTTATTTTAAAGTAAAAGGGGATATTTTATATTGTGGTACTTTTATGATATGAATGGGACAAGTTGTTACTGATATTTATTATTAGTATTTTACGGATGGACAAGTTGTTGCTATTACTGTTATTTCTTATTTGGAACTTTATTAGTAACAAACCCCATTATTAGTTATATTTATTATTTTAAATTTTATTGATAAATAACTATTATTATTGCTGTTAACAAAAAAGGGGCTGCCGCACTAAAAATTTTATACTCAATATATTGTTTTAAAAAATAAAAATCAACACAATATATTGTAGTATTTATTCTTAATGCCACATCCCCCTTTAAATATGTAAAACTTATTCATGTATTAAATTAAAATCTGTTATTCTAACAGATATCTTATCTTCTATCTTTATGCTTTCACCAGAAGCAACATATTTATCATTAACATAAATATCTAAATTTTCATCTATAGTTTTATCTAAGAAAATAATGTCACCTTCTTGTAAGTTCACTATATCCTTTATGTTTTTTTTACATTTTCCTAAAATAACACTAACATCTAACTTTGAATTTAATATAGCAGCCTTACTTTCAAATGGTGTTATTTCTTTTTTATTTAATGTTTCAAATTCTACTTCATATAAATTTTCTTTTGTCATACTTTCACCACTTTTCTACATTATATTTTGTCATAATTTAATATATTGATTATGAAATTTCATAGTATTATTTATAAATATCTATTAATAAACCTTGTATTATGTCAATTGTTGAAGATATATCTAAGTTTTCTTTTTCTTCACTTAATAATTCATTAGTTAAGCTTTCTAATTTTTTATTAATAGTTTCAACTGTAGAATAATATTGATTTTCCCAAAATCCTATATTTTTATTTAATGTATAAGTATAATCTACTACTGCTTTTAAGTAATTTTTAATAGTTGTCTTATAATTTTTAACATCCACATAGCTTTTTGTTAAAATTAATTTATTTCCTTTTTTCTTAATGTCTTTTATATAATTTTCAAGTTCTTCTTTAGTTGCAGATTTATAGGATTTCATGAAGTTTTCTGAAAAACCACTTTTATTAGAAACAACTTTATCCTTAATTCCTATAGTTCTACTTGGTTGTATCCCTCTAATTTCCATTTGCAAAACCTCTATAATAACTCATTACTTTTGGAACATAATTTTGTGTTTCTTTTGGCATTTTATAAATATCAGCCATTGATTTAACTCCTCTATTCATCATTCTTGTAGGCCCACCATTATAAGCCATAAGTGCCATTTCAACATCACCATTGTATCTATCTATGTATTCTTTTATATGTTTTACTCCACCTTCAATATTTTGTTCTATATTAAATGGATCTTCCACACCTAAATCTCTGCAATTTTCAGGCATTAATTGCATAAGCCCCTTTGCCCCTGCTGAAGATACAACATTAGGATCAAAGTTTGATTCTGTTTTTATTATTGCTTTTACTAAATTAGAATCAACTCCATATTTATTAGAATATAATTGAACTGCATTTTCTATTCTTTCATCTACAGTTAAATTTGATACATCTGCTGCTACATAATTTTTATTACTTATATTTCCAGCGTTTAATATTGAATTATTATATGTATTAAATATTCCTTCTAATGAAACTTTTTCACTTTCATTTTTTACTGTTTTATTTTTTTGACTTATTGCATTAAGTAAACTAGTAAACATTATGTTAAATGCACTTGAAGTAGAAATTGAATCTGATGTTGAAGTTAACCCATTAATAGAGCTAAGTCCTAAAATTGATTCTAATCCTGAGTTACATTTACATCCAGAAAGACTGCTTAAATCACTTATTGAGCTTGTATTTGTACTACTTGTTTTGTTAAGATTCTTAAGTTGTAAAATAGTATTTATATTATTTAATCCTTGTATGCTACCTGACATTTAATCACCTCAAAACGTTAATACTTTAATTATACGGATTGTATATGTAAAAGTTAAGACTAATTATAAAAAAATATCTTTCAAACAAAATCATATTTTTACAATTTTGTTTGAAAGATATTAATTAATATTCTCTTGCTTCTTCTTCTTCATCAAGAACTCTAATTGCACCTTGTGCTAATGCTAATAACTCATCCTCTCCTGGATAAACTGTTAAATTGCTAATCCAATTAACATTTTCTTTAATTGCATTAATTACTACTGGTGAATAAGCAATTCCCCCTGTTAATATTATTGTGTCAACCTTACCTTTAAGAACAACAGACATTTCACCTATAGCTTTTGAAATTTGATAAATAAATGCATCAAAAATTAATTTTGCATGATTATCACCTTCTTCTATAGCCTTTAAAACATCCCTAACATCATTAGTATTAAGGTATGCAACATATCCGCCCTTACCTACTATTTTACTATATACTTCTGATTCAGTATATTTTCCACTAAAACATAGTTTAACTAAATCTCCAACTGGAACTGAACCTGCTCTTTCTGGTGAAAATGGTCCATCACCATCTAATGTATTATTTACATCAATAACTTGTCCATTCTTATGAGCAGCAACTGATACCCCTCCACCCATATGAACTACAACAAGATTTAATTCATCATATTTTTTATTATTTTCTTTTGCATATCTCTTTGCTACTGCTTTTTGATTTAATGCATGAAAAATACTTCTTCTTGGAAGTTCAGGCATACCAGAAATTCTAGCTATATCCTGTAACTCATCAACAACAACTGGATCAACTATAAATGATTTTATTCCAACTTCTTTTGCAATTTCATGAGCTAAAATTCCACCTAAGTTAGAAGCATGTTGACCTGACACTCCAAATTTTAAGTCTTCTAATAATTTATCTGTTACTTCATAAGTTCCACCTGGAATTGGTCTAAGCATACCACCCCTTCCAACAATAGCATCTAATGAATTAACATCTATATTATTTTCTTTTAAAACTTTCATTATAACTTCTTTTCTAAAACCCTTTTGGTCAAAAATAGTATCATACTTTCCTATTTCTTCTGCTGAATGTCTCAATGTTTCAACTAAAACTTCCTTTTCTCCTGAATACACACCTATTTTAGTAGATGTTGAACCTGGATTTATTATTAATAATTTATATGCCATAATTCTCACTCCCCGCTTATATTTAGTTTGTAGTTAGTAGTTCTTAAATAGTGACAAGTGGCAAGTTGTGAATGAAATTCCCCTAGTTAGTTTGTAGTTTTTAGTGAGTAGTTTTTAGTTATGGATGAAATTTCTTTTGGCATTTCTTAAATTTATATTTTCTAAAATTCAGCATAAGCTGAATTTTTTCCTTAACTACTAACTTCTAACTACTAACTATTCTGAGCCTAAATTGAATTTTTTCCCTAACTTGTCACTTGAAACTTGTCACTTGCAATTTGTCACTTGAAACACTTGCTACTAACTCCTAACTATTTTTCCTTTCTGAAACTAATGCTGCTAATGCAATTGAATTTACTTTTGTTTCAAAACTATCTGCTCTTGAAGTTAAAATAACTGGAGCTGATGTTCCAACTAATATACCACCATTTTTAGTTTTTGCTGTATAAGTTAAAGATTTATACATAACATTTGCTACATCTATATCATGAAGTAATAATACATCTGCTTTTCCTGCAACTGGACCAGTTACTCCTTTATGATGTGCTGCTTCTTCTGATAATGCATTATCTAAAGCTAATGGCCCATCAACAATACATCCTTTAATTTGTCCTCTATCACTCATCTTAGATAAAAGTGCTGCATCTATAGTTGCAGGCATATCTGGATTTACAACTTCAACAGCACAAACTGGAGCAACCTTTGGATTTTCTATTCCACAAGCCTTAGCTACCATTACAGAATTATTTATAATTTGTACCTTTTGTTTTAAATCTGGATAAGTATTAAATGCTGCATCTGTTAATAAAATTAATCTATCAATTCCTTCTATTTCAAAAACAGATACATGTGACATTAATTTACCAGTTCTTAATCCAACTTCTTTATTTAATACACTTCTTAAAAATGTAGCCGTATCAACTAATCCCTTCATAACCATATCAGCTTGACCACTTGATACTAATTCAATTGCCTTTAATGCTGCTTTTTTTACATCAGCTTCATGAACTATTTCAAAGCTACTTAAATCCATATCTATTTTTGTAGCAACTGCTTCTATTTTTTCTCTATCCCCAACTAAAATTGCATCAGCAATTCCTCTATCTTTAGCAGCTTTAACTGCTTCTAAAACTGGTTCATCTTGTGCTACTGCTACTGCTAATTTTTTAGTTTTTGCTACTTTTAATTTAGCTAATAAATCATCAAAATTTTTGCTCATTACACACCTCTCATATATATGAATTTATCAATACTCTCTTTAAATAAAATTACAATTTTATTTAATTAATGAAAATTTTACCTATATATTATTTTATCAGAGTTTTTTATTAAAACTTAAATTTTCAGAAAACTTTTAGTTAGTTTTTAAACAGTGACAAGTTATAAGTGACAAGTGGCAAGTTATGGATGATATTC
>OASX01001388.1_pt1 | contig 12132 bp, 14 predicted proteins | sample 1516531 | NCBI WGS metagenome assembly OASX01 (sample SAMEA2579911, study PRJEB22360) | human gut metagenome | biome: human gut; feature: human-associated habitat; material: faeces | place: Denmark | collected 2008/2010
GTTTTTGTAGGCCATCGCGTCGGTATGCCCGGTAATAATAATTTTATTGTCGAGCGAGTCGAACACCGGCGCGAGCTCCACCAGCAGCGTTTTAAAGAACGGCATAATCTTTGCGCTGCCGCGTTCAAACATATTGCGGTTCTGATCGTCTTTAATCAGCACACGTAATCCCTGTGGAACTATCTCCATTTCCAGATTCGCTTCCATATGGGCATGGCGGGCGATGGTGTTGATACTGGTCGCAAGCTCGCCAAGCTCGGTGGCGGATCTCTTCTTCAACAATGCCGTTTTCTTATTCACGTCGCGCGCTTTTTTCTCCGTCTCTTCCGGTACCGCGACAGTAGCCGGTTTAGCCTTGCGAGTCGGAGTGATTTTATTTAACGGCGACAACCCGCCGCCATTGAAAATCGACTGTCCGTGTAGCGCGGCGATAATGCTCTCGCGCTCAGATTTACTGACGCTGTTGACAATCCACAGCGTCATAAACAGCGCCATCATCGCCAGGGTAAAGTCGGCAAATGCCACTTTCCACGCCCCGCCATGATGCCCGGCATGATTCTTTTTAATCTGCCGCCGGACGATGGTCATGTTGGCCCCTCGTTCGCGACGACTCCCCGTCTTTCTCATGCTTATTCTTGCTCCAGCATCGCATTCACCCACGCATCGAGGTTGGCGAAGGTCGGTTTAGACGCCAGATGCAGCAGTTTACGCCCGGCATCTACCGCCAGCAGCGTTGGCTTGCCGCCTGCCTGCGCGACCAGTACGGTACGAATACATTCGAGAAGTGAATGTTCAGCACGTGCCTGCTGCTCCATGGCGTTGGCGAGCGGGTCCATCAGACAGTAACAAATAAACACGCCTAAAAAGGTGCCGACCAACGCCGCTGCGACTTTCAGGCCAATCAGGGCAATTGAGCCATCAATCGATTGCATGGTAATGATGATACCCAGCACCGCCGCACAAATACCAAATCCCGGCATCGCTTCGGCTGTGCGTTGCAACGAACGCGATGGCGTTAACAGTGCCTCTTCGGCGGTATCCAGTTCCTGATCGAGAATCCCCTCCAGTTCGTGAGCATCGATTTTGCCCATCGCCATCAGACGAAAGTTATCGGCAATAAACGTCACCAGCCGTTTTTGCGCTAACACCAACGGGTATTTCTGAAAGACAGTGCTCTCTTCCGGCTGCTCAATATGCTGATCCAGCATACGCAGGCCACCGTTTTGCACCATCTCCAGTAATTCATACAGGCACATTAAAAGCTGACGCTGAAACTCCGGCCCGAGCTGTTTTTTACTGATCACCCCTTTAATCTGGTGGGCAATCTCTTTCAGTACGTGTTTCGGATTACCAATAATCATTGCACCGAAACCGGCGCCTAAAATAATAACGATCTCTGCGGGCTGCCAGATAGCGATTAATTGCCCGCCCGCCTCAAAATAACCGCCAAATACGCAGCCGAGCACCACCAGTAAACCTAATATTTTTTGCATGATTTCTTCACTTTAATTCGGATAGACAAAATCACGAATTTTCTGCGCGATCTGTTTATTCAATTGACAAATTCGGGCCTCGGTTAGCCCTAATACCAGCGCAATCTCTTTTAGATTCATCTCATGCTGGTAATACATCGAGAGGATCAGTTGCTCTTTTTCACTTAATTGTGAAAGTGCCTGTTGCAGCATTTGCTGAGTAATAAACTGATCTTCCAGTTCCCTGCCAGCAAGCGGAATGCCAGGCCCTTCACCGTTCAGCAGTTCGTCGAGGCTGGCGAGAGTTTCCGCCCCTTCCAGTTGCTGATATTCGAGATAATCTTCATGCGAGATCCCTTCCACGGCCAGTTCTGACCACTCCGGCTCGTGCCCCAGTTTCTTACGCGTTTCGCGAATCAGGTCTTTCATCTGATGATATTTCTGCCGCATCTGGCGCGGTCGCCAGTCGAGAGCGCGCAATTCATCCAGAATGGCGCCACGAATACGATGCACGGCATAACCCGCAAAACCTTCATCCGGTAACCCATAGCGGCGAATGGCGTTAAGCAGTCCCATTAACGCCGTTTGTTCCATATCCTGACGGTCAATAATGCAGTTACACTGTGGTGCAAGTTGCCGCACCACTTTACGCACCAATGGTAAATAGGCCTGCAAATAGTGGCTCTCTTGCTGCGGAGTTAATACCGGTGCGGCAGCAAACTCTTCTGACTCGAATACATCCTGTAACATGTTTTTATCCGCCAGGCTGATTACTGAAAGACCACTTTTTTCACCAGCAAATCCTTATACGGTGCGGTCATGTTGCGACGCTGAAGATCTTGTTTCAGCGCGTCAGAAATAAGTGCGCGAATCGCCGATATTTTCATACCACGCAAATCTTCATATTTCATTTCTGTCAGGCGTTCAACGGCAATACTTTGATACAACGGTTCCTGATGCTTTATTTTTTCCGCGTCTTTATCATTAACGACCACCATGACTAATTCCGCCGACAAATAATGGTCTGCGCCGTTTCTGTCGTGCAATGTGACGATTGTTTCCGGCAATGTGACGAAAACACTTTTGCTGCCATCAATCACTGCAGCATCCACCTGTGATGCAGCCGTCGTTTTTCCTTTTCCGGCATAGTGTTGCCAGACACCCCATCCGGCCCCAGCCCCTACGACCAACGCCAGAACGGCGCTGACCACGCCCGCCACCACAATTTTCTTCATCTTGCTTTTACACTTTGATCAGAACGGATTCGTTCTGTTGAAATGGAGGCTCATCATTAAGCAATAAGGCGGCACTCACCTCCTCCTGCTGACGGCCCGACTGTTGTTGTTGCTGCGACTGCCCTTCGGAGGAGACCTGCACGTTCACCTCCATAAAATTTTGCGCTGTGAGATGCTGGCGGAGATCTTCACTAAACTGCTGCAAGGCACGACAAACTTCGCTCTGGTTCGCGCCGATATGCACCATCAATTTGCCGCTGTCGAGTTGCACGGCGATCTCCAGCTTGCCAAGCGACGGTGGATCGAGACGGATGGTAGAGATCTGCTGCTGTTTGTTGAGTTGAAATTGGATCTGATCTTTCAGCAACGTCGTCAGCTTTTCGCCCAATTCCTCCGTAGAGAGCGTGACAGGTTTGACGGCGATCTCCTGATGATCGCTAACCAACTCCGGTGTCTTAACCTGCAACACCGCACGCGCAACAACCGGTTCGCTGTCAGGCACTTTTTCCGCTTTACGCTCCACCTGCGGGCGCGCGGTCACGCGGGTCAGCGCGGGTTTCGCGCGTTCAGGCTTCTCTGGCGCACGCTGCTGTGTCGACGCAATCGTGTGTAAATCTTCGCTGGCGTAAGTCGCCAGTCTGGCCTGCTGCTCCGGTTTCGCCTGCGGTAACTGACCGAGCAGTTCCTGCAATTGTAGCGGCATGGATGTCAGTTCCTGCGGCACGGAGCGTTGCGGCGCATTTTGCACCAGTGTTTTCGCCAGTTGCGAAATTACGGGCGATGTGGCGACGTTCTGCGGTTGCTGCCGGAGCGCTTCCTGACGTGGCGCGGCTGGTTGCGGTAGTAACAACGCCATTAGCGCCTGCATTGCCGCCGGATCGTTTTCCTGCGAGCGCGTCGCCTGCTGCTGACTGGTTTTAGCGTTATGAACGCGCTCCACCACCGCAGCCACCGCTATTTTCGGTAGCGTAAAAACGGGCGTATTTTCACCGTTCGCTGGCGGCAAAATCTCTGTTTTCAGCGCCGCGGTTTCAGCCAGCGTTCCGAGCGTGGCAAGCAATGCCGGATTCATGGCTTCTCCGAAAGTAAATTAACCATTGAGTAGGCCAGCACGCCTTCCTGACGTTGCTGATGTAACTCCATACGTGCTTTCAACACTTCCACTCGCTGCTCACAGCGGGCAATTAGTGCGCTAAACGCAGTATGAAGTTGCGTTTTCGCCGCGCGAAGCTGTCGCACGTCGGTTTCTGCCGCCGCGTAATCATGAAACTGGCGCATCAACTGCTGATGCAGCGCCGGAAGGCGTCGCCAGCGTTGTTTGTCGAGGGCGTCGTTCATCGCTTCGACCAGCGCAAAAAGCTGCCTGCGTTCTTTTTCCATTGTCTTACCCCAGCTTGCCCGACAGACCTTCCCAACCTTCGCGCAGGTTGCTTAAGATCAGCATTACTTCATCGATTTTCTCCGCCGACAGTTCACCACTGGCCTCATACAAGCGGTAAACACAGTGGTCATAGAGGCGCGAAAGGCTCACCACCAGCTCGCCGCCGGTTTCAAATTCCAGCGAACTGGTCAACGCATTGAGAATATCGATGCATTTATTGATACTCTGGGCTTTCTTTTCGAAACGCTTCGCGGTGATATGGCTTTTGGCGCGCTCCAGTTCGTCCATCAAACCGGAAAACAGCACCAGTACCAGTTCCAGCGGTGACGCCGCCGCCGTGCGGGCCGCGAGATCGACCGCTTTATATTGCGAATAGCCGTCCTGTACTTCGTACATCTTTAGGGATATTCCTTCTGAATTACGCAAATGCCGCCATGCTGGCTTTCATGGTGTACACCTCAACCAGCGTGTTGGTGTATTCCTCAAGATAACGATCGTAGTTGGCGTTATAGGTGTCGGTAAGCTGGTCGCTTTCGTCCTGAATTTTGCTCAATTGATCGTCAATATTCTGTTGCCGCAGAGTGATGATGCCGTTGCTGGCATCGGTATAGGTATCGATAAGACTGTCCATCTGCGCCACCATGCTGTTATCGCCAACGAAAATGGACGTCAGGCCGTCAGGATCGCTCTTCATCGCGTCATTGAACTGGTCAGCGTCGATCTGCAAATGCCCGTGAGAATCGAGCGTAATGCCGTAATCGACAATCGACTCGCCGTTATAGCTGGCGTGGGCGATATCATCGAGCTGATTCGCCAGCGAATTTAGCCCGGCATCACCAGCAAATACTCCAGCGCTGGTGCCATCGCTACCATTGGTAGTCAGAGAATCGACGGTATCAATGAGCGAGTTATAGGCATCAACGAACGTCTGTACTTTTTCCTGACTGGCGCTGGTATCTTCGCTAATGTTAAAGGTGGTAAGAGAGCTGTCAGAATCGCTGGCTTCGGTAAAAGTCATCGTGACGCCAGGGATAACATCATCAAAGGTGTTGGTGCTGTTGGTGATCGCCGGACCGCTGGCGCTACCGAGATGAATAATCGCGTCCTGGGCGCTGGAAACCTCCGTCAGTACAGGCGCGCTGGCACTGTCGTTGCTGGCATCATGCCCCGTCACATTCACCGAAAACGCGCTCTGTACCCCGGTGCTTTCGGCGGTGAGCATAATGGTGGTGGTGCCATCAGTTTTGACCAACGCGGCGGAAACGCCGGGGTTGTCGTCAGAATCATTAATCGCATTCACCAGCTCGCTGGCGTCGATAAAACCGTCACCATCGCCGTTCTGATCCGCCGCCGCAAGATCAATATCCATGGTGCTATCGCCCATGGTCAGTTCGAAGGTGCCAGTAGCGGAAAAAGTGTCATCGCCCATACTGAAGGTTGACTGTTGCGCCTGCGCCAGTTGCTCGACATAAAACGAGTAGCTCCCCGCCTGCGCCTGAGAGTTGGCGGAAACGGTGGCAGAGTCATTACTGCTGGTAGCGGCAAAGGTCACCGGACCGTCAGTATCGCTATTCAATGCGTCTACGGCGCTCTGGAAACTGCTCAACGCCGAGCTAAGCGTATCCAGGCCGTTGCTCTCCGCATCCAGCTCGCTCTGTTTCTCCTGCAGATTCGCCGCCTGAGTGGCGACGTCAGCATAGGCAATTTGCTGCGCAATGGTTCTTGGGTTAATCATGGACAACTCCGGGTAACGATGTCTGGTTATTGGCAAAAGGCGTGCCAATAATTTTTATGTGAATAATCAATAGATTGAAAAATGGGCGGAAATAGTGTTTCCGGTCTGACGGAAAAATGCCTGCCGCAAAAAGGACAACACCGCCCACAGGCGGTGTTGTTTGTAGGCCGGATAAGACGTATACGCCACATCCGGCAATCGGAGCACGATGCCTGATGCGACGCTGGCGCGTCTTATCAGGCCTGCGGTTTCTGCATTCCTTTTGTAGGCCGGATAAGGCGTTTACGCCGCATCCGGCAAGTCCGCCATTACTGCAGCAGGCTCGAAACCATGCTGGACATGCTGTTGGACTGTTTCAGCATGGTGATGCCTGTCTGCATCAGCACCTGCTGTTTAGTCATATTGGACGCTTCCGTCGCATAGTCGGTATCCATAATGTTACCGATCGCCACTTCGGTGTTGTCCTGCATACTGGTCAGGTTATTGGCGGTGTCATTCAGACGGTTAATCGACGCCCCCAGTTTGGACTGGATTTGCGACACATCATCCATCGCGGTAGAAATGCTGTTGATCATCTGGTTAGCCGACCCTGACGCCGTCAGTTCAGTACCGCCAGAAACGCCCGCAGTACCGGTGGTGTCTGCCTGATCCGCACTAAAGGAGTTACTGATAGAGGAGAGATCGGTCACCAGTTGATTCAACTGGCTGGAGATATTCACAGTCATCGTGTCGGAAGATTCCGCGCCGACCTGGAAAGTCACCGCGCTCTGGAACAGGCCATCAGTACCGGTGTTGCTGGTGCCGGAAACACCGAACAGGTTGGTGCCGCCGTAAGTGGTATTTTGCAGCATGTCAGACATTTGCTGACCCAGTTCATCGTATTCGTCCTGCATCGCCTGCAGGTCGTCGTCGCTGTAGGTGCCGTTCGCAGCCTGGGTGGAAAGGTCTTTCATACGCCCCAGTACATCAGACATTTCGTCGAACATGCTGTCGGCAGTTTGCAGCATCGCAGTGGCGTCGTTGATGTTGCTCAGCGCCACGCCCATACCGCTGGACTGTGCTGTCAGACGGTTAGCAATTTGTTTGCCTGCGGCGTCATCGGCAGAAGAGTTAATCCGGTCACCCGTTGCCAGGCGTTCCATAGATGTAGACAGAGAAGAACTACTTTTGCTAATTGCATTAACTGCGGCCATTGAGGCGTTATTGGTGTTAATAGATAACATGATACTGCTCCTTGGGATTAATCGTTTTCATTTCGATACCCCTGTAAAAACGACAACCCAATTTGCAAACTTAAAACTGCCAATAAAAAATTTCCTGTTCGTTTTATCCAATGCCACTTTTCGCTAAAATAAGCAAAATTTAAATTCAGATAAAAAGATTATTAGCAATATCTGCCACATGGCCAGGTATCAAAATATGTCTTTATTAATTGACTGATATAGTTAAGATTATCTCTGATAAAACCGTTTTCTTATCAATGAACTGATGCCAAAATTTACATCGCGTTGCAAATAGTACACCTTTGGCTATTGTACCTGCCCGGTCATTTCGTTACATTTCCACGTCATATCGTGATTGAGAATAATCCTATTACAGCAAAATATTAATTATCACGTAGACAAATCATCTTATCAGGGATGAATGAGACTCTGCTTAACTCAGCAAAATATCAGGAAATATTTATCTCTTGCACAGGTAACGCCAACCATGAGCATCATTGTCAACAACTGGCGGATGGACCCGTCACTTAATGCCTTAATTCATTGCGAAACGGGTGAAACACGTCGCCTCGGCGAATATCATTTTATTTTGCTGGAAACATTAGCAAAAAATGCCGATACCGTTTTAACACGATCTTATTTATGCGCCGAAGTGTGGAAGAACCGTATTGTTGGCGGCAACAGCCTCCCTACGGCAATTCATGCCTTGCGCGTTGCTATTGATGACGACGGCAAACAACAAAACATTATAAAAACCGTCCCGAAAAAAGGTTACCAGTGTAATAAAGACTATGTATCACTGCCGGAGTCATCGCCTGCCGAAGCCGTAATTATGACGATTGAAACGCAGGAAGAGGCGCCATCTGTTGCAGAAGAAATCCAGCCAACAGCTTTGCCGGCAGCCGGAAGCAAAAAACATAAAGGAATGATGGGGCTGGCGTTGGTCGTGGCTATTGTATTTGTGGGCTCGACCGTAGGTTATTCACACTTGAAAAATACACCTGACGCCCCACAACTGGTAAAAGAATCCGTTAATAGTCCAAGAATAAAAATATTTCATCTAACTTCTGCTGGAGAAAATAATTCATCACCGTTACTTTCACAAACCCTCTTACCAGGAAAAGACAAATTAGATAACTTATTGTCAACGCATAATATGACAATGACAACCTATTATAAATATGTTCGTAACAGACTGGAGAGTGATATCGTTTTGCGCAACCAGTGCAACGGTAGCTGGCAATTAACCTTTAATGTGGATAGTTGGCAGAATAGCGATATTAATAGTGCGATGTATCAGAATTTAGAGAAGTTGTTAAATACTGTGCAAAAGTGCTGATGTTTACCGGATTAGATACCGTTTTATCTAATCCGGTTCACAAAATGCACAAAAAAATTAAATCTGAAATGCAACTCTCTTACCATTAGGCAGTTTAACGTCGATACTCAATTCCCCACCTAAAGCCGCGACATAGCGTTTTAGCGTAGACAACCGAGGATCGTTATCTGCCTGCTCCATTTTTGCAAGGGTCGGTTGCTTAATGCCCATCGCTGCCGCCATTTCCGTTTGCGAAATATTGAGTTCTTCTCTCAGCTGATGCAAGGCGATGGTCTGGCGCATTTCCTCAACTTTTGCCGCAATACGCGCCTGGCTTTCAGGGCTTTGCTTTGCCATCAGTTCTTTTAGAGTAGCCATTATCTTTCCTTACTTTTTCAGATGATTACGGTATTCAGAATCAGCGAGCTTGATCATATCGCGATAAAACTTTTTCTCATTTAACCCCGTTTTATCACCTGCACATAATACAATGCCACGGCGCGCAGGATCGAAAGCAAAAAAAGCACGTACCGGGTTTCCCTGATGTTGGACGCGTAATTCTTTCATATTTGAAAACTGTGAATCATTAACCGTGTCCGCAAAGGGTCTGCCCAACTGTGGACCATACTCTGCAAGAATCAGCATTGCAGCAAGCAAATCTTCTTTCAGCGCAACAGTCTGGGCATCAAACCAGTTGTCGAAAGTCTCCGTTGTCTCGACGTCCCACATCATCGGTCCCTCATAGCTTTTATGCTATAGATAGACTATAGCTTAATAGCTATAAAAGCAACAATGACAATAACCCTAACCCAATAAATTCCTCACCGTCTGGCTGGAAATTCGCGCCTGACCGTTCACAGCCTGCAATAAAATCTGATAGTTATGATTGGCGCTGTCGAGCACACCGCCGAGATTCTCCGACGCCTGTACCGCATTTTCCGTTTGTGGGAAGCGAGACATGCCGTCGATCAACTGGCGGGCTTTTTCCTGCTGCACCGCCATCTGCGCACGCTGCTGATTAATGCCTTCTAATGCCTGAGAAATCCCTGCCCCGCCCTGTTGCAAACTTTGCGCTAAACGCTCGGCCTCAGAAGGTTCGGCAAAGGTTTTCAACGGCGTAAACGCCGACTTATCGCCATCGGCACGCACGCTTAAGGTGCTTTCAATGTCAGGCCACTGTTTTTCGGTGGTGGAGAAACTGATGCCATCCGCTTGTTGATGCAGTTGCACGCCCACGCGGCGCAGGGCGTTGCTCAGCCGCGTCTGGTACTGCCCGGCGCTATCATCCTCCGACAGCATCACCGCTGAAAGCTGGGTCTGCCGCCCGTCAGAGACGCTGAACATGCGCGTTCCCGGCGTGGAATTGTGCACGAGATTCGCCAGATCCGGCGAGTGAAAAGTCACCCGCGCTTCCCCTTGCAACACCGGGCGCAACTGGCGGTCCACCGCGCCGCCGGAAAGCGCAGTGCGTTTGTCCAGCATCTGGGTTAACGCCGTACTTTGTACCTGACCGCCCTTGCGCTGGTTATGACGATAATCGAGCAACTGCTGCTCCAGTTGCCCGAGATAGTGATCCGCCTGCTGCAACGTGGTGAGCTGGTCATTAAGCTGCACGCTATAACGCTGCGGGCGAGTGGTAATCAGCGGCGAGGCCGGATATTCACTCGCCGTCACCGGGAGTTTTTGCCGCACCGCCTGAGTGGGCGCAACGGTTGCCGACGATACCGCAGCGCTATGCGCGCCGCCGGTAGCGAGTGATGAAGATGTAAGTCCGACCTGCATACTGTTCCTGAAAGGGTTAAAGAACGCTGAACAAATTCAACTCACTCACCTTCGAGTAAGTCTTGAGGGTAGCTTCCATTGCCACTTCCAGTCCGGTGAAGGTAATCGACGCCGGGCCGTAATCGAGATCCTGTAGTGAACCAATCAACTCATCATTAGACGTCGAGATATCGGTCTGCGCATCGCTCAGCATCGACATGGTGTTCTGCGTCTCACCAATAGACGCAATCGAAGCATTGAGCGCATCCGAAGCGGTGTCCACCACATCAACGGCGTTCTGAATATCGCTTTGCACCTGCGGATCGGCAGGGTCGACGTCCGGGTTTTGCAACTCCTGCGACAGGGAATTCAGCGTGTTGAGCACATCTAAGTTGCTGCCAAAGAAATCACTTGCCGCCACGTTGGTGTCCACCTCCACGCCGTTCGACACCGTGGTCTGACGGTGGTCGCTGTTGCCCTGATAGCTGTAGCTGTCGGTGACGCCATCACCGTCATCGTCCTCCGCCACAATCGGCGGCTGATCGTTGATGGTGCCGCCAAACACGTAATGCCCGTCTTCGTCCTGATAGTTGAGCGCCGCGACCATTGATTCAGTGAGCGACTGAATATCCTGCCCGAGGCTTGCGAGCGAATCGGCTGTATTGGTGCCATTCGCCGCTTCCAGCAGGTCGTCGCGCACTGCCAACAGGCTGTTGTTGACGCCATCAAGGATCGACTCCTGCTGGCTTAAACCCGCTGATGCGGAGTCGATATTGCTCTGATACTGCTCAATCGCCGACTGCTGGCGATTTAACAGAGTAATGCGCGTGGCGGCAATAGGATCATCCGACGGCTGCAAAATCTGTTTGCCCGTTGCCATCTGCTCAACCACATGCGACAAATCGCCGGAGAGATGATTAAAACTTTGCGTCATCGAGACGTAGGTTTGTTGGGTGGTGACTCGCATTCTTGCGCTCCCGCTTAGCTGCACATTTCCAGCACCGAATCGAAAATCTCGGCCCCGGCAGAAATGACTTTCAGATTGGCTTCATAAATTTGTTGATAGGTGATCAGATTCACCGCCTCTTCGTCCATGCTGACGCCACTGACGCTGCTCTGCTGATTTTGCGCCTCAGAATAAACATTGGACGCGGCATCGACTTCCGTCTGATTTTGCTGAGTGTAAATACCGATATTGCTGATGATTGACGAGCACGCCTGCCCGACCGTCACGCTGCCAAGGTTGGCTATCTCCAGCGGCTCGCTGGAGATATTGATCAGCGCCTGCAGGTTGTCGCTGTTACCGCTTTCGTCCGGCGAACTGGAGAACGCCAGCTCATCGGCGGTGATATCCGGGTTAACGGTCAGCGGGCCATCGGCATTGCTGGCATCGTAAATAAACAGCGGCTCGCCGGGGTTACCGTTCAGGTCGTAGCCCTGCGCCAGTTGGTTGTTGACCACATCGGCAAACTGCGACGCCATGCTGTTGATGGTGTCGGTCAACGGCGTCAGCACATCATTTTGATAATCAAACAGTGCGCCTAATGAACCGCCGGTGTCGGTGGTCATCGTCGAGGTGGTGCCAGCGAAGGTCAGCGACATGGTCGGCGTGCCGTCGGCATTGGTTTCCAGCGCGATGGTCGAGCTTTGCTGCCCGCTCACCAGCGGCTGACCGTTTTGCAGGGTGACGTTGTAGTTGCCCTGGTCGTCGATATTGACCTGCACATCCATCATTCCGCTGAGCTCTTCCACCATCTGATCGCGGGCATCGTACAGCGCAGAGGCGTTATCGCCGTTGGCTTCGGCCTGGGCGATTTGCTGGTTATAGCTGGCGATGCCGCTGGTGAGCGTATTGATTTGCGACACCATCGCCTGCTGCTGACTGATGATTTCCGTGCTTTGCGAGTCGACGTAATCCAGCGTGTTGTCGATACGTAGCGACAGCGCCCCGGCTTCGCTGATCACCTGCTCGCGCAGAGCGGAGTCATCAGGGCTGGTGGTGGCTTC
>OASX01001390.1_pt1 | contig 12121 bp, 10 predicted proteins | sample 1516531 | NCBI WGS metagenome assembly OASX01 (sample SAMEA2579911, study PRJEB22360) | human gut metagenome | biome: human gut; feature: human-associated habitat; material: faeces | place: Denmark | collected 2008/2010
TTCACCACTCATTATCATAGAAGAATCTTATTTACAGACTTTTCTTCATAGTCTCTTTTAAAAAGAGCCGGCAGATTATATATTAAAGAATATAATCTCCCGGCCTATTAAATTATCTTCTTACCAAATATCTGTTGGATCTTTCAGATTAACTCCCGGTGCAAGTTTTATAGTTGCCGGTTTATCGAATGGTTCATAATAACCATCCCCAATCGTTACCTGCGTTCCTCTGCCACAGTTATCATAAATCCATTTTGCATCTCTGACACATACACGGATACAGCCATGTGATGCAGGCTGACCAAGCATATTGTAATCCCATGATGACAGATTATACTGACTTGTGGAGGAACCTGCTACAGAATGGATAAAAATTCCATTCACTACATGTGATGTCCACTGTCCCCAAGATGGACCCATTAAGATATGCCATCTATCCTGATCACCAATATAGAACGTTCCCGCAGGTGTCAGAGTAATCGGATTACCCACAGAACACGTCATGGATTTTACGGGAATAGTCCAGCCATTGTTTCCATCTTTTGCTAGTACCGTAATCTGGCATTTAGTACGATTTACCCGAATTCTATAAGGACCACCTATCATACCACTGACATCCTGCTGCATAGCGCCATTAGTGCCAAAGTACATTTTATATCCTTTTACATACTTCCACCCGGTCGCCATCACACCGTTTCCGTCCAAGTAATACCAGTTGCCATTCCATGCTACATATTCATCCTTAGCATAAGCCCCATTACTTTTTTTGAAATAGAACGTTCCGTTACTATTCTCCCAGGCTCCATTTGTATTCACATTGACTGTTCCATAGCCCGGAACCCATCGACCATTCTTATCTACATAATAGCCTCCAATATTGGTGTCCTTCAGCATAGCACCATTACTGCCTACATAATAATATGTATCAATCCATGTATTAGTGGCCATTACACCATTCCCATAAGAATAATACCATTCTTTTCCAACCTGATACCAGCCAGTTCTCATTGAACCACTACCAGGAGTAAAATAATACCAGGCCCCCAAGTATCCCCAGCCCTGAGCCATAGAGCCATTACTGTTAAGATAGTACCAGGTTCCACCCAAATTTAACCAGCCAGTCTGCATTGCTCCGCTTCCTGATAAGTAATACCAGGTTCCCCCAAGATTCACCCAGCCAGTCTGCATCACTCCGCTCGCTGCCATATAATACCAGGTTCCACCCGGATTTATCCAGCCGGTCTGCATTGCTCCACTTCCCGCCAGATAGTACCAGACTCCGCCAAGATTTATCCAACCAGTCTGCATTGCTCCGCTTCCATTACTGTAATACCACGTTTGTCCAACCTTGTACCAGCCGGTCTGCATTGCTCCACTTCCTGGTTTCAGGTAATACCAAGCGTTTCCAAGCATTGCCCAGCCCTGTGCCATTGAACCATCCACATTCAAATAATACCAGGTTCCTCCAAGATTCACCCAGCCAGTCTGCATTGCTCCGCTTCCATTACTGTAGTACCATGTTTTTCCTACTTTATACCAGCCGGTATTCATAACACCGGTTCCCGGTGTAAGATAATACCAGGTTCCACCCAGGTTAATCCATCCGGTTACCATTGCACCATCCGCTGCCAGGTAATACCATTTATTCTCCAACTTCAGCCAGCCAGTCTGCACATATCCGCTGCCGTTGAAATAATATTTTTTGCCATCTATCTTATACCAGCAGTTTGCAGGCCATGTGCCATCCTCTTTCTGATACCAGCGGCCATTTTTATTTGTTTTCCATCCTTCAGGAAAAACCTTATAGGATTTGGTACATTTTCCATCCTTGCCAAAGAAATAACGCACACCCTTCACGATCACAGATGTGTTTTTCTTAACCGTACCGTCCTTGTTCACATAATACTTCTTACCATTGACCGTCTGCAGTCCGGTTTTCGTTGCCTGCTTTCCATCCGCACCAAAATAGTAAAACTTTTTGCCATCTACTATCCATTTGGATTTGGCATAGCTTCCGTCTTCATTCATCCAGTAATTACTGCCGTCAATTTTCTGAAGACCGGTTTTTCCCTGTGCCTGCACACCATTGCCGTCAAAATAATAATATTTGCCGTCTGATTCTTTCCAAACATTAGTCTCAGGCTGTCCGTCTTCCCCGATCCAGTAATTGGCACCTTCAATATTCTGTAGTCCTGTTGGCATGCCTTCGGTCAGCATTTTCCCATCCGGGCCAAAATAGCCGGCCAATTTACTTCCATCCTCATCTGTAACGAATTTCCAGATATTCTTTAAAGGCATTCCATTGGCATCCAGCCAGTAGCAATACTCCACGCCGTCATCCCCAGGAATAATGAATGGACCTTCCATCTCACTTTTTGGAACCCTGTATCCTGCTGCAAGTGCCGCATCCGGATCTTCTGCCGGGTCTGCCTCACCTAGATAATACTGAAAAGAGCCATCTGCTTCCTGATGCCACCAATCTCCGACACCTTTTAAACCGCCCTCCACTTTTTCAAAGGCGTATGTAAGGTTCATCAGTCCATAATCTGCATCATTGTAAACAGCGGTTCCATAAAATCCAATGGTCTTTCCGCCTACTGTAACTGTTGCATCCGGATGAGGATCCACAGACATCTCCGTCCCATCCTCCTGAACTTCATAATATGTCCAGATACCGCTCTGCTTATCCAGCACCCATTTCCTCTGATATCCCGTAAATCCATCTACGGAATCATAATATCTGAATATCATTACATTCTCAGCTCGTTCCAGCGTCCAATGGTCATCCTGGGCAGCTTCCGCCTCATGACTTACTTCGTTTGTCTCACCATCTGTTTGGCTATCGCCCATCTGCCCATCTCCGGCTGCATCCCCCAGACCGTTATCCGTTGCTCCGCCCCCTTCATCCAGCGGCTCTGTAAGCTCCATAACCTGCTGCGGTGCTTCGCTTCCGTCCGTAGCAGTTGCTCCTACAGGAAGAACAGAAGTGAATGTAACCGCTGCTGTAAGCATCAGTGCCAACAGCTTCATCCTGCGCTTCTTCATACTATTCCCTCTACTTTCCAGCTTTACGCTCTTATTTATCTCCCGGATACAATATGTATCAAACAGGTATACTCTCCCTCTAGAGATATCTCCATTTTACCATTTTTTACAGGTTATTACAACCAAACCGGAGAAATGTAATATTAAATTTCTTTTACAGTCTCATGAACTCTGCTCATATTAACTCTAAAATACGTTCTGTGATAAAAACACCGATACAGGAAAAACATGCCACCATCACCAGACTTTTCTCCTTCATGGCAAAAAATATGGCTGCTGCCAGGCCCGCAAAAGCGGATATCGGCGATGCTGTCGCGTATAAGATAGCCGGAAATGTCATGGCTGTCAGACAGGCATATGGCACGTAATATAGAAATGAGCGTATGTATACATTTGAAATTTTCTTCTGAATCAGTGTCAAAGGCAGCATACGGATCAAATAAGTCACGCCTGCCATAACAAAAATATACGCATAAATCATGCTTCCTCACCCTCCTTAATAGGAAATAGAACAGCTCCGATCCCCACTGCCAGCAGTGTACAGATAATGATCATAAATCCGCCGGAAACCTGTTTGAGTACCGGGAGATAATAAAACATACTGCTCAGGGCCAGCGCAATAAATACCACAGTCCGCACTGTGGATTCTTTTTTTGCCGGTGGGACTACAATTGCTATAAACATTCCATACAGCGCCACACCCAAAGCGCTGCGCACAAAGGCGGGCATAACCGTGCTCGCTATGGCTCCGGTCAGCGTTCCCCCTACCCAGCCGAGAACCGGCAGGAGAATCAAGCCGTACATGTAATACTGACCCACACTTCCCCTTTTTGAACTTGCCACCGCGAATATCTCATCTGTATTTCCATACGCAATCAAAAGCCTGTGGCGCGTCTTTACGCAGCTGTCGAACTTCTGGGACAGGGAAAGCGACATGAGCGCATATCTCATGTTGATAACAAGCTGTGTCAATGCCATTTCCAACAGGGAGGCACCCGATAAAATGACATTCAGACCTGCAAACTGTCCTGCTGATGTGAGATTAAAGAGGGAAATCAGCACCGCGTGAAGAGGTGCCATACCGCTGTTCACTGCCAGCATTCCAAATGTAAAGCTGACAGAAAAATAACCCAGTGCTATGGGAATACCGTCCTTCAGACCTTCTTTGATGTTATTATGCATGATTGCTTTCTCCTTAAAGTAAAATATATGTAACGATTCGGTCAGGCAAAAATCGAGGGATGAGACAGCCTTGACTGTCCCATCCCCGGGATAAATGCTTATTCCTGCAAACCTTCCTCCAGAATATATACCAGATGTTTTAATGCCTCTTCTTCGTCTTCCCCTTCGCATACCAATTCAATCTCATCTCCGCCTTTCACACAGGCGCCAAGAACGCTGAGGACACTTTTCGCATTTGCTGTAACATTGCTGTAACTGAAGGTGATCAGTGATTTGAACTGCATAGCCTCACTGCAGAGGCGGCCTGCTGGTCTCAGGTGCAGCCCTATTAAATTATTGACTTTGACTTTCTGGCTTACCATTATTCATCACTCCCCTATTTCTGTTTTACGATGCCGGCTTTTGTGCTACAGCATCTGTATTGGTATTTGTCAAGGTTGCTTTGACTTTGACTTCATCGACCACCTGATAACCGTCAGGCACTTCAATCTTAACCGGTACTTCGTATTCGCCTGCTTCTGTATAACCTTTGAGATCGATGCTCAGGTGTATTTGGCTTTTCTCCAGTTTATCCAGTTCTTCCGTAAGTCCTTCAACACGGACCAGAACCTCCACTTTGTCGAGAACAACATTCATATTTCCAGGATTATTTTCAATCTTAATATCTGTTGTGGAGATGTTGTATTCCTTGCTGTTAAGAGGAAGGATACTTACCTTTATGAGTGCCGTATCATTTACACCGGATGCCAGTTTAATATCTTTTGGAAGAAGCTCGGCTAAATCAACGGAAAATTCACAGTCGGCTGATTTACCTGTAATATCTCTGTCCTCCGATGCGGGAATGGTCAGTTTGTTGCCATTTACCGTGAACTTCTGGAGCGCTTCATCTGAACCGATGATATTGATTTTCTCCGGAGTAGACGTGATTTTTCCAACCTGATATCCATTCAGCGGCTCTCCTACATAAGAATTTAACGCATCAATTGTGACTCCCTGGAGCGTTCTCCACAATTCAACATTAACCTTTACCGTTGTACTTGGTATATCAAATTTCAGGGAAGCCATCTGCTTATCCGTAAGCTCATCGTGATTCTTATCATAAATCACCAGCTCCGCATTCCTTTCACCGCTCTCGGTCATTCCATCTACATTAACTTTCGCAGTAACATTGTCAATATTCTTAACAACGGATTTCGGACCCGTGATAGTAATTTTCTCCGGCTCAGCCGTAGTCTTTCCCACTTCATAATTCTTATCCGGTTTTGATTCTCCTACAAGCTCTGTATTGATGATACAGTCTATGCTCTCTCTCTCTTCTATAGTTATAGGAATATTTCTTGGTGTTACCTCTACGTTTTTATCTTTTATGCCTGGACATGTTACGGTAACAGGTACCATGATCGGCTGTGTCGTCATATCAATAATCTGAGTCAGATCTGCAACTGCAGTGATGTTATCTTTGCTCATATTCCTGATAATACTGTTTTCGCCCCTTACACGGACATTTACCGTATCCTTTCCCTCCACCATAAGGGCTAGTTTACCGCTTTTCTCAATGTATGACTCATTAACAAAAGTCACCGGAATATCTGTAAAAATTTCTGTTGTTATAGGATCCTGAACATTAACCACCAGCAGCCATATCAACATGGCAATCAGCAGGGAAAGGATTTTTAAGGTAAATTTATTCATCAGACTTTTCTTCATTCTTCACCCATCCCTTCCATATCTTTCGCTTTTGTTTTTCTGCGTTGGCGTTCTGCTCCTTTATCAATATTTCTTTCAGTTCATCCCTGGTTACTCCCACCCTCAGGGCACCATTCTGGGCTACAGAAACCCTGCCAGTCTCCTCGGAAACAATAATTGTCAGAGAATCACTTACTTCACTGATTCCTACTCCTGCCCGGTGTCTTGTTCCAAGATTTTTATTCAGCTCCATATTATCCGACAGCGGCAGATAGCAGGTTGCTGCAACAACACGGTCCCCTCGGATGATCACAGCCCCATCATGAAGGGGTGTGTTATGCTCAAAAATATTAATCAGCAGCTGACTTGTCACTAATGAGTCAAGATAGATACCTGTTCTTGCATATTCGTTTAGTATCGTCTCTTCCTCGATGACAATCAATGCCCCTGTCTTAACTTCTCCCATTTCATAGCTGGCACGGACAATTTCATTTAATGTACGGTCACTGAATCTGCCGCTCTCATCTTTTTTACCACTGTCAAAGGGAAGAATTGTACTTACTATTTTCTTATGTCCCAGTTCTTCCAGAGCTTTTCTAAGCTCCGGCTGAAAAATAACCAGCACTGCCGTGATCGCATATCCGCCGGCATTATACACCAACCACAAAATCGTATTCATCTTCAAGAGATAAGCGATGAAGATAAATGCCAGGACAATTAAAATCCCTTTCAACAGGGAATAAGCCCGTGTATTTCTCACCCACAACATAAACTGATAAACCAATACTGCTATCAGAAGAATTTCAATAATGTCAATCCATGACATATGCGGAAGAGTTAAACCGGTCAGATATTCTTTTATGCTGGCTACCATATTCCCCATATCTCCACCCCCTTAATTATGTATAATTCCCTTATGGGATTATCTTTATAAGTCTTTCAGCGATTCTTCCAGCTGTTTCTCAAAGTCAAAATCCTCCTCTGAAACATGCTCTACAGGCGCTGCATCCTGTTCCGGTGTTTCTTCATCTAAATCGTCCAGATCACTGTCATCTGACTTCTTATTAGATGAAAATTTCTTCACACTCTTCTTGGTCTGTGACACAAGAGATTTCGGTACTGCTTTTACATAATAGACATATTCGTCATCCTCAAACTGGGTCACTTCACTTCTTGAGTAATCCACTCCCAGTACAAAAAATTCAATGACAAGGCCGATCAATGCGGAAACCACACCGGCAATGATAACGCTGCCCATCTCCATGCTGATGCTCATGAACATGCTTCCGAACAACATCAGAACAATGTACACTACCGCACCGGTAACCACTGCGATCCTCCAGGAATAGTCAAAGGAGGAACGGCGGATCAGGTACACCAGCAGGGTGACTGTTGCAAACGCTATGATCGCCAGCCACATTTCCTGATTCTTCACCAGTCCGTCCAGTAAGATCTGAAGCTTCTGGACAGCCTCTGTCTCTTTTCCCTGCAGTACCCCTGCCTTGTCTTTTACAAGACGCATAAAGTAATACAGAATAACGCCGCAGCCTGCGGGCACCGCACTTGCAGGTCCGCGTAGAAGACCGCAGCCGATGGGTACGGCTGGCGGAATATGAAAGGCAAAGGACACCGGAGTCAGCACAAGAGCCACGTTATCTTTGGATGTAAACCGCAGGAATAATATCATCAGCAGGATCATAAGAAGCAGAGCAAAACCTGCGACCTCAATTCCCACTGCATAGCAGTGGCCGATGATCAGGACACAGCCCAGGATCGTCATGGTATTGACGGGCATAACGGAGCATAAAAGGGCCAGAATCAGGACAACAAAAATATTATCCAGTTTGCCCATGAATCCCAGTGTGGTGTTGATCCCCTTGAAAAGACCGAATGCCAATATAAACTTCAGGATCGGAAGAATCCAGGTGTCATGCTCCCCGTAAAATTCCTTGATTTTCTGTTTCAATATCAGTAACGCTGTCATGCGCCTTTCCTCCTTCCGGTCAGTCTCCCGGCTCTCTTTTCTTCTCTGTCATATATTTTTTTCAGCTGTCCCAGCTCTCTGTAATACTCCTCCACGCCTTTCTGAGCGCTTCTGTATTTGACGGAGCAGTAGATATAAGTCAGAATGGTGTAGGCCACAAGCAGTGCGATATAGATGATGATAATTTTGATTCCCAGAGAAAACAGGTCGATCTTATGCAGATTATCCATCATATATTCGCTCTTATACCCAAAGTAGACAGCCAGCAGCAGCACATAGGCGATGGTCGTGATAAAAAAGTTCTTGATCATTGCAAGGCCTATATAATCGCTTCTGTAGTAATTGCTGATTGACAGATCTTCTCTGCCCTTACCGGATTCGTAAGCAGCTAATTTCCTCATTTTCTTGATTTTCTGTTCATTTAACATAAGCTTCCTCTACTTCCTGTGAAAACAATGCTTTTATATGTACTCACAGTTTACTATAATTATGCCCCAAAAGGCTGTCTGCAATTTATGGCACAACAAATGTGCCACTTACTGCATTTCCTAAATGGCATCCCACAAATACGGCACTCTATGGACACCGCACAGTCTGTTTTGATTCTTTCACAAAACCACGGACTGTATGGACGTACCGTCTTATGACACATGAAACAGCGCAATACCGGAATGTACCGGACATGCCATTCTATGTATACAACTTGCATTATAGCATAAATAAAGTAGGCGAATCAAGCCTTATCAGCAGAAACCTGTCCCTATGGCTGCGGTTAAAAAATATACCTGTTCCGCACCGGCTGCTTTCAGGGCAAGGCTTACACCGTCCACAGTACTCCCTGTGGTGTAGATATCATCTACGATCAATATTTTTTTCCAGGGAAGTCTGGGTTTTGTCACGGCAAAGGCGCTGCGAAGATTACTTCTCCGCTCCTTGTCGTTCAGCTCTTTCTGGGGTTTTGTATTGATTTTTCTGATCACAGTTTTTGTATCTACCGGAATCTGCAGTGCTTTTCCTATCTCCGCGGCTATGATCTCTGCCTGGTTGTACCCTCTTTTCTCCATTCTTTTCGGATGAAGCGGGACAGGGATCAGCACTTCCACTCCCCAGAGACGGATCTGTTCCCCTGCAATTGCCGCGGCATATCTGCCGTAAAAACGGCCGTACTCCTGCCTTTGATGGTATTTTAACTGATACAGGGATTTTGAAAGGACTGAACCGTAGGAAAAGATACTGATTCCCCGGTCATAAGAATGTTTTTTCGATGCGCAGTCATAACAGAACTCTGACTCACTGTCCGCCAGGGGCTTGGAGCACTTAAAACAGCGCGGCCCATGGATGGGCACCAGTTTATCCACGCATTCCCGGCATATGGTCCTTCCCCTTGGAACTGCAATGTCATGGCAGACAGGGCAGCGCCTGGGATAGACCATATCAAGGGCAAAGGATGCTAACAGCTTTCCTTTATCCGCAGATCCAGAGTGGTATAACGGCTTTGTTCCATCTGGTTTTTTTCCATTTCCCAAAAAGTATTTTCATCTCCTACCAATGTCACACACTTTCTCGCCCTTGTCACGGCTGTATAGAGAAGATTTCTGTTCATCAGCATCCTGGGGCCTCCCAAAAGAGGAATCACCACCGCAGGGTATTCACTTCCCTGTGATTTGTGGATGGTAATGGCATAGGCAAGCTCCAGCTCATCCAACTGCTTGAACGCATACTCCACAAAACGTCCCTCATCAAATTCCACGGTGAGGGTCTCCGCAAAGGTGTTGATCTCCCGCAGGATTCCTGTATCCCCGTTAAAAACACCCACGCCTTTTTCCACCGGAATGCCGTATTTGCCGCGGACCTCCCATTCGGTCTGGTAGTTGTTCTTGATCTGCATGACCTTATCGCCCTCGCGGAACAAGCCGCTGCCGTGCTCCCTCTCCTTCTTATCAGGAGAAGGGGGATTCAGATACTGCTGTAGAATGCTGTTCAGACGCTCTACACCCAGAAGCCCTTTCCGCATAGGGGTCAGAACCTGGATATCATAAGGCGTTGCATCTACAAACTTTGGCAGTTTCTTCTGGATCAGGGTGATGACAACACTGATGATCACATTGGCGTCATACCGCTTCAGGAAGAAAAAGTCCATGCTTTTATTATCCAGAACAACAGGGACACCCCGGTTGATCTTATGGGCATTCACCACGATATCACTCTGGGAAGCCTGCCGGAAAATCTTGACCAGTTCCACAACCGGGAATTTTTCAGAACGGATGATATCTTTGAGTACACTTCCGGGCCCTACACTTGGAAGCTGGTTCACATCCCCGACCAGAATCAGCCGGGTGCCCGGTGTAATGGCCGAGAGCAGTGCGTGCATAAGAAAAATGTCCACCATGGACATCTCGTCAATAATAACAACATCCGCCTCCAACGGATTCTGGGCATTGCGCTCAAAGTGGATGCTGGCAGAGGAGTCATCCGGCATTCCGCTGAGTTCTAAAAGCCGGTGGATAGTTCTGGCCTCATAGCCTGTGGTCTCTGTCATACGCTTTGCGGCTCTTCCCGTGGGAGCGGCAAGACAGATGTCCACGCCTTCCAGCTCATAGTAACGGATGATCGCATTGATGGTGGTGGTCTTTCCTGTACCGGGGCCACCGGTGATAACCAGCAGGCCGTTTTTCACAGCCTCTATGACTGCCTGGCGCTGCTTCTCATCCAGCTCTACATTTCCGCTTTTCTCAAGGCGAACAAGCTGTGCTTCCATCCTCTCCTCATCCACGGTATCCTCTAAGGCCAGTTCTTTTAACATCTGTGCCACATGCAGCTCCAGCTGGTAATACTGGCTGGCATAGATGACCGGTTCCGTCTGTGCCCCTTCCCTGAGCGCAACCTCTTTTACTACAATCTTTCTGTCTATAGCCAGATCCATAATATGTTTTTCCATATAAGCGGCTGCAACGCCCAAAAGGGCAGATGCCCGTTCCAGCAGAATGCGCTGTGGAAGGAACACATGCCCCTCTGCAGTTGCCTGCAGTAATATGTATAGAAGACCGCTTCGGATACGGTAATCGGAGTCTGTATGGATGCCGATCCTGGCAGCGATCTCATCTGCCATCTTAAATCCCACTCCGTCAATATCCTCAGCCATCTTATAGGGATTCTCCCTTAGTATGCCGTACATTTCGTGTCCATACTGATTGAATATCTTAGCTCCCAGTGAAAGGGAAATGCCGTATTGCTGAAGAAACATCATGGCTTTCCGCATATCCGCCTTCTCAGACACCTGAGCAGCGATCTCCCGGGCCTTCTTCTCACTGATGCCCTTGATCTCTGCCAGCCGCTCCGGCTCCTCCTCCACGATACGCAGAGTGTCGTCCTTGAAACGCCTGACGATCCTGGCGGCAAGAGCCGCTCCGATCCCTTTGATGGCGCCGGAACCCAGGTATCGTTCCATGGCCATGGAATCCTGGGGCACAACGGTCTCATAGGAGGTGACGGAGAACTGCCTGCCGTAGGACGGGTGTTCTGTGTAATGTCCATAGGCTTTGATGGTTTCTCCTTCACTTAGATACTGAAAACTGCCCACACAGGTCAGCTCTTCCTCCTCAGCAATCACAACCATAACTGTGTACCCGTTATCCTCATTCCGGAAGATAATATGGTCCACATATCCTTCTATGGTTTCTTCCATAACTTACCTCATTTGTTTTATTTCCCGTTTATCTTGCTCATAAGCTCCATGTACTGGCCTGTGCCGATGGCTACAGCCATAGCAGGCTCTTCTGCCACCACGGTGTTGATGCCTGTCTCTTCCTCGATCAGTGTCTCCAGCCCACCCAAAAGTGCACCGCCGCCGGTGAGGACAATACCCCTGTCAGCCACATCTGCTGCCAGTTCCGGAGGAGTTTTTTCCAGAATTCCATGTATGGTCTCCATAATTTGTACCGTTGCGTCCTTTAAAGCCTCTCTGATCTCCTCGGAGGTGAGGGTTATGCTTTTGGGAAGCCCCGTGATCGTATCACGTCCCTTCACATCCATAGTCTTCGGCTGCGGATGGGGATAAACGGTTCCTATCTGGATCTTCGCATCCTCTGCGGAGCGCTCGCCGATCATCAGATTGTGCTTCTTCCTTACATAACGCATGATAGCCTCATCGAAATTATCGCCTGCCACTTTAATGGAAGTGGATACTACTGTCCCCCCCAGGGAGATCACCGCCAAGAGAAAATG
>OASX01001392.1_pt1 | contig 12115 bp, 12 predicted proteins | sample 1516531 | NCBI WGS metagenome assembly OASX01 (sample SAMEA2579911, study PRJEB22360) | human gut metagenome | biome: human gut; feature: human-associated habitat; material: faeces | place: Denmark | collected 2008/2010
GCGGCTGGTGAGTACCCAGCCGCAGGGGTGATTATCAGGCAACCTGAACCGGAATCGCTTTCGCGGTACGTTTCATTTCGTTATCACCTTCAAAGTAGGCGACTTTTGGTCGCCAGGCGCGAGCTTCTTCATCTGGCATGGTGACGAAGCTGGCGATAATGACAATATCGCCGACGCTGGCGCAGTGAGCCGCCGCGCCGTTGACAGAAATAATTCTCGAACCGCGTTCTGCTGCGATGGCATAGGTGGAGAAGCGCTTGCCGTTGGTAACATTCCAGATATCAATGGCTTCGTTTTCGAGAATACCGGCTGCGTCAAGGAAATCCTGGTCAATGGCGCAAGAACCTTCATAGTGCAGGTCCGCATGAGTCACTTTTACGCGGTGGAGTTTGCCCTGCAGCATCGTGCGAATCATAACTTCTACCTTTCTACCCTGTCGTTAACGAAGCAGACGGTGTCTGCTTTGAGGAAATTCTCACGCAGTATTGCCCGATTTTTGATGGGTGTCTACTCATCTGACGTCATTTGCATCAGCAGTTTGCGTACTGCGTCGAAACGTGCCATGCAATGTTTGTAACTAATTGAAATTTCTCTGAACGCTGCTCGGTAAACAACAAAGCGAAGGCTGACGGCGGCGATCATTGACTGGATACTGCCTTTACGCAAGACAACACGGAAGGCAGGGAAGATGGATGCACCGAGTACCACACCGCATGATGCGGTGTTTAAACAATTTTTAATGCATGCGGAGACGGCTCGCGACTTCCTGGATATCCATTTGCCCGCGGAATTACGCGAACTGTGCGACCTCGATACGCTGCATCTTGAGTCGGGGAGTTTTATCGAAGAGAGCCTGAAAGGACATAGCACGGACGTGCTCTATTCCGTGCAAATGCAGGGCAATCCCGGCTATCTGCATGTTGTGATTGAGCATCAAAGCAAGCCGGATAAGAAAATGGCTTTTCGCATGATGCGCTATTCCATTGCTGCCATGCACCGACATCTGGAGGCTGACCACGATAAGCTGCCGCTGGTGGTGCCGATTCTGTTTTATCAGGGCGAGGCCACGCCTTATCCACTCTCTATGTGCTGGTTTGATATGTTTTACTCGCCGGAGCTGGCGCGGCGTGTTTATAACAATCCTTTTCCGCTGGTGGATATTACCATCACGCCAGATGACGAAATCATGCAACATCGGCGGATTGCGATTCTCGAACTGCTGCAAAAACATATTCGCCAACGCGACTTAATGTTATTGCTGGAGCAACTGGTCACACTGATTGACGAAGGGTACACTAGTGGAAGTCAGTTAGTTGCCATGCAAAACTATATGCTGCAACGCGGTCATACTGAACAAGCGGATTTGTTTTACGGTGTGGTGAGAGACAGGGAATCAGGAGGGGAGTCTATGATGACGTTGGCGCAATGGTTTGAAGAGAAAGGGATTGAAAAGGGGATTCAGCTGGGAAGACAGGAGGCAAGACAAGAGGTAAGTCAGGAATTCGCCCTGCGTTTTCTGAGTAAAGGGATGTCTCGGGAAGACGTTGCAGAGGTGACAAATTTATCTCTTGCTGAGATTGATAAGCTGATTAACTAAGTTGTCTGCGATATGAATAATCGCTTACAGATGCTATTGCCATGATGTGGGGCAAATCAAAACTGGCGCCATCAGCCGTAGCGCCAGTTATACTCGTCATACTTCAAGTTGCATGTGCTGCGTCTGCGTTCGCTCACTCCAGTCACTTACTTATGTAAGCTCCTGGGGATTCACTCGCTTGCCGCCTTCCTGCAACTTGAATTATTTAGAGTATAAGTATTACGCCAGTTCGACGATTTTGTTGTCGATCAGGCGAGCATCGCCAAGCCAGGCGGCGACCAGAATCACTACCCGTTTGCTGTTTTCAGAGACTTCCAGCAGCGTGTCGGCATCGCGAATCTGGATATCATCGGCGCGGAAGCCTTTTTCATTGAGCTCTTGCCCCGCAATAGCGACGATTTCATCGAGATCTCGTTCGCCAGCCTGCAATTTGTCGGCAATCGAACTTAAAACTTTGTACAGACCCGGTGCAATTTTACGTTGTTCTGCGGTCAGATAACCATTGCGGGAACTGAGCGCCAGGCCGTCTTTTGCCCGCATAATCGGCACGCCGACAATCTCAATATCAAAGCCCATATCAGCAACCATTTTGCGGATCAGCGCCAGTTGTTGAAAATCCTTTTCTCCGAAGCAGGCGATGTCTGGCTGGACCAGGTTGAACAACTTGCTGACGATGGTTGAAACACCGCGAAAATGCCCTGGACGGCTGGCGCCTTCCAGCATGGTTGAAAGTCCAGGAACATCGACATAGGTGTGGGTTTCAGTACCATTCGGATAGATATCTTTTACGGATGGTGCGAAAACCAGATCGACTTTGCGCTTGTTCAGCTTCTCACAGTCTTCCTGCAACGTGCGTGGATAACGCGCCAGATCTTCCGGGCGATCGAACTGCATCGGGTTAACGAAAATGCTGACCACCACCACATCGGCCCGCGTTTTGGCTTCATCGACCAGTTTCATATGACCATCGTGCAGATTGCCCATTGTCGGCACCAGCGCCACGCGCTTGCCTTCCATACGCAGGCGACGAATTTGCTGACGCAGCAGCGGCAGGGTTTCGATAATTAACACAACGTGACTCCTTAATGGAAACTGTGTTCTTCGCCCGGATAAATGCCGGACTCGACTTCAGCCATATACTGCCGCACAGCAGCGCGGATGTCGCCCGTTTCAGCGAGGAAATTTTTGGCGAATTTAGGAATGTGACCGCCGGTAATGCCGAACGCATCGTGCATCACGAGGATCTGCCCATCGGTAACGTTACCTGCGCCAATGCCGATAACCGGAATCGCCAGCGCTTCGGTAATACGTTTTGCCAGTTCAACCGGGACACATTCCAGCACCAACAATTGCGCGCCTGCCGCTTCTAAGGCTAATGCATCGCTAAGCAGTTGATCGCCAGCCTCATCGCCGCGCCCCTGGACTTTGTAGCCGCCGAAAATATTCACCGACTGCGGCGTTAACCCTAAGTGACCGCACACTGGTACAGCGCGTTCGGTAAGCATTTGCACAGTCTCTACCAGCCATGCGCCGCCTTCAATTTTGACCATATTCGCACCGGCACGCATTACCGTTGCAGCATTTTCAAACGCCTGCTCCGGCGTGGCATAGGCCATAAATGGCAGGTCAGCCAGTAGCAGGCAGTTTGGGGCGCCGCGACGCACGGCGGCGGTGTGATAAGCGATATCTTCAACGGTAACGGGAAGGGTGGAATCATGTCCTTGCACGGTCATGCCCAGCGAGTCGCCGACTAGCATGACGTTAAGTCCTTCATCAGCAAAGAGTTTCGCGAAGCTGTAGTCGTAGGCGGTAATGGTAGCGAAACGTTTTTTTTCCTGCTTATATTTCTGCAATGAAGCAATAGTGGTAGGTTTCATAACGTATCCTGATGGCTAAAGTCAGATCTGATTGCATTCTAGCAGTCGAAATCAGGTGGGCAATGGTTTTTAGTGTGAAGAAAAGTTCGCACCAGAACTTGCTTCTGGTGCGTTGAGGAGGGAAAAACAGTTAGTTATTCATAGGAAAAAGAAAACGTCGCATTCCCGGTAAAATCTCCCGGACTGATAGTGCCGTTTCCACCATCTTTTACCAGTTGTGCAGAGAAAGGAAAATAAATAAGGTTATTTGACCAGTTGGCATAGTTAAAAATAACCGAGTTGCTACCATCGGCATTTAACTGTACTTCGCTATTATTTACAGTTGAATACACTTTCACTCCGACATCAGTTGCCGAGCCAGAGGATTTACCGATCAGTTTTCGATCTGGTGCATCATTAGCCGCATCCAGTTTTACAGTAATTTTATTGGCGTAGCAGTAGTCGCCACGAATAGAAAAAGGGACCTTCTTAGTAATATTCTGCTTAACCTGGGAGATATAGTAGTCTCCTAGTTTAATTTCAGTCCCACTGACATTGGGATTTACTGAGTCCAGTGCAATAGTTGTACAGGTGGGTTGTTCAACAGTAAAATTAAAAGTATTAGCGTCAACATCAAAATGAACCCAAGGTTGATCATTAATACCTATATACCATGAAGCCATTCGACCCGGTCTCAACGTTCCGCTTGTAACACCATTTTGGGGCTTGAATTCAGGTGTAGTAAAAAAACGAAAACGCAATTGCCACTTCGAATCTGTATTAGCCCAATCCTTATCATCCAGAATAAAACTATCTTCACCATATGGTGGTAGTTTTAAATCCAGGGCTATGGGGCAATCTATGCATAATAATTCCAGTGTGTAGACAACCCCGGGAACCGTCGTTTTTAATAAAACAGAACCATTTTCTGTTGTATAGCCAGACATATCATCGCTACTGGCGGCGTTAAGAAAGTGTACAGTTGCATTTCCATAAGGGATGTCTTTACAACCGATGCCTTTCCCCCTAAGAACAATGGGAACGTCCCAGGTTGCATCGGCTAGTTCTGTCACTGTAGAGTTGAGGCGTGTTGGAACACTATAGGTACCCGTGGGAATTACCATCATATAGTCTCCCTCAGAATCACGTTCGATATAGCATTCCTGGTAAGAGTTAGCAAAAGCAGTACAGGTGGTTGCAATAAATAAAAGAAATGCAATACATAATGTTGCTAATAAGTGGTTGCCTGTCCTTTGCATAGTAATCCTTATTATTCGTAATAAACGTTAACAATAACCTGACTTCTCACCATACCAGCTACTGGTGCGAGAGTGTTATTGACTCTTTGCATTCGGGAATAAAATATCCATGTAGAGGGAATGACTTGATTTGAGGGTAAAGCATAAATAGCTTTTGATGTTCCATCAGTTCCCCGAACGTTAAATTTTTGTGTGTTAGGTTGAGCCGAAAAAATGACAACTCCCACATTTTTCGCACCGGTAGATTGCAATTCATATTGGTTACTGAAAATTTGTTGGTTTTGTTGCGACAGAGATCCCGTTTGTGGCTGAAAATCCAATTTAATCTGTGATTGTGTGGTTTGTAAATTATCGCAAGAGACGACATTAACAGTAAAATTCTTACCTCCAGCATAATCAGTATCTGGGGTTACGTTGTCAGCAAAATAATCCAGGGTCACGGTGCCGAGATCAACAACACCATTATTATTAACTTCTACCTGACAAGTGCTGGATACAATATTCGCGGTAAGATCTACATCCTTATCAGCATAGCTAATAGAGGAATAGAGGGCTGTTACCAGCCCTAAAAAGAATGCGAAATTATGATGCCGTAAAAGCATTATAATGTCCTTATCCGTTGTTACTGATAAGTGATGGTAAAGGTGGCTGGAGAAAGAAATTCCCCCGGAATGACATCTTGCAACTGTCTGCCTTCGGCAACAACCATCTTGGCACTTAGATCATAATCGTAAGGTTCTGTGGCGGTTACGGTAGAAAGATCAACCGTTTTATTTGCAGGACGGAAGCAGTTAAATATTTCACTGCCAGTTCCTTCTGCATCTTTGGTGGTCCATACTTCGACTGATACTCTTCCTGCAGCGCCTGCGCCAGTATTTTTATTAGCAAAACCAGCGGCGTTAGCGTATAAGCCTCCGCAGCCTATCCCTCTGGGCGTTAATTTTACCAGTGCTTTTCTTTCCGGGAGCCCGGCACAACCGCTAAAACGTATTTTGAAGGCTTTTTTATTGGTTTCATTTCTCAGTTCAGAAATATAAACGTCACCAATAGCAACTTGTGAAATCTCGGTATCATCGGTATCCAGTAATTGGGCGGTACAGGTACCCATTGTGACAATACTGTCTACCGTTAAGGATGCTGACGTGGTTCCTGCCAGGGCGCTAGGGGTAACTATTCCACTCCCTGTAATAACAGTAACAATCATTATCGCTATTGTTTTTAAATTCATGGCCGCGGTTCCTGTTATTCGTAGGTGAAGTTAAAGGTGGCTTTAGCACGGAATTTGCCAATATTTCCTGTCCCGGCGGTAGTTTCACGCAGGGCGACAGTTAACTTCATACCGTCAGTTTTATCTGCTGTGGTCCACTCAACGCTGACGCTATTATTGGGCGTGATAAATGCAGCATCAGCAGCATCCCGTCGCTTGATGCCCATACCAATATTAGTCGCTATAGGTGTGTCGGTTGCTTCGTTTTTAATCAAGTTACCTGAAATAGTTGCACCTGAAAGCTTGGTAACGATTTTCGAATAACCTGCACTACAATCTTTGGCCACTAATTGAAAGTTAGCCTGGGCATCTGCATGCGCATTAGCTATTTTATCCAGTCCAACAGTAGGGATGGTCATACTGTAATCATCTCCCCCCGTATTATTCACCGTAGGGCCACCATCTTCTTTAATGGTTATCGTACAAGTGGTTGCCAGTAATCTGGCGGTAAAATCGACATTAATATCCGTCGCAGAACTGGTTATGGGAAACCCCAAGCCAATTAGTGTGGATGTTATTATGATCCGTTTCATAGATTTTTCCATATTATTGATTAACCACCTGACAGGTAAGATTGTTTAATAATAAAGTATTTGTGTTTCCCAGGGTTTCTGGTTGTACAGGGAGTTGATAATGCAATTTACAATTCATGGTTTTATTATCTTCAAACCAACGAATAATTAACTCCCCGCTATCATTAATACCGCGTACAAATGCCTGCCCCCCCTGTCCCATACTGCCGATCGTAATTTCATCCTGATAAACTTCGGCGGCAAACGGAATGGGTTTACCATTGCTTGCTGTAACATTCATAACAGCAGAACGACCCTGATCAGTTTCAAAACTGGCAAGAATAATAGAGCCACTACGAGGTACTGTGGTGGTACTGGTACTTTTCAGTTCAACATCGTTTTCCATGGTTTCAATATTTAACCCAACCCGGTTTTCGCGGTACGGACTTAATGATGAAGTAACGGCATAACCCCAGCGATCGATTTCATCAGTACTGTTATTGACCCTCGCACCCTTCGCGCCTGGAGCTTTAATAACGACCAGTGTGTCATTACTACTGAAACTGTTATTCGTGAAGGTCAGACCACCGCTGTGGAGTACAAAACCGCCATCGGTAGAGACAGAATATTGTTGTCGGTTATCGGTGCTGGCAGAAGCGGAAGCGGAAAATCCTCCCCATGTGGAGTCATAGCTAAGATATCCACCAACGGAAGCAATATCTTCGGATTCTTTATCAAGGCTATAACCGGTGTTTACGCTGTAACCAATGAGATTATCTTCGCTGTTACCTGAGCTACTAACGTTTAACTGATGCGAACCGTTAAAGTCGGTATTGAATTGGGTATTCAGATTTCGGAATCCTGAGGATTTACGTTTACCACCGAATATATTTTCCAACGGAACACTAACGTTCAAATACATTGCATCGTCTTTATCGCCGTCCTCATTCCAGCTACGTTGCAGGTTGACGCTGAAACTACCCCAGGACACACTTTTACTGTAACCGACGTTGTATTCAGTTCGGTTATTGTTGCCAGCCCAGTAGTCCGTCCAACTGCCAGATAAAAAGAGTGAACCGTAGTCCTCATAAGCAAAATTCAACGGCTGATTTACACTAACGGTAAATTGGTTTTTCATGCGCGAATAGGTACGCATGGTGTCTTTGTCTTCATCGGGCGACAGGTGATTGGCGTCATCAATGAGGGTTAGCGCATCATGCAGACCGAGATAGTCCCTGGTGGAATAACGATAGGCAGCAAGGTTAAATGAGGTGCTTGTTGCTTCTAACAATTTGTTCCAGGTAATACGGTAGCTTTGCCCCTGATATGTTTTATCGTCAGGAATTTCAGTACGGGCATGCGTGACGTCTACCGCAAAGGCACCGATATCTGTATTGATCCCAAGTCCTAAAAGGCCAGATATATAATTGTTATCTGTAATTTGTATACCGGTATAACCGGTAAACAGGTTATTGAAACCGTAGTAAAAAGAGGCCTGTGCCAGGTTGGGTTCATGACGCAAGTTGTCATCAATTACTTGCCCCGCACTAATATCCCAACGACCAACGCCAGGGCGTTGCATCTGCACCACAGAGGAGAAGGGCTGGGTAAAGGAGCGTTTCGAACCATCGGCTTCTTCAATCGTGATGACCAGTTCGCTACCAAATCCAGAAGGGCTGAGATCGTCAATCACGAATTCACCAGGTGGAACGGTGGACTCATAGATTTTGTATCCGTTCTGGGTCACGGTCACTTTGGCGTTAGAGTTTGCCACGCCGCGAATGGTTGGCGCATAGCTGGCCAGTGCGGACGGCAGCATTCGGCTGTCACTATAGAGACGCATACCGCGAACATTGACCGAGTCGAAGGTTTCACCGGTGGTATAGGCATCACCCACGATCACCTGTGAGCGTATAGCCGGGATGTCACGCTGTAAGTAACGATCCTGAAAGTCGAAACTGTTACCGTTATCTTGTGACCAGTTATAGTTGCCGCGAGCACGCAGATGCCAGGCTCCTAAATTGAGGCCAGTGTTGAAGGCTCCGTAGATACTGTCCCGGTCACCATTATCAGAGTCAGAGTGGTAGGCGTTTAATGAGTAAGAAAGCATCGCGGCATTAATACCTGACTCCCAAAGTGAAGGGTCAACATAACCGCCATACGTTTTATAGACGTACGCCTGCGGAATTGAAATTTCCAGATACTGCTCACCGCCGTCATAGCTAACTTCAGCCTGCTCGATCGATTTTTTGATATCCAGACAATCGCCTTCTTCGCCTTCTCTGGCGAGCAGAGTAATGGCGTGTTCTGGTTGTTTAATATGCAGTTGTGCCAGATTTTTACGTGTTATACAGGCTGCGGCGCTGTTTTCTCCGATATCAACAAAAGGGAGCTCTAAACTGGTAACGGGTTGCTGATTGACAAACACGCGGACGTTATAAACGCCAGGCGGTGTTGGATTACCCTGTGAATAACGTTTAACATCAATGCTCGATGTCCCAGACCCCATCAAAAAAGAACTGTCATATTCCACGCTTTCTGTTGCCGCGGCGTTGCCGCTATAGAAAAAAGCACAACATGCAGCCAAAAGTGTTTTTTTCGGTAGGCGATTTTTCTGAGGAGTTAACGTATACAAGGTGTGTTCCTGGCGATTTAAAGTGAATCCATTTAGTGATTAAAGCGATGCTGAGCCATCAATGTTGCCGCCATAATCGTTAATGGCTTTGTAAATAACCTTTCCTGAAGAACCACTGCTCGCCATATCTGTCACGACAAAACTAGCCTGACCAAAGGGCGCAACCATGCTGGAATCCACTTTGTAGCTTTTACTGCCGCTTTCAATTGCGATGTCATTGAACGAAACGTAGTAAGGGGTTGGGTTGTTTACCTGAAGCTGCGCATTGTTTAACTTCCACGTCAGTTTGGCTGGTGCTTCCGCGGGTTCGCCTTGTAATCCACTTGGACGATAAAAAAGTTTGATACGGGTACGGAAAGCCAGCTGTAATAAGTTTTTGTCTGACTCGGCATCTTTCGGCTTAGGCGGCACTTCCAGCACGTTAAACCAGAGGACACTTTCCCGGTCCGCAGGAAGTTGTGTTGTACCAGTAAACATGACTTTTACCGTTTGCCCTCGTTTTGATTCAATGCGTGAAACCGGGGGCGTTGCGGTAAACGGAACTTTTATCTGGCTGGGATCAGCATTATCATCACCTGTATCTAACCAGTTTTGAATTAATAAGGGGCGATTGCCTTTATTTTCCAGACGAACATTAACATCTTTTTTGTCCGCGTTATAAATGATACGAGTACCAGAAATAATAATATCAGCGAATGCAGGTATACTGGTCAACAACGTAATAATAAATAATGCGCTAGTTGTTTTTTTTACAAAGGGAAACATAAGCACTCCTTGCTATAGTATAATTATATGAAAACATCGAAATAAGGTTTGCCTGATGGCAAACCTTATTCTCAACTCACACTTAATTAAGGATAAGTAATAGTGTACAGTGCGTTGGTTGTTACATGGCCTTCAGTAACCGCCGGGCTGTTCGGTGCTTTAACATAAGAGGCGTTAAACACATACTGGCCATTACCATCTGCGTCCAATGTTAATTCCTGGACTTCAGAAGAATTGTTCATATGGATTTGTTTGATTTCAGCAGCGCCAGATTTGTTTTTCATATTATGAACAGCAATATTCACGTTCTTAGCCGGCTGAATACCGTTAATAGTGATGTTTGTATTGTTATTCAGGGTACCGCTGGTGTTCGCATAGCTAGCAGAACCCATGGTCAAAGCCGCGGTGGTCTTACCTGGTACACAATCAACGGCAATCATGAACTCTTTCGGCAGTAAACCGACAGCCGTTGTGCTTACTTCAGTAAAGTTATCCGTTACGTTCGCAGTATCCAGAGTAACTACACCATCAGTGCTGATGCCGTGCATACCAGTATCAACTACACCAACTTTACAGGTGCCGGACTGTACCATACCGTTAAAATCGATATGACCGCCATCAACAGCCAGGGCTGAACCGGAAGACAAAATCAGGGTAGCTGCAAGTAGCGTTTTTTTCATGAAATATATCCTTACAAAAAATGACGTATTAATTGGCGGAGATACCTTACTGAAAATAGTGATGTAATGTAATAGTGGAGTAAGTATTGTTGAGGTGAATATATTGATTGGTTTTATTAATTTTGGGTTTTTTGCTTAAATATGGCGATAAAATAGCGTGATATATATTCTGTAATTGTCATTAATTATGTCAATTTATATTTTTTAAAAAGCGAATTAAGAATATATAACGTGGAATGGTTTGATTTTTAAGTTATTATGGCAAATAACTTTTTTGTGGCTGTTAATGGAATTGACGGTGTCAGATGCAAGAAATGTTAAAACGAAGATAAGTTTCTTGAAGAGACGTTTTAGTTATTGAGTCTGATTGAGACGAGAATCTTATTCATCCCGAAGATGTTACTTGAGGTTTGTATGCATGGACACGTTGTATCGGCATCATAAGCAACGTGAAGTATGATTAGATTGTTCTGTTATACCGCGCTTTACCAAAGTTCAGGTCTGGAAGCATCTGACTCAATAAGTATCTTCTGTAAAGAATCACCGTCAGGAAACACCAGCTCAGGCGCAATCTCAAACAGCGGCCACAGCATAAAACCGCGATTCTTCATATCGTAATGCGGAACAGTCAGGCGTTCGGTATTTATCACTGCATCACCAAACAGCATAATGTCGAGATCGAGCGTACGCGGCCCCCAGCGTTCGGCTTTGCGCACACGTCCCTGCTGTAGCTCAATACGCTGTGTATGGTTAAGTAACTCTTCTGGTGCGAGAGTTGTTTCCAGCGCTACGGCTGCGTTCAGATAATCGGGTTGATCCTGCGGACCCAGAGGGGGGGTGCGGTAAAACGAAGAGACGGCGAGAATGCGACTTTCGGGAATATCAGCTAATGCTTTTACGGCAGCATTGACCTGCTCCAGCGGAGAGGCCAGATTGCTGCCAATGGCAATATAAGCCACCGTCATGCGGTGCCCTCGCGACGTGGCGCGCGTCTGCGCGGACGACGAGTACGACGACGTGGTGACGGTTCTTCATCCAGCTCGTTGAGCATCCCTTTCTGGTCTGGCGGCGCGGAGACCTGGAACTCACCCCACCATTTCGCCAGGCGTTGCAATTCAGCGTTACGCTCCACTTCAGCACGCAGTGCCAGCAGATCGTAGGCTGCGCGGAACTTCGGATGTTCCAGTAATTTCCAGGCGCGTTTACCCTGACGGCGGGACATACGCAATTGCAGCTGCCAGATATCGCGGGTTAGCGTAGTCAGACGTTTCGGTATCGCCAGCGAACGGCAGGCTTCGTCCAGCACATCGTTCATCGCCAGCGCGAAAGCGTCATGATAAGTCAGGCCGCTTTCCTGGGCGATTTTCTGTGCCGTTTCCAGCAGTGGATACCAGAACATGGCGGCAAACAGGAACGCCGGATTAACGCGCATATCATTATGAATACGCGTATCGGTGTTTTTCAGGACCTGCTCAATGATTCGCTCCATTGGACTGTCGCCATTTTCCGTAAAGTAACGGGTAATGGTCGGGAACAGTGGCTGG
>OASX01001393.1_pt1 | contig 12107 bp, 1 predicted proteins | sample 1516531 | NCBI WGS metagenome assembly OASX01 (sample SAMEA2579911, study PRJEB22360) | human gut metagenome | biome: human gut; feature: human-associated habitat; material: faeces | place: Denmark | collected 2008/2010
TATTAATATTTTTACCTATAAAATAAATTTTCATTACTTATTTTATACTAGAAAAAGTTGATTATAGGAAATTTACTCCTATAATCAACTCTTAATTTTTTATTCAAATTTAAATACTAATTTAAATTTACCTTTATATGTTCCACCAATGAAGTTCTTACCATGCTTACTTGTAAAGCTTAATTTTCCTTCTGATGGAGTTTCTAAACTTTCTGCTCTTGGCAATATTCCCATGAATGTTTTTGTGGTTTCATTTGGAACAAGCCATGTAACATTTCTTTCATTTAATACATCATTAGCTGTTCTTGATGTAGAATCTTGATTAGTATCTTCACTTGAACCTAAATCACCTTCAGTTTCTCCTCCTCCAGTTCCTCCTGACGCTCCACCTTCACTTGAAGCACCACCTGATGTTGAACCATCTGGGCTAGGAGTACTTGGCTCTGAAGTACCTGGTGTTGAACCATTTCCTGAATCTGTATCTCCTGCACCAGGATTTGATTCACTTCCTGAACCTGGATTCGAATCTCCTCCAGTACCTGGAGTATTAGTTTCATCTTTAAACCCTGATTTAACAAATATTCCTAAAGACATTTTGCTCATTGATTCTTCCTTAGATAAAGTATCCCAATTTTCAACAGTGTTTGGATTAACTATATTTAATTCTCCAGAAGAATCTTCTTTAGTAAATGATTCTATAGATACTCTAACATCACTTGTTCTATTATTCTTAAGTTTAAGAACCCCTGAAACAAATGGATCTTGTGTATTTGTTGTATCATCTGTATTAAGTAAGTTTGTAACTACTTGGAATGGAAGTGTTGTTGGTACACTTACATTAATAGTTCTTACAACTGAAACTGTTGTTTTTAATTCAGATTTTTTTCCATAATCATTTACAACAGAATATGTAATAGGATATATTCCAGGTTGTTCTATATTTATTTTAGAAACATCTACATCAATTTTATCTGTAAGATTTTTATTTATTTCAGCAGCATCACTACCTAGTGCTTCAGGATCTTGTGCCAATGCAAATTGTTTTAAAAATTCCTTTTTAGATTCAACTGTAGGATAAGCACCTTGCTCCATAGTAATAGTTTTACTAGTATCTCTTAATGCAAGAGTTGCATTTGTATATACTCTTATGTTTCTATAAACAGTTGTTTTGATACCTTCTCCATTTACAACTTCATACTTGGCATAATATAGCCCAATTCTTGATGTGTCTAAATCCCATCTATTATTTACACTTCTTGCTAAAGTACTATCTCCAGTAACTGTTATACTATTAGTTAAAACTGTTCCATTAGTATCAGTTGCTATTACATCTGTCATTAAATTAAACGGTGTTCCTTGAAGAACATCAATATCATCTGCTCCAGTTATTTTTGCAGCTTTTACTCTAATAGGGAAAATTCCTGGCTGACCATCTTTATTTAAATAAAATCTAACTTCTGTAAGATTTTTTTTATTTTGAATACCATCACTGTAATCTTCATTTTTTAAATCTTCATCAGCATCTTCACCTATTTCTACTTTACCAGTTAAACGAAGACCATAATAACTATCTGGAATTTCTAAATATTCAAATGCTAAATAATCATTATTGTTGAAACCTCTATTTAAGACGTCTTTTAATTGCTGATTAACACTATTATTACCACCTTGACTATCATAACTTGTTAATCTTCCTGTACTAGCATTATAATATTTTACTCTAAATACCACTCTAGTATCAGCATCATAATTGTAAAATTCTGTAGTATCAGGGAATGAAACCCTTCTATCAGTATGATTAAATTTAATTTTAAATGGTGTTCCTCCATTAGTTCCTATAAATTCAATTAAAGATTCATTAGTTTCTAATGTTTCAGGTACAAACTGACTTTTTAAACCTGCTTCAGTTATATAAAAACGAGTAAACTTTAAGTCATCTCCTAATTGAACCCCATCACTATAATCTTCCAGCTGATCACGAACAGGACCTTCTATTTTAACTCTTCCTGTTTGATATGCATAAATTGTAATATAATCACCATATTTAAACTCTAAATTATTTAATACATCTAATTTCGAATCTGTTCCATGATCCCTTGCTTGTAATTCTACCCTTTGCTTTATAGTATTTTCTTTTCCATTATATACAGTAATTCTAAAGAATAACTTATTCTCATGAACATGAATTTGTTCATTTTTTCTTTCAACAACTTTAATCTGTTTTGTAGTTGAATCAAATTTTAATTTAAATACCTCATAATCTCCAGAAGTCCTATTATATCCAGGAAAACTAATTACATTTCTATCTATAGATGTTTTAACATTGTAAGTTCTTTGTACTGAAACACTTCTACCCCAACTATCTGTAAGAATAAGAGTTACTTTGTGTTTACCTATCTTTCCCATCTCTTTTTTATCATCTTCCGAAAGCGTAATATTATTAGATCCAATATCTAAATCATGATCATCACTTATTTCAGCTCCATCTCCATAATCTATATCATCTCCACAATATACATCTATTTCTTTTTGTGGTTCTAATATTTTTATTGTTGGAGCTTCATTATAAATAGCATCCATAGCATCTTCGTTAATTTTAAACCTAACATTATACATATAGTTAGGATCACTTATACCAGTTGAATAATCTTCCTTTATATTATTAGGCTTATCTATATTACCTGTGATTCTAACATTATTTGTATTTTCTTTAGCATAAATACTAATATAATCACCAAAATCAAATTTAGTATTATTAAAATCATTTAATTTTGAAGTAATATTACTTCTATTTGTTAAATCTTCTGTCTTAATTGAAAGTTCTTTTTTTAACTTTCCATTTTCATCAAATAATTTAAATTCAAATTCTACTCCATTTATAGGAGTATTAGGATTAACAGTACCAATACCTGGATTAATAGTATCAGTAGATTCATCTCCACCTTGTGAATTATCAGTATTTTCACTGTTACCAGGCCCTTGAGTGTTATCACCATTTGGTTGATTAGTATTTTCTACTCCTGGTGTAGTAACAGTTCCATCACTTGATTCATTACCACCTGGCACAGTAGTAGTATTATCTCCACCTGATATATTTCCACTTCCTTGTGACCCACTTTCTTCACTACTATCTGGTGTAACAGATTCTTCATTATTTGATGTTTTAGTTAATAATTTAGATGTTTCTTTTCTAACTTTTCTTAACTCTTCATTATTCTTTGTTACTATAAATTTCTTCTCTTGTAAATCAAGGCTAATTTCAAATAATGAATTTACTTTCACATCTTCCTTATCATCTTCTTTTTCATCACCTTTATCTGTCTCGGTATCTTCTGTATCCTCTGTATCTACTTCCGTATTATCATCAGTACTTTCATCCTCTTGATTAATAGCTTCTTTAGTATTTACTTCAACACTTTCATTATTTTCTTCTCCATCATTACCTGGGCCATTTGAACTATCTGCTCCATTGGAATCACTTGGTCCACTTGGAGTATTTGAAGCATCTGAATTATCATTTGATGTGTTATTTTTTTTATAAAATTGTATTTTATTATTTAATAAAGAAGATTTTACAACTATTTGTCTTGTTTTTGTTGTTTCTCTACCCCATGTATCTTGTAAGATATATGTTGCAGTATATGTTCCAATACGAGTTATATCTAATTCTGTATCAATAACTATATCTGATTCAGATACATCTTTATCATGCTCATCAGTATCTTTTGCTTTAACACCTTTATAAAGATCTGGTGATTCATCTTTAAATAAAGTAAGTTCTCCATCTATAGTTATTGTTGGTGCATTGTTATATATAGATTTCACTCCATGATTTTCATCTATTAGCTTAAATCTTACATTATCTATATAATCATCATTATCAACACCATTAGAATAATCTTCTTTTTTATCTTGTATATCACCCTTTATTATTAATCCATTTTTAACATTATATAAATCAGATATACCAATTAAATCATTATAATCATAATCAATATATTCATTTTCAATGGAGTTAAGATTGTCTTTTGTAACTTCTATACTTTTCTTAGTTCTTCCATTTTCATCATATAACGTTAATTTTATTAATGTTTCTTCAGTTCCTGTATATTCATTATCAAATTTTCTAGTTATAATCCTTTTATTAATAGTATCAATATAAAATTCCATTAATTCTTTATTATTACTAGAATCTTTTAATACTATTCTATTATGTTCTAAAGGATTTCTTTCAACAACAGTAACTTTTCTGGTTTCCTCTATAGTTCTTCCCCATACATCCGTTAATATATATTCGGCATTATATTCTCCTGTTTTTAATGGATCTACATTATTTACTTTAATATTTACATTTGATAAATTTTCAATTTGACTATTATCCTTATATCTTAAATAAATACCATTTAATAACTCTTCAGAATTACCTCTAGTTACAGATAAATTTTGACTTATTTCCATAACTAACTCTCTATATCTTAATAATTCAAAACCTTTATTAGTTATTTTAAACTTAACATTATTAAATTGTTCTACATTTGTGAATCCTTCTTCAAAATTATCATCACCTTTATTTTCAATTTTTCCTTTAATTTTTACATTGTTTGCATTTACTGAATAAAGAGAAATAATATCATCATTAAAGATATTAATTTCAGTTAATTTCTTAAGAGGTTCATCAGAATTCATTTCATCTTTACTTAAAATAACGTTAGCTTTTTCATTACCATTTCTATTAGTTATAATTATTTGGAAATACTTTTCCTTTTGTGGTTTTGTTGCCCCATCTGAATCTCCTCCACCTTCTGGATTACTTGGTGGTTCCACAGTGTCTTCTTGATCCCCTGAATTTTCTCCTCCTTCAGGAGGATTTGATTCTCCTGGCTCATTTGGTATTTCTTGATTTCCTGGCTCCACAGGTTCACTTGGTTCTGTTGGAGTAGTTGGTGGTTCTGTAGTACTTGAATCACCATCATTAATACCTTCTTTTGAATTTTCACTAGTATCAGGTTGTTGATTATTATTATTTTCCTGTATAGGATTTTTTCTAACAATTTCAAGTTTATTAGTATAAATATTAAACTTTAAAGTAAACTTATGCTCACTTTGCCCTTGTGAATTCTCTCCATATACTTCTATTTCATTATTTTTCATATTTGAAATTACATTAACTGTTACATCCTTACTAGTACTTCTTCCCCAAGTATCGGTTAATTTATAAGTAACTTTATAGCTACCAATTTCATTTTTATTTACAAGTTCCTGTCCGGTAATTTCAATATTATCAGGATTTAAAGTATCTCTATCATCTGATACAGTAACACCATTTAATAAGTTTACATCTTCCCCAAAAAGAAGATTTAATTTATTTTCATCAATTAAACTTGAAATTTTTATTTCTGGTGCTTTATTATAATATGCTGTAAGACCTGATTCTGCTGTCTTAAAAGCAACATTATTGAAGTAATCTTGTTTATCAGTACCATCTTCATAATTTACTGATTCAAATTGAGTTTGTTCAGCTTCATTTTCTTTTTGTATATCTTTATTTATATTCCCTGTTATTCTTAAAGATTTTGCATCTGCAGACCAAACTCTTATTGTATCACCATATCTAAACTCAACTTCATTTAATTCATCAAGCTTTGTAGATTCACCAGTATCTGAACCATTAAGTTCAATAGTTTTTCTTTCTCTTCTTGATTCATCATATATTATAATTTTAAATGCAGGATTATCTCCTAGTTCAGGATTTATAGGTTTATTACTTCTATTTTTCACTACATATTTGTGTGTATCATTATCAAATACAATTTCAAATGCCGGTTTTTCCTTTGTTTCAGTAGATGGCTGATTATTATTTGAATCATCTTCACTTGGAATATCTTCAGATTCTTGATTATCACCATTGCTTGGAGGTGCTTCAACTTCTGAGCCATTTCCCTCACTTGGAGGGTTTTCAGTTGATGGGCTATCGCCTTGATCTATATTACTTCCAACACGTGAGTTTTCTTCATTTTCTAAATTATCCTCATTATCATTTGATTCTGGACTTTGAATATTGCCACTAGAATTATTATCTCTATTATCTTCTTCTGCTCCATTACCTGAGCCATCTTGATTGTTATTTTCATCATCAGAAGTATTTACTTTAGGGTATAAGACTATTTTATTTTTAAATAAACTTGGTCTAACATAAACATTTCTAGTAGCTGTAGTTATTCTTCCCCAACTATCTGTTGCTGTATATGTATAAACATATTTTCCAATTCCACTTAATGTAGTTGTTATTCCATCTTTTATAGGATTAGTTACTTGATAATCATCTTCGCTCTTAGTCGTATCATTATCATCTATTACAACTATATCTTCCTTAGGATCAAAACTATTAACATCCTCTTCGTATATATCAATATCTTTAAGACCATCTACCTTCTCTTCTCCAACTATAGTTTTAAATTTTGGAGGATTGTTATATACAGGCTCTAAATATTTGCTATCATCATTACTTCTTAAATAAAACCTTATATTTTGTATATCTTCATTTGATATAATTTTATTTTCATGCTTATAGTCAGGTTTTAGTTTTCCACTTACAGAAATACCTCCACCATTTGGAATATTTGTATATCTAAACCTAATATAATCTCCATCTTCAAATAAACTATTTGAAAATATATTTCTTAAAGCTTGAGGAACCCCAGCTGTTCTACCTTCTATATTTATTACTCTTTCATTTTCTTCATTAGCTTTTTTCACATATACCGTTAAAGCTGTTTGCCTATCAATATCATAATTATAATATTGTGTTATTGTGCCTGGATATGAAATTTGCTTAGTTTTATGATCAAAAACCATTTTAAATGGTTTTCCTCCTAGTGTTCCAGTAAATTCAATAATAGATTGATTTTCATTTAATCCTTTTGGTTCTAATTCACTTCTTAAACCTTCTTCTGTAATATAAAAACGTGTTTTCTTAAAATCATCTTCATAATTACCACCATCACTATAATCTTCTAACTCATCTCTTACAATTCCAGTTATTTTTATTCTGACTGCATGTTCTGGATCAAACTTTAAATAATCACCATATTCAAATGATATTTGATTTAACCTTTGTACTGATTCACTATTTCCTGTTTCATTTCCTCTTAATTCTATTGTTCCATCACTTTTTAAATTTCCATTACTATCATATATATACATTTTGTGATAAACATTATTGTTATTATTGTATCTAAAAATAACATTTGAATTTATATTGGTAACCTCAAACTTTTTAGTATTTGCATTAAATCTTAATGTAAATGCATCTCCAACTGTATATTGTTGACCACTCACATTCCCCTGAAATACAATACCATTTCTAGTAATTGAAGATTCAAGGACAATTCTTCTAACAATTTGTGTTTTTTTGCCCCAACTATCAGCTATAGTATAATATACATCATATTGTCCTAATGCTGTTAAATTTTCTAAAGTAATAAATTGCTCAGTTATATTTTCAGTTGAATTTCCTGGATTACTTTCAGGTGGTTGTTGTTCACTATCTCCACTTCCTCCTGAGTTATCTATATTATCATTTCCATTAGTACTTCCAGATGAACCTCCTGGATTACTATTTTCACTATTATCCCCACCAGAACCTTCTGATTCACTACCTTGCCCTGAATTTTCTAAATCGGTACTTTCATTAGTTCCATCGGAAGAATCTATTTCATTAGAACTTGACTCAGCTATTGTATTAGTTGTGCTATCTGGTGTTTCATTAGTTGTATTATCTGGAGTAGTATTTGGAGTGCTATTTTCAGCATTAGTTATTTTTTTAAGTTTTATTTCTATACTATCCTTAGTAATTCCATTATCAAATTCATTTGGATCACTTACTAATACATTTTTTAATAATTCTGTTCTATAATCATCACCTTTATAAAGTACAAATGGATTAGGATTAGTATCTTGTGGAAGAGTTATTACTGGTGCTTTATTATAGACAACTTTCATTCCATCTTCTGTTCCCACAAATCTAACATTATCCATATATTCAACATCGTCAATTCCATCACTATAATTTTCTGTTACTTCGCTAGGTTTAATAAGTGTTCCTTCAATTCTTAAATTACTACTTGTATTTGCCCAAAGACTTATTTGAGAACCTACTGATAAAGGAATTTTCTTAAGTTTATCAAATGCTGCTTCATTTAAAACATCCGTTCCCTTAAGTTCAAAACTTTCTACTCTCTGTCCACTTGAATTATAAACAGTTAAAGAAAATTCTTTGCCAGTATTTTCTGAATTTAATACAGTATTACTATCTATGATTTCAACTGTAAATCTCATTTTACTGAAATCAAACCCTATTTTAAAGGCATCTTGACTACTAGAATTCTTTAAAATAATTTTATTATTTTCTGCTAACGGTCTTACAAATACTTTTCTTTCTTTTTCTGTACTTCTTCCCCAACTATCTGTTACTTTATAAATTAAAGTTTGATATCCTGCTATTGAAGAATCTATTTGTCCAGTTATTACTATTTCACTATTATCTATAGTTTGATCATGGTCATCTGTAACACTAACACCTTCTAAATTATTAAATCTTTCATTTTTCATAATTATTTTTTCTTCTAATCCATGAAATTCTGGTGCCTCATTATATATTGGCTCAAGTCCATTTTCTGTAACCTTAAATCTAGTATTAACCATTTTATCATTATCTTCAAATCCAGATTCATAATTTTTTTCGCTAGAAGTAATTCCAATAATTCTAATTTTCTTATTTGAATATGCATAAACATTAATCATATCATTATATTGAATTTCAACTCCAAGAATATCCGATAAAGCCGCTTCATCTATTTGCTCATTATATCTAATTGTAGACTTTGCCTTAAGTTCTCCTGTAGAATTAAAAATAGATATTTCCAAAGCATTACCATTAAGTGAACCAGATATAAATTGACTTTCTTTTATAGTTGCATGTAACCTTTTATTTACATCATCAAAAGCAAAAGTAACTATTGCATTATCTTTTGTACTTGCCTCATCATTAGGTAAGAAATATATTCTACTTTTTTCTAAATCATTTTTTTCAGTAACGCTAATTGATATAGTTTTCTCTGTCGTTCTTCCCCAGCTATCACTTATTTTATATGCAACTTCATACTCCCCAACACTTTCAAATGCAGCTTTATTATAAGATACCTTAACTAAGTTTTTATTTAAATTATCATAGTCATCTTCTATTTTTTCTATAAAATCTAAAGGATTGAAATTTTGTCCTCTTTTTATAGTTAAATCACTTTTAAATTTAAATGTTGGTGCTTTATTATATTTTGCAAATAGAACATTTTTATCTATTTTAAATCTAACATTTTTAATAAAGTCTTCTGTTTGTACACCATCTTTATAATCTTCAGTAATTTCTTCATCTTTTTGAATTTCTCCAGTAATAATTATGCTCTTTGAATAATCTGGAGACCATAATTCAATATAATCCCCTTCATTATATCTATATCCATTAAGAGCAGCTATTTGATTACTTTGTCCACTAGCACTACCATTTAATTTTATTTCCTTTTTTGTTATACCAGCTTTACTTATTATCTTAAGTGAAAGTGCTAACTCATTTGGCTTTGATTCATTTAACTTATTTTCAGTTTGATTTTTTATTAATAACCTCTTTTCAAGATCATCAAACCCAATATAAAATACATCCTTACTTCCATCTGCACTTTTTATCTTAATATCAGTATTAGCTAATGCACCATTAGATACTACTCTTATTGTTCTATTATAAGTTCCAACAGCTCCCCAGCTATCCTTAACAGAATATGTAACTGTTTGTTGTCCTAATTTATTAGGATTATATGCTGTTACACTTACTGTAGATTTTTTAATATTTTTATCAATATCATCTTTTACTGTAATATCTGATAATAAATCTACATCTTTCCCTGCAGTTACAACAAGCTCTTCATCAGGCCATGTTATTGTAGGTGGTCTATTAGTTAGATATTTCATCCCTTCTTTTGTAAGTTCAAATCTTGCAGATTCTAATTTTTCCTTAGGTATACCAGTATTAGCAGTACCATTAAATTCTTTAATAGTACCATTAATTAATAACTTGCTATCAGAGTAAGCATGATAAATTTCAATTTGATCACCAAATTCAAAATTAGTATTATTAAACTCATCTATTTTTTTATTATCAGCTCTATCAGAACCATTTATTGTAAGTTCCCTTTTTAATGTACCAGTTTTACTATATAATTTTATTTGAAAATACTTACCTGCTATCTTATTATCAAATAATCTTGAATCTCTATCATATATTTCTATCTTATTGGTATCAGCATTAAACTTTAATTTAAATCTTACCTCACTATTATCACTATAAGTAAATCCTTTAACAGTTATAACATTACTAGATAATCCAGTTATTACACTACTATTAGGCCCAGTTCTGCTATTTTCACTTGCAAGATTTATGTTTCCTTCACTATCAATATATTTAATATCTTGTGCTTCCTCTGAAGATTCAATTTGAGATTTCAAATATCTTAAAACAGAAACTCTTCTTCCCCAGCTATCAGATACTTCATATCTTAAACCAATAGTTTTTCCTTCATCATTTTTCTCTTCATAAATTTCAATATTATCATTTGATATATTTCCATCATGATCATCAATAACTGAAATACCTTCAAGTTGACTGCTTCTCTCAGTTAATAATTTTTCCATTGGTTGTAAGCCTCTTACTTCTGGTGCTTTATTATATACAGTTTCAATTCCTTCTTCTGTTATTTTAAATCTAACATTTAAAAGATAATCTATATTATCTACCCCATCAGAATAATCTTCTATTTTATCTTGTTCAGTAGCAGTTGCTCCTTCTTCAAGCTTAGCCTTTATATCTCCTGACATTTCACCTTCTATAGTAAATCTTTCTTTTGCTTCTTCAGTATTGATTTCTATATAGTCGCCAAAAGAATACTCTAGCTCTTTTAAAGAATTTAACTTTTCAGACTCACCAGTGTCAGAACCTAAAAGTTCTATTTTTAGTTTTTCCTTATTATCCTTGTCGATAACTCTTATCTTAAAAACAACTTCATCTTTTTTAGAAGGATCTAATTGTTCCTTAGATTGATTTTCTACTAAAAACTTTGATGTGTTGTTATCAAGATAAATTGAAAACCCTAATTCTTTTATTTTTTCTTTTGTTTCTTCATTAATTTTTTCTATATATTTGTTAAATATATTTTTGTTAATGACATTTACTTTTCTCGTTAAAGTAGCTGTTTTTCCTGTTTCATCTGCTACGGAATATTTTAGTTCATAAGAACCCACTTTATTAACATCTACTTGTCCTTCAACAGTAATTAAACTTGTTATATCCTTTCCATTGCTATCAATAGCTTGGATATTAGCTTTATCATTAAATGCTTCTCCTAGATAAGTTCTTGTAAAAGTTGGCCCTACTATTTTAAGTTCTTGAACATTTTCTTGATTATTTAAAACTTCATTGTCTTTATTAGTAGTTTCTTGTGATAACTCTGCTTTATTTTCACTTTCTTTTACAGTTACTTTTCTAGTTCTTTTTATAGTTTCACCACTTTTATTTTTTATACAATATTCTAATTCATATTCTCCTGGTTTACTATTATCAACTTGACCTAATACACTAATTGAATTAGTTATATCACTACCATCTTCATCATATGCTTTTACACCATTCATTGTATTAAATTCAGTACCTACTTCAATAGAATCTTTAGAAATCCAAATAATACTATTTTTGTTTTGTTCACTTTTACCATTATTGTTTGTATTGCTTGCTATTGAAAATGATCTAATATTACCAATAGCTGCTGATACTACTGATGTACTGCTATTAATAAGCATAGATGTACATAAAGATAAAGCTATTATTTTTCTTAAATTAATCAATAATCACTCCTCCTTTGTTAAGCTAAGCATATTTAATTGAACTATTTTTATAAATCAAATTTATCAATTATTTATAAAAACTCAAAAATTAACTTTTATCTACGCTTTGTATTTTTAATTTTATTTAAGTTAGGCTAAGGGAATTACCGTCTTTAAATAAA